>Ga0114994_10003510_pt1 | contig 11400 bp, 10 predicted proteins | sample ArcticOcean_MG_C_9_FD_87043 | JGI IMG/M metagenome (GOLD analysis project Ga0114994, IMG submission 87043) | Marine microbial communities from western Arctic Ocean - ArcticOcean_MG_CB2_152 | ecosystem: Environmental > Aquatic > Marine > Oceanic | place: Arctic Ocean: Canada Basin | collected... | reverse complement strand
ATTACAATGGGAATTTGCAGCCGTTCCGTTTTACCAACCTCGTCACAGATGTTTTGGGTTTGCTTGGTGTTCTTGGAATTCAAACCGTTCACAGCGTTATTGGACATGATTTTGGCTCACCCGTCGCGTCATATTGTGCTTTAATTCGTCCCGATATTTTCAAATCAGTTGCATTAATGAGTGCCCCCTTCGCAGGTTCTGCATCCGTCTTGTTTGGGTCCAACGGTAGCCAAGCGACAGGGCCCGATATCCATGAACAATTAACGGCTCTTCCGCGCCCACGTAAACATTATCAATGGTATTATTCAACCTCCGAAGCTAATGATAACATGAAAAATTGTCCGCAAGGGGTTCATGATTTCATGCGGGCGTATTATCATCACAAAAGTGCCGATTGGGCGGGGAATACTCCAGCCCCCTTGTCGGGTTGGACGGCCGAAGCCGTCGCCGAAATGCCAACTTATTATATTATGGATGCAGATCAAGGCATGTCAGAAACCGTTGCCCAAGAAATGCCAAGTTCAGAAGAAATCGCTTTGTGTGAATGGCTCACGGAGGATGAGCTAAACGTATATGGCAACACCTACGCACACACAGGCTTCCAAGGCGGGTTTCAATGGTACCGATGCGTCACAAGTGGGCTTAATACACAAGATTTAAAACTTTTTTCAGGACTTACAATCAACCAGCCATCGCTGTTTATTGCAGGTAATAAAGACTGGGGCATCTATCAAAAACCCGGAGATTTAGAGCAAATGCAAAATCATGCCTGCACAAATATGCGCGGATGTCATCTTGTAGAGGGCGCTGGCCATTGGGTTCAACAAGAGCAACCCAATGCCGTTTTAAAGCACTTATTACCGTTTTTAACTGATAGTCAGTTTTAAATAATGAATTCTGTTAACTGCTCGTAAATTCCGAGCTGATATACTTTATATTGTGGACAATTATAAGACCGCCTTATTAGATACGTTATTAGGATTTTTCTACGTTATGTTCAAACGCCTCCCCATAGCCCGCTTTATTATGGCATTTTGTTTTATGGCATCATTGCACGTTATTGGCTTGCCAACGTTTGCTCAAAACCACAGCTCCGGATTACCCCTACCCCGATTTGTCAGCTTGCGGGCTGATGAAGTAAATATGCGCACGGGACCGGGTGTACAATATCCAGTCGAATGGGTTTACAAGCGCCAAGGATTACCCGTCGAAATTATTGCAGAATATGGAACATGGCGCAAAGTACGCGATTGGCAGGGCGCTCAAGGCTGGATACATCAATCGATGCTGAGCGGTAAACGCCAGTTTATTGTTATTGGGTCGACAAGAACTGTTCGCCGCACTGCAAACAGCGACAGTTCAGCACGGGCCTCATTAGAGCTCGGTGTCATTGGCCACGTTACAGAATGTGAAGGATCTTCGAACTGGTGCCAGGTTGAAGCAGGCGGTATTAGCGGATGGTTACGCCGCGTCGATGTTTGGGGTATCCACCGCGGCGAACAGATTAAATAATCACGCAACCTCTATACAATAAAATCTGACATTAATGCGTCCCTAACATCAGCTGATAAAATAGCCATATGGCCGTATTTTGCATGGGCAATCCCAAGCGTTATTTGTACACTTTTATCTTTAAACAAAGTTATTTGGTCTGCATCAAAAGGGAAGTGCAAAAACTGGATAGCCGAAGCTTTGCCGTCTGCAGTGGTCCGGTCAATATCTTCTTCGGGTTTTGCCAGAATGGGGTTTTGGCCATTGAAGGCAATAGATACCGTTTTTTCAATACCCCCCAAACCCGCTAAAAAACGTGCTCGCCGATTTTCATCATCAATCTCAAACATCAAAGTTGCGACCAATTCACGGCCCTTTGGAATTAACGGGTTATACGCTTCCAATTCATCGGATATTTGTGCTTCTCCACCTTTTTCGATCCACAACATTTCATGAATTTGATGAAACATCGTCGCATAGGATTCGAAATAGAACGTAGCATCAGGCCCAATTGATATACGCCGATTGCGCTTCAAAGCCGTCATTTTTGTTCTACGTTCTTTTCGTTCAGCTTCGTAATCTGTCATCGACATCAGATCGTCGCGGGTAATTTCTATTTTTTGAGCCATCATAAATCTTTCACTTATAAATCGTATGCTAATGCCAATAACTGAATTGGATGTTGGACTTGGGAAACGTCAGCGGGTTTTTCATTTATCCTCTCGACCCCTTGTAAAATATGCTCTCGTGCTAAAGGGCATTCAGAAACAATATGCCGGGCCGCTTTTTCTGCAACCTTTCTGGCTACTGGTTTTCCAATTTTAAGGGCCACGTCAAAGTTATCTATCATAATTCCCCACGAGCCACCATGCCCCGAGCACCGCTCAATTACATCAACATCCGTATCCGGAATTAATCGTAACATTTCAGCTCCTTTTTGACCCATATTTTGGGCCCGAGAATGACATGAAATATGAACACTTACCCCGCCGTTTAAGGGGCTCAGCCCATCGACCATGCCTTCTTTTTTACCAATGCTCACTATGTATTCCGTAATATCAAACGTTGATTTGCTTAAACTTTGAACGTCCACATTTTCAGGAATAATCAACGGCCACTCGAACTTCAGCATTAACGCGCAAGACGGAACCAAGGCGATAACGTCATAGCCTCTTTCGATCCATGGCTTTAGCGTTTCGGCAACATCAGCAGCGGTAGCTGCAACACCCAAAATATCACCTTGTTCTAATTGCGGCATTCCACAGCATTTCGGGTAAACAATTTTGGTTTCTACCCCATTATGCGCCAATACGGCCCGCGCACTTATTCCAATTTTAGGATTATTATATGTCGTGAAACAAGTCGCGTATAAAACGGCTTTCCGGCCATACGCAGGCGCATCTACATTTACAGTTGGCGCTTGATTGTTCCTGCTTGAGAACGGTTTTGATGTAAATTTTGGTAATTCAGCGTCCGCATGTATTCCTAAGGTGGCTTCCATAACAGGGCGTGTCAAAGAATTCCCACGCTTTGATGCCCAATTTGCAATGCCAGCAACAGGCGCTGCCCATTTACCATTCCGATCGGTCTTTGTTAGTTGCTTGGCTGCAACCCCAATTCCATTTTCGCGGGCCTCTATGGCGCGAGCGCGCAAAATTAAATGGGGGAAATCCAAATCAAATTCATGCGGCGGCACATAAGGGCATTTACTCATGAAACACATATCGCACATCGTGCATGCGTCGATAACCGGCTTAAAATCAACGGATGATACGGTGTCTAACTCGCCCGATTCTGAATCATCAATTAAATCGAATAACTTAGGGAAACTGTCACATAAATTAAAGCAGCGTCTGCATCCATGGCAAATATCAAAAACCCGACGCAGCTCAACGTCTAATTTTTGAGTATCATAAAAATCTTCCTCCCGCCATGCAATCACATGTCGAGTGGGGGCTTCTAAACTACCTTCGCTCATAAAATGCTCACTTTATTCAATCGTAGAGTGTTTAGAGTAATTTTTGAATCGTCTAAAACACTTAATCTTATTTATATCGCCGCAAATTCACGATCACGAATGATACCATACACTTCTATTTAGCATCAAAACGACAACGGGGGCACCAAACATGGCCCCCCCGCTTAATCTTAAATAATCAACCCGCTATTACCTTAATCCATCGTGTCCAAAGCTTTTTGGAAACGACCGGCGTGGGATTTTTCAGCTTTCGCCAAAGTCTCGAACCAATCTGCGATTTCATCTAAACCTTCCTCGCGTGCTGATTTAGCCATACCAGGATACATGTCTGTGTATTCGTGGGTTTCGCCAGCAACAGACGCTTTCAAGTTCAAACCCGTCGAACCAATTGGAAGGCCAGTTGCAGGATCGCCTGTTTCTTCTAAAAACTCCAAGTGACCGTGCGCGTGTCCAGTTTCACCTTCGGCAGTTGAGCGGAAAACAACCGCAATGTCGTTGTAGCCTTCGATATCAGCTTTTTGAGCAAAATAAAGATAACGTCGGTTTGCTTGAGATTCTCCAGCAAATGCATCTTTAAGATTTTGTTCTGTCTGAGTTCCTTTAAGTGCTGGCATTTCGCCCTCCATTTAATGACATAAGAAAATTTTGGGTTTGATATAAACAAACAACGGCCAAACACCGAAATTGATCCTTTAACCCTCTTTATATTATGTATATAAACTGCTCTATGTCAATATAGTTTTATGAATTCTAATAAAACATATAAAGTGTTGATTTATAACGTTTATTCTACGCGCAGAACCACATCAATTCGCTTAATAACGGTTCCAGCTGGTGCAAGCGGAACTGTAGCTAAAACTACATCACCCACTTCGATGTCTTTAAGTTCATTGGTTTTTTCAAAGAAAAAATGATGATGGTCTGTTGTGTTTGTATCAAAATAACACCGCTGAGAATCGACAACAATTTCACGCAACAAACCAGCGCTGGTGAATTGGTTTAACGTATTATAAACCGTAGCCAATGAAACTCTAATATTTGTATTTTGTGTTTCCTGATACAACATTTCAGCGGTTATATGCCGATTATCACCGTCAAATAGCATTTTAGCCAAAGCAATACGTTGACGTGTAGGGCGTAAATTAACGTCCCGCAACCTAGCAATAACGTTCGTGAATGACCGCACAATTTCCATTTTGTTAATATAGGCATCCATGTTTAATTATCCAAGTAATAATCTGACAAAAACAGCGATTACTGAATTTTTGAATTTTTGCCAAACTTATACCCATGAAAAAAATGGCAAAAGCGTATTCGACAATAAGTTGAATTTTAATCGCGATTGTGGGGCATACCAATAATGCTAAAACCGCTATCTACATGATGAACTTCGCCGGTAACACTCGCCGATAAATCAGACAGCAAATAGAGCGCTGCACCCCCAATATCTTGCAATTGCAATTCACGGCTCAATGGGGCTGCATCTTGGCTATAACGTAAAATATCACGCGCGCCACCAATCGCACTTCCAGCCAAGGTCCGCATGGGGCCTGCTGAAATAGCATTAACCCGGATATCTTTGCTGCCAAAATCTGCTGCCAAATAACGTACACTGGCTTCAAGGGCCGCTTTAGCAACGCCCATCACATTGTAATTGGGCATTACCCGCTCGGCACCTGAAAAGCTTAAGCTGATCAAACTACCACCGTAATTCAACAAGGGCTCGGCATGTTTAGCGATGGCCGTGAATGAGAAGCAGCTAATATCCATGGTCATTAAGAAGTTTTCACGGCTGGTGTTTACATATTTGCCTTTAAGCTCGTCTTTGTTCGAGTAAGCAATGGCATGGACAATAAAATCAAAGGTCCCCCATTTTTTCTCCAATACTTCGAAAACAGCTTTAACGCTGTCATCGTCGTTAACGTCGCAATCAAAAACCAATTCAGAACCAACAGATTCAGCCAACGGAATGACCCGCTTGCCCAGGCTCTGGCCCTGATAAGTAAACGCCAATTCTGCACCATGGGACCGCAGTATCTCGGCTATCCCCCAAGCAATCGAACGCTGGTTGGCAACGCCCATAATAAGGCCCCGTTTGCCCTCCATTAATGGGGCGGGCACAGCAGGGTTTGTTAAGTCTAGCTTTTGATCCGGCACGGCAGGTTCCTCAATCAAGAATTATAGCGTGTAAAGGCTAGGGTTGCATTCGTGCCACCAAAGCCAAAGCTATTCGATATCACATTGTTTAACGTCACTCCGTCTTGGCGTTTGGTCACCAATGGCATATCACCAACAAACGGATCGGGCTCATCAACGTTAGCTGATGCGCAAATGAAATCATTTTCCATCATCAACAACGAATAAATCGCTTCTTGAGCACCGGTGGCACCCAATGAATGCCCGGTTAAGGATTTGGTTGAGCTAAACGGAGGTATAACACCTGTTTTTTTGAAAACTTCCTTCATCGCTTCTAATTCTTTGGTGTCGCCAACGGGTGTCGATGTGCCGTGAGTGTTGATATAATCAATCGGCCCAGTTAGATCTTTCATAGCCATTTGCATACAACGAACAGCGCCTTCCCCAGAAGGCTGAACCATGTCAGATCCGTCTGATGTTGCTCCATATCCAGTCAATTCACCATAAATCTTCGCTCCACGCGCTTTTGCGTGCTCCAACTCTTCCAAAACCAAAACACCCGCACCACCGGCAATGACAAAACCATCGCGATTAGCATCATAAGCGCGTGACGCTTTTTCTGGGGTCTCATTATATCCTCCCGAAAGAGCTGGCATGGCATCAAACAGAACCGATAAGCTCCAATGTAATTCTTCGCCACCACCCGCGAACACAACATCCGCCTTATCCAATTGAATAAGCTCGGACGCGTTGCCAATGCAATGGGCACTAGTTGAACACGCAGAACCAATTGAATAGCTCAAACCTTTGATTTCAAAAGCCGTTGAAAGGGTTGCTGAATTGGTTGAGGTCATGCATTTAGGAACGGCAAAAGGACCAACTTTTTTTGGGCCTTTTTCACGGGCATTATCCGCGGCCAAAATCTGAGCCGCCGTGGATGGCCCGCCTGAACCCATAATCAAAGACGTGCGAACGTTCGACACATCGGATTTTACCATGCCGGAATCTTCAATGGCATCTTGCATGGCAACGTAGTTATATTTTGCACCATCGCCCATAAAGCGCCGGGCGCGGCGGTCAACACGAGCGTCTAAATCAATATCCGGCTTACCATAAACATGGCTGCGGAAACCAATTTCCTTGTATTCTTCACTAAACGAAAGGCCAGAGAGGCCTTCACGAAGCGACGTTAATACATCGTCTTTCGTGTTACCAATACATGAAACAATACCTAAACCCGTAACAACAACACGTCTCATGAGAACCTCTTATTTTTCATTATCTTTGGTAAACGTCGTAACCCGCATGGCTTCCGTCTCATACGCCACGACACCGTCAACCAACATTTGGCCATCAGCAAAGGCAAGAGCGATTTGACGTCTCATAACGCGCTTAATATTGACTTTATACGTCACTAATTTAGCCGTTGGCTCAACTTGGCCGGTGAATTTAACATTACCAACGCCCAACGCGCGGCCTGCCCCCGGAGCACCGGACCAACCTAAAAAGAAGCCCGTTAATTGCCATAAGGCATCTAGGCCCAAACAACCGGGCATCACAGGGTCCCCTTCAAAATGGCAATCGAAAAACCACAAATCGGGGTTGATATCAAACTCAGCTTCAACGTAGCCTTTGCCATAAGATCCGCCATCTTTAGTAATTGATGTAACGCGATCAAACATTAGCATTGGTGGCATGGGCAGTTGCGCGTTGCCAGGACCGAACAACTCGCCGCGACCACACGACAAAAGCTCCTCATAGGTATAACTATTTTTTCCGCTCAAAAGAAATCCAACTCTATCAATTTCGCCATAGAACAAACCAGCCCACAAAAAATGACGGCCAACCGCATCAAAATGAAAGCATTCATTACATAAATATATAACCCCCCCGAACACCAAATCCCAGACTTCTTTCATTGATTATTAAAATGCAGGACACAACCATATTTGGATACATGAGAGGTCCTAGAAAAATTTCAGCAACGCGAGCTTGGCAGAGTTTCCAAATTTGCAGGATGCCCAGTTAGGTAAAGCCACAGTCGGGACGTATCCAGAAGAGGTGGAGCCAACGGCTTTTGTACTTCTGACAGATATCCGCGCCCCATTTACATCCAGCAATTTACGCGTAATTTTTAATCCAAGTCCGACCCCGTCCGCATATGTTTACGCAACATTTTAACAAATCTGTGAAAATGTGATTAATGTTTCCTCTATTTCTTCTTCCATCAAGCCCCGCACTGTATCCTCGTCGTGAATCCAACCGTCACTATACTCCATATTTGCAAACAAGGTTATAACTCTACTTGTGGTTTGTATTTAATCGCGTTCGATAACAGATTTAAAAGTACCTGTTGTAAATGAAGCTCATCCATAGAACCCAGAATTAAATTAGGTGAAATATTGATCATTAAAGAATGCCTCCGAGTTTTTACTGAATTATTAACAACTAACATCCAAAAAGCACAAAAGGCAACGGAATCAGTCGGACTTTGATCAATTTCAAACTTACAGGACTCAATTTTTTCAAATATCTAGAATACTAGATAAAAGCTCTAACATGTGCGTTGCTGAAGAATAGATATCGACTGAATATTCACTGTTTTTTTATTCTCCATCGGACAAACAAATTTTGGGCCATAATATATGAAAACTCGAAAATAATATTTATAAGTGTTCTTAGTTTATGTATGATATTAGTCAAAAATTAAAATTTAGTCGCATTCGCATTTTCTGCTAGCCATATAGCCTTTAACAACTCATTTTCTACTTTTTGCTAAAATTAAATCTTGCGGGAATTGCGCATCCTAAGCCAATACATAAAGTCAAACAACAAGAGCACCAACATGGTAACAATAAAAAATAAGACACAGGTGTTTAAGATATAAGCGTCATTTCTCTGTCTAAAATCAGCTCGTTTATATGAGACAAGCTGAATGGAATAAACTTGCAGCAAATGCATGGGCTTCAAAAAGGGCTTAAGTATCTAAGCATGCGATCGCGACGGGGGGGACTAGATCCGAGATAACATTGACATTGCGCACAGACCCGCGATTGTCGATGCAAATCTCGCCTCGGTGATTAGGTGCTTGATAGCATTATAGGTGCAAAACACAAAGGTACCATAACCAGCATGGTGGAGCGGAAGACCAACCTCAGAAGCCACAAAAGAAACATTTTCTCACTCTGACTTCAGATAACGGAAAAGATTTTCCTAGCCACCCAGAAATAATCGAAAACCTGGGTTCAGCTTTTTTATTTTTACACGCTCTATCACTGTTGGGAGCGCGGTTTAAACGAGAATACCATCGAGTTGGTACAGCAGTACTTTACCAAGGGTACGTATTTTTCTAAATTGATTGCAGTAGACGCACAGCACTTAGAAGGCTTACTCAATAACCGACCAGTTAAAGCACTCAATTATCATTCACCCAATGTGGACCTCGCCAAGTTCACAGCCCGCCCGAAATTTATGCACTTGGTATGTCAAATTAGGTCGATATAATCATATGTTTCTTGCTTTCAACGAAAAAAAGGCGGTTGCTTTCACAACCGCCTTTCCTGTGTCTTGGATAAAACAAATGGGCGCTTATGCGTCCTTTTTGATTTCCAAGCCGGTTTCTTGATCAACAGCTTTAAGGGACAATTTAATTTTACCCCGGTCATCAATACCGATCAGCTTAACTTTAACTTCGTCGCCTTCGTTGACGACGTCCGTTGTTTTTTCAACGCGCTGAGCGGCCAGTTCAGAAATATGGACCAAGCCATCTTTTGCACCCATGAAGTTGACAAATGCACCAAAATCAACGGTTTTAACAACTTTACCTGTGTAGATCAAACCAACTTCAGGATCGTCCGTAATCGACTTGATCCAGTTGATGGCGGCGGTGCCCGCTTCTTCGTCTACGGCTGCTACTTTAACAGTACCGTCGTCATCGATGTCGATTTTTGCGCCGGTGACTTCACATATTTCGCGGATCATTTTCCCACCTGGTCCAATGATATCGCGAATTTTTTCTTTCTTTACCTGGATCAGTGAGATCCGTGGTGCGTTGGTGCTAACACCATCACGACCTGCGGTTAAAGCTTTTGCCATTTCTTTCAAAATCGTAATCCGGCCACCTTTGGCCTGCTCAACTGCAATCTTCATGATCTCAGTTGTGATCGAAGTGATTTTGATGTCCATCTGCAAAGATGTGATACCGTTTACTGTACCCGCAACTTTAAAGTCCATATCGCCCAAGTGATCTTCATCACCTAGGATGTCAGAAAGAACAGCGTAATCGTCGCCTTCTTTAATCAAGCCCATGGCGATACCAGCAACAGCTGCCGTCATCGGAACGCCAGCGTCCATCATTGCCAATGAAGCACCACAAACTGATGCCATGGATGATGACCCGTTTGATTCAGTGATTTCAGATACAACACGCATGGTGTATGGGAACGCTTCTTTTGTTGGAAGCAAAGGATGCACAGCGCGCCATGCTAATTTTCCGTGGCCGACTTCACGGCGTCCGGTGAAGCCAAAACGGCCCGCTTCACCAACTGAGTAAGGAGGGAAGTTGTAGTGAAGAAGGAAGTGTTCGCGGTAATCGCCGCCCAGACCGTCGATGATTTGCTCGTCTTGACCGGTACCCAATGTGGTAACAACCAAAGCCTGTGTCTCACCACGAGTGAACAAAGCAGAACCGTGTGCACGGGGAAGAATGCCCACTTGGCAATCGATCGCCCGAACCGTATCCAAAGCGCGCCCATCAATCCGTTTGCCAGTTTTAATGATGTCGTTACGAACAATGTCTTTTTCCAGGTTCTTCAACAAATCGCCACCAATAGCAGCCAATAAGACTTGGTCAACGCTATCGTCGGCAGCCAAAGCATCTTTAGCAACTTTTTTAGCAGCATTGATCATGCCCGCACGCGTTTGCTTAACGGTCTCCGCATACGCAGCGCGCAAATCAGTTTCAGCAACTGCTTTCACTTTAGCGGCCAACTCATCTTTCCCTTCAGGCTCAGGAATAAGATCAAACGGCTCTTTAGCCGCTTTTTCAGCGAGGCTGATGATCGCTTGAATAACCGGCTGGAACTGCACATGACCAAAGCTTACAGCTTCTAGCATGATTTCTTCTGACAGCTCTTGAGCTTCAGATTCAACCATCAAAACGCCATCCGTAGTACCCGCAACAACCAAATTCAATTGGCTGTCTTCGATGTCGTCAACGGCAGGGTTCAAGACGTATTCGCCTTCAATGTAACCAACCCGTGCGGCGCCAATTGGGCCTTGGAAAGGAGCACCAGAAATTGTTAACGCAGCAGACGCAGCGATCATTGCAACGATATCGGGATCGTTTTCCATGTCATGCGATAAAACAGTCGCAATAACTTGGGTTTCATTCTTGAAGCCAGGAGCAAACAAAGGACGAATAGGGCGGTCAATCAGACGAGAAACAAGTGTCTCTTTTTCTGTTGGACGGCCTTCTCGCTTGAAGAAGCCACCTGGAATTTTACCAGCGGCGTATGCTTTTTCAACGTAGTGAACGGTCAGCGGGAAAAAGTCGAGACCCGGCTTCGGGGACCTTTCTGCAACAACTGCACAAAATACTTTGGTTTCGCCCAACGTCGCGATAACAGCGCCGTCAGCCTGACGAGCAACCTTGCCCGTTTCTAATGTTAGTTTACGACCATTCCAGTCGATTTCTACTTTATGTTCTTGAAACATACTTTTCATATCCTATTTAACATTCGAGTTCACAAACACAATTGCCGTGCCTCGATCCGAACCAGAACCCATGTCCTGAT
>Ga0114994_10003508_pt1 | contig 11403 bp, 11 predicted proteins | sample ArcticOcean_MG_C_9_FD_87043 | JGI IMG/M metagenome (GOLD analysis project Ga0114994, IMG submission 87043) | Marine microbial communities from western Arctic Ocean - ArcticOcean_MG_CB2_152 | ecosystem: Environmental > Aquatic > Marine > Oceanic | place: Arctic Ocean: Canada Basin | collected... | reverse complement strand
TAAGCTTTTTTTCACTGGTGATTATCAAGGGACATGGAATTTATTTCGATATGATTTTGACTCAAGAGAATCTGTTCCAATAACAAATTTATTAACTGGACTATTTCAATTAAGCCTAACCAAAGATGATGGCTCTTTAGTCTTTTCTGGTTATTCAAGCTTAGGGTGGGATGTCTTTAGATTGAGTAACCCTCTGAGTTTAGAATCTGCTAAAATTGAGCCAACAAACTATATTTCGAATCGAAAAGAAAATGATAAAGAAGAATTAGTAGATCTTAGAAGAGATAAGAGTAAGGGGACTTTTACAAATACTTCTGATTATTCAAATTATATATTTGCTTCAGAATTTGAAAATTATAATAAAAAAGATGTAAATAATGAACCTACAACAGTGAAAAATGACTCATTATTTTTAAATAATGAAGGTGATTATGTTGCTCAAACTTATAAAACCAAATTTAGTCTTGATGTAGCACAAGGGAATATTGGATATAATAATGTTTTTGGTCACCAAGGTTTATTGGTCTTCTATTTTAGTGATCTTATGGGCGACCATCAAATATCTTTTGCAATGGAATCTCAAATTTCTCTAACTAATAGTGACTACTTCCTTAATTATTCATATTTAAAACAAAGAATGAATTATTACTTTACTTTGTTTCACCAAGCTGATTTCTTTTTTGCTGGTTATGGTTATAGTGATTTAGGGATGTTAACTGAATTAACAGCTCGAATGAGGCACTTTGGATTTTCAGCAACTGCTTCAAGACCAATTAATAGGTTTCATAGAATTGATGCAGGAGTCATTATTCATAATTTAGATTATAAATTATTTCAAATTGACACATATATGAATACTAATAATATTTTACAAGATGACGGATTTATTGCTGCGAATCCAACACTTAGTTACATATATGATAATACCGTAAATGGTTATACTGGACCAATAGACGGTTTTCGTCAAAATACTACGTTAGAAGTAAGTCCGGCTATGGGTAATAAAGGTATTTCATATCAAAAGATAAAAGTAGATCTTAGGAAATATCAAATGATCAATAGAGATTATTCATTTGCAGGTCGAATGTATTTTGGAACTAGTACAGGAAAAAATCCCCAAAAATACTTTTTAGGTGGTATGCAAAATTGGCTAATAGGGACTGGAACTACAAATGGTACAGATGATGGAGAGACCAATGAAGCAAGATGGCGAAATGTTATACTTGACAGTGAAAATAACAACCTATTAGAAGATATTTATTTTTCAGAATATGCTTATCCATTACGTGGATCAAGGTTTTCTGAACGTTTCGGAACAAATGTTCTATTAACTAATTTAGAATTTAGGTTCCCTTTAATTCAATATTTAGCATTGGGTTTTCCCTTGAAAATGGTTCTTGGTAATATTAGAGGGCATGTTTTTATGGATATAGGTGCGGCTTGGGATGACACAAGAGAATTCTCAGACTTTTCTTCTCTTCAAGCTAAATATGGAAATAATTTACCTGATAATTTTTCACCTTGGGTTCGTGCCATAGGCTATGGTATTAAATTGCCAATTTTTGCACTTTGGAGAATAGAAGCTGCGTATGACTGGGATGATGATGGTTTCTCAAAACCACAGTGGTATTTATCTATTGGTTACGATTGGTAAGATTTATAGAGCTTTCAACTTGTTTCCAAAAAAAGTCTGATTAAACTTCCTCTATAAGTATGGGTCCACTAAAATCTAAAACTGTCTATTTATGTTCTGCCTGTGGCGATGACCATCCAAAATGGAATGGTCAATGTCCTTCATGTAATGAATGGGGAACCTTAAGTGAGTTTAAAGTTTCAAAAAAACGTAAAGAAAACTCAAATGGTCTAACGCAAGAAACAAAAAAACTAGATGAAGTTTTAAAAGATGGTGAGATCAAAAGAATATCATTAGGAATAACGGAAGTAGATAGAGTGCTTGGAGGAGGTTTGCTCCCAGGTTCTTTAATCCTTTTGGGTGGTAATCCAGGTATAGGTAAATCAACTTTAGCAATACAAATCTTGCCTGCTTTTAATAATCCAGTTTTATATGTATCTGCAGAAGAAAGTGAAGATCAAGTGGCCCTTCGTGCTAACAGATTAAAGGTTAATTCTAAACAATTACATCTTTCTTCTGAAAATAGGATTCAAGGAATTTTAGATCAAGTTTCATTGGTACAACCTGAATTATTAGTAATTGATTCTATTCAAACTATTTTTAGCGATGAATTAGATTCATTGCCTGGTTCAATTTCTCAAGTTCGAGAATGTGGTCAACAACTACTACAACTATCAAAGCAAAAAGGCATTGCAGTCATAATTATTGGTCATGTGACTAAAGAAGGTTTAATTGCAGGCCCAAAAATGCTTGAACATATGGTAGATACTGTACTTTACTTAGAAGGAGATGATCGTTATGATCATCGAATATTACGTTCAGCTAAAAATCGATTTGGGGCTACAAATGAAGTTGGTATTTTTCATATGAATGAAAATGGTTTAGTCGAAGTTGAAAATCCTTCTGAGTTATTTTTAGCAGAACGTCGGAATGATATAACTGGATCTACAATTTTTCCATCTTTAGAAGGAACTCGTCCTATTTTAGTTGAAGTGCAAGCTTTGGTATCAAATGCGAACTTTGGAACACCACAAAGAAATGTAAATGGGTTTGATTTTAAAAGATTAGCTATGTTATTAGCTGTACTAGAGAAAAGAATTGGTACACATATGGGTACTAAAGATGTCTTTATTAACCTTGTTGGTGGTTTAAAAATTGATGATCCAGCTGCAGATTTAGCAGTAATAAGCGCTGTGGCATCAAGTAGCAGAGATAAAATTATTAAAGAATCTGTTGTACTCATTGGTGAAGTGGGGCTTGGAGGTGAAGTACGTTCAGTAAGTAGATTAAAAGAAAGGATTAATGAAGCAAAATCTTTAGGTTTTAAATCAGTTATTGCCCCTGCAGCAAATATGAAAAGAATAAAAGATAAAATTAAAGGTGTTGAGATAAAAGGCGTAACTAATGTTGGTGAAGTATTTAACCATTTATTTTAATGCAGTTTGATATTCTTTATAATGATAAGGAGACAGCAGCGCGAAGCGCTATCTTAAAAACAAATCACAGTAATATTCATACACCTGTTTTTATGCCAATTGGGACTCAAGGTGCTGTGAAAACAATTGACCCAGAAGTCCTTTCTAAGCTAGACGCGAATATAATCTTAGGTAATACGTACCATTTATATATTAGGCCAGGTCATGAATTAATAAAAAAAGCAGGGAGCCTTCATTCATTTATAAACTGGAATAAATCAATTTTAACTGATAGTGGAGGTTTTCAAGTTTACTCTTTATCAAAATTAAATAAGATTTCAGATGAAGGAGTTGAATTCAAATCGCACTTAGATGGTAGTAGTCATTTCTTTACACCTGAAATTTCAATGGATATTCAAAGACACTTAGGTTCAGATATAATTATGGCTTTTGATGAATGTCCTCCAGGTCAAGCTGATGAGAAGATAGTAAGATCTGCAGTTGATAGAACTACTAAATGGATTAAGCAATGCAGTAATTTTATAAAACAAAATCAGCCTTTTTATGATTGGGAGCAGACTCTCTTTCCTATTATTCAAGGTGGAACTTTTTCTTCATTAAGAGAAAGAAGTGCAGAAGAATTATTACCTTTTTCAAAATGTGGGATAGCAATTGGAGGTTTAGCGGTTGGTGAAGAAAAAAGTTCAATGTTTGAAATAATTCATTTAATGAATACTATACTACCTAAAGATCAACCTCGGTACCTTATGGGTGTTGGTAGACCAACAGATTTAGTTAGATCGGTCCAATTAGGCATTGATATGTTTGACTGTGTTTTACCCACAAGGAATGCGCGCAACGGACAACTATTCACTAGTCAAGGGATTATAAATATTGGTAATAAAATTCATAAAGAAGCCTTTGATCAATTAGACCCAAACTGTAATTGTTATACTTGTGAAAATTTTTCAAAATCGTATCTTCGGCATCTTTTTAATATAAAAGAAGTATTGGGATTAAGATTAGCAACTATTCATAATTTATCTTATTACATGAACTTAATGGGTGATATTAGAAAAAAAATTAAAGAACAAACATTCTCTACTTGGTCTATAGATTATCTTAAAAGAATGAATGATCATAAAGGGATGTGAAATGTTTAAGAATTTAATTTTTTTATTTTTTAGCATTTTTTATTGTTATGGGCAAGAAATTAGTTTTATGCGATTTTATGCTAACGATCATGATTATTTATCAGATAATCGTTTATTAGCGACTGCAAGGTTTGATCGACCATATATTCAAGTATTTTACAATGATAATAAAGTTCCGATTATTAGAGAGTTTATCGATTCTAAAGGCGAACTTAAAAATAAAGAAATATTTGAGTATAAAAATGAAAAAAAAATGATTAGGCGTTATTTTTTAGATGAAGAACAACGCCCCGATAGTTTAATTCAGTACGGAGTAGATGAGCCATGGTCTTTAGAATTTCGAAAAGTTATAAAGGATAGAAACAAATACTATTTTGAAGGTCAAGAATCAAAATTTATACTAAATGCTTCTGATCAAATTCAAAAAATAGTATTTAGCAATGTTCAAGGATTTGATTACGGTGAAATCAAGTTTATTTATGATCATTTAGGACTTTTAAAGGGTGAGTTGTGGAATATTTTACCAGCTAAAAGTATAGTTAGGCGCTTTATTTATGATGTTGATATGATTACGGGAAAAAAAGAGATATGGGAGTATGGTGAAAATGGACAAGAAATAAGTCATGTTGCTTTAACTCAACCATCAGCAAGTAAACTTTATAAAACTCCGCCACCTCGAATTGGTAATCAATTAGATGAAATATCTGTAATTCTCGAAGATATCCGTACACAAGAAATAGATATTCCTTTTGAAATATTTATACCAAAAACTGATTTTGATCTAATGATCTTAACAAATACTGATAGCCTAATGATTGATTTAGTTAATATTAATTCGAATAGAGTCACATTTAAAGTCATTGGAGATACAAGTTCACTAACAATGCCAATTTTTAGAGTTAAATCTATTACCTCAAAGTATGGTGAACGGATTTACCCCTAAACTTGCATATCGCTAAATAGATTAAGTAAATTGTTTTATTCATAAACACATACCAGAGACCTAATGAAGCTATTTAACTTTTCAATTATTATTTCAATATTAAGTACTTTTGGAGTATCACAAACTTATCCTCCTCCAACAACGTTAGTGTCAGTCCCTTCTGCAGGTACTCTTGTTCGTGGAAGCTATGCTATGCAAATGCGGGTTCAAAAAAATGGTGGTCTTACTTCCTCCTTAAGCGTAGGAATAACAGACCGTTTTCAATTTGGTTTATCTTTTGGTTCAGCAAACTTAATAGGTGATGATAGTTTAGAGTGGTATCCTCGTCCAGAAGCAAATTTAAAATACCGACTTATTGATGAAACTACATCAATGCCTGGATTATCTTTAGGACTAGATACTCAAGGTCAAGGGCAATTTAATGAAGCAGATACTCTGATGCGTTATGATGTTAAAGCTATGGGTATCTATGTAGCTAGTAGCAAGAATTGGGTAACACCATTAGGTAATTTAGGATTGCATATGGGAACTAATTATAACTTTGCTGAAGTGAATGATGGAGATAAAGATATAAATTATTTCTTTGGAATTGATATGGAGTTCAATCCTGAACTTTCGATACTACTAGAGTATAATGCAGCTCTAAATGAAAATGATATGACTGCTAAAACAATGTCAATTTCAAAAGGTGGTTACTTGAATGCTGCAATTCGTTGGACCTTTGTTGAGCGTTTACATATTGAAATGGACTTTAACAACCTTCTCTTCGATAATGATAAGGTTGATTATTTTAATAGAGAACTTAAGATTACTTATATTGAATATTTTTAGGAACGTAGTTTGCTAAAAATATATTTATTTAAAATCTAAAATAGTATTATCAAATTTATATATGTCTGATTTAAAAGAACATAAAATTACCTCAAATCAAATATTTTCTGGAAAATTAATTGATCTCTATTTAGATAATGTCAGGTTGCCAAATGGTAAAAAGAGTACAAGAGAGTGGTTGGATCATCCAGGGGCCGTTTGTTTAGTCCCAATTCTAAATAATGGAGACATCCTTTTAATTCGTCAATTCAGATATGGACCTAGACAAGAGTTTATCGAGATTCCTGCGGGAAAAATTGATAAGAATGAAGAACCTTTAGAATGTGGTTTTCGTGAACTAGAAGAAGAGACTGGTTATAAATCAAATAAATTAACTTTTTTGACAAATATTCACCCTGCTATTGGTTTCTCAAATGAAAAAATGTGGATGTATTTAGCAGAAGAATTAGAATTGTCAGAAAGGAAATTAGATGAAGATGAATTCCTGGAGTTATTACCAACACCACTTAACATGGCTTTAAAATGGGTATTTTCTGGAAAGATTACTGATGTTAAGACTATAATTGGAATTTTGTGGGTGAAAGAATTAAAGTTTAATCATTAAATTTTATGAATTTTTCAGAGTTGATTAAAAAAAAAGCAATAGAATTAGGTTTTCAAAAAGTTGGAATTGCAAAAGCAGAAGCATTACCCAATCACAAAGAAAATTTAGAAGAATGGATAACTTCAGGTAGTCATGCCTCAATGGACTGGGTTGCAAATAGAAAAGAAGAACGAGGAAATATTCATAATTACTTCCCTGAAGCTAAATCAATCATATCAGTTGGGATGAATTATTATACTGGTCTAAATCAAAACAATCTTAATTCAAAATTAAAATTTAGTAATTATGCATGGGGCGAAGACTATCATAAAGTACTCAAATCAAAATTATATCAGTTTTTAAATTGGATTAAAAAGAGTCAACCCAGTATAAAAGGAATTGTATGTGTAGATACTTCTCCATTAATGGAGAAAGTGTTTGCTCAAAAAGCAGGTTTAGGTTGGCAAGGGAAACATACAAGTTTAATTACACGAGATTATGGTAGTTGGATTTTCTTGGGAGAGTTAATAGTTGATATCCCTTTAGATTATGATGCTCCTTTTATTGAAGATCTTTGTGGCTCTTGTACCGCTTGTATAGATGAATGTCCAACTAATGCTTTAGATGAATATAAAATTGATTCAAATAAATGTATTTCTTACAGATCAATTGAGCATCGAGGACCATTTAAAGTTGATGAAAACGAATTGCAAGGTTGGATCTACGGCTGTGATATTTGTCAAGAAGTATGTCCGTGGAATCAAAAATTTAACGTAAGTACTTCTGAAAAAGCATTTTATCCGCGTAAAGAAATAATGGAGTGGGAAGATAATGATTGGGCTTCACTAGACGAGGAGGGCTTTAGGAAATTATTTAAAGATTCAGCAGTTAAGAGAACTAAATATTCTGGTTTAGATAGGAATATTAAAAATAATTTAGAAAAGGAGATTTAATAATGAAAAAAGTAGGTTTATTGTTATCAGGTTCTGGTTTTAATGATGGCTCTGATATTCATGAGTCTGTTATTTCTATGCTTGCTTTAGATAGAGCTGGAGTTGAGACTGTAATAATGGCACCAAATATTGATCAAATGCATGTAGTAAATCATTATACTGGACAGGAAATGGATGAATTTAGAAATGTTCTTGTTGAATCATCTCGAATTGCACGTGGTAATATTAAAGATATGGCCGAAGTGACAGGAAATGACATTGATGCTTTAATTATCCCCGGGGGTTTTGGCGTTACAAAAAATCTTAGTGATTATGCAATGGCTGGAGCAGATTGCTCAGTGAATCCTGATGTCTACCGTTTAGTATCAGAGGTATATTTACTTCAAAAACCAATTGGTGCTATTTGTATTGCTCCAGTAATGATGGCAAAAATATTTGGGGATCAAGATGAATTTGCCGAGATGACCGTTGGCTCAGATGTGTTGTCAAGCAAAGATATAAATACTATGGGAAGTAAACATATCAAATGTTCTGTCTCTGAAATAATTATAGATAAAGATAAAAAATTGGTTACAACTCCTGCTTATATGGAAGGAAAGTCTATTAAAGCAGTCGCAGAAGGGATTGAAAAATTAGTGAAGCAAGTTGTATTAATGATAGAATGAAAAAAATTGCAAGAGTAGAAGATATTCCTGTTGGAGGAACTAAACTTGTATTTATGAATGATACACCCATTGTATTGCTTAATATCAAAGGAAAGATTCAAGCCTGGGACAATCGCTGCCCACATCGTGGAGCTTCTTTAGCTGATGGGAATATTTTAGAATCTACGATTCAATGTAAATTCCATTTATGGGAATTTGATATAGAATTAGCTTGTGCTGTTGCTAATTCTGATATAAAAGTGAAGACTTTTTACTTAAAAGTTCAGGATGGAGATATTTTTATTCAGATATAATATTTTTAATAAATAACTATAGGTTATAAACCTGTCTCTTTGACAGTATTTTTTACAGCTTTTAATGTTTCATCTAATGCAATTCTTTCATCTTTTTCAAGTTTAAACTCAAGAATTCGTTCTACACCATTAGCACCAATAACTGATGGTACACCTATAAAATAACCATCAACATCAAATTCGCCTTCGCAAAGTGAAGCACAAGGAATAACTCGCTTTTTATCTCTTAAATAAGATTCGGCCATTTCTATAGCAGATTGCGCAGGAGCATAGAACGCTGAGCCATTACCAAAAAGTTTGACAATTTCTCCGCCAGCAAATCGAGTTCGATCTACTATCTCTTTAAGTCGTTCTGATGATATTAAAGATTCTATCGGTACTCCACCAATTGTACCTAGTCTGATTATGGGTACCATTGTATCACCATGGCCACCTAAAACCATACAGTTTACATCCTGTACTGAGCATTCAGTCTCCATAGCAATAAATGTGCGAAGTCTTGCACTATCTAAAGCCCCTGCCATACCAACTACTTTATGTTTGTTAAATCCAGATATTTTATAAAAAGCGTATACCATTGCATCTAGAGGGTTAGAAATAACAATAACAAAAGCATTAGGTGACTGCTTTTTTATATTTTTCGCAACATCTTTCATAATACCCAGGTTAATTTCAAGAAGATCTTCTCGGTTCATACCAGGTTTTCGAGGGATTCCTGCTGTAATAATAAATACATCTGAATCTTTTACATCATCCCACTTAGAAGTACCGGTTATAGTTGAATCATAGCCATCATGAGGTCGTAACTGCATAATATCTAGCGCTTTTCCTTTAACCATCCCTTCTGATTGAGGAATATCAAATATTACAACATCACCCAATTCTTTTTGCGTTGCTAATAAGGCTAAATTCCCACCTATTTGACCACCGCCAATTAATGCTATTTTTGATCGAGGCATCTTGAATCCTTTTTTTATTAAAGCTTAAGATGAAATTAAGTCTTCTTTTATGTTATCATATAAATAAAAAACCCCAATCTAATAAATTAAATTGGGGTTCAATTTTTTCAACAGAAATCTTTATTATATTAGCTATTAACTACGCTAACAATTTTACGACTTCTTCCTTTTGCAGCAAACTTAACAACGCCATCTGAGGTAGCAAATAATGTATCATCATTTGCTCTCTTTACATTTAGTCCTGGGTGAATTTTTGTTCCGCGTTGTTTTAAAATAATTCCACCTGAGAGTATTGATTGGCCATCAGAAACTTTTACTCCAAGTCTTTGAGCATTTGAATCGCGACCATTTTTTGAGCTTCCTACACCTTTTTTATGTGCCATTATGATTTATCTTTCTTTTTAGAATCTTCCATTTTTTTCTTAGGTGCGGCTTTCTTCTTAGGTGCAGCTTTTTTCTTAGGTGCAGATGCAGAAATAGCATCGATTTGAACTAAAGTATAACCTTGCCTATGACCATTTTTTCTTCGGTAGCCTTTACGGCGTTTTTTCTTAAAAATAACAATTTTACGATCACGACCGTGATTGATTACTGTTCCTAAAACTGAAATACCTTTTATCAAAGGATTACCAACTTTAACTATTTTACCATCATCAGTTAGTAGAACCTGATCAAAATTTATTTTTTTACCAGCTTCAGTATTTAAACTTGGAACTTTAACTTGATCACCCTTAGTGACACGATATTGTTTTCCTGATATATTAACTATTGCAAACATTTTTTTACTCCAAAAAGCCGACGAACTTAACCATTTCCATGCTTGTGTTCAACACCTACATGCTCTATTTCTTCTAGACCGTCTTTTGTATTTAAAAATCGAAACTCATCTCGTGCTATTTCTGGATTTGCAGCTATAGATATATAAGTAAAGTTTTGCCACATTAATCCACGTAACGCCTTTTTATTATCTTTCATAAAACTAGCAATTTGAGGATGAAGCTCTAATTTAAGTTTCAAACTTCGATGTTTAGTTTTATATCTTCTAAGCCAATGATCTATTCTTGTAATTAATGTCTCTTTAGACATAATTCTACCTGAGCCATGACAGGTTGGACATTCTTCACTCATTGAGTCTAATAGACTTAGTCGAATTCTTTGACGTGTCATTTCAAGTAGGCCAAATTCTGATATCGGTGAGACAGCTACTTTAGCACGATCTTTCTTTAATTCTTTTCGAAGCTCATAATAAACCTTGCGACGATTTGATTCTTCTCTCATATCTATAAAATCAATAACAACTAAACCAGAAAGGTCTCTTAACCTTAATTGTCGAGCAACTTCTTTGCAACTCTCTAAATTTATTTTTAGTGAATTTTCTTCATGATTTTTCTTACCTATAAATCGACCACTGTTTACATCTACTACAACCATGGCTTCGGTTTTCTCAATAATTAAATAGGCGCCACTTTTCATCCAAACTTTAGGCCTCAAGAGTTTATCAAGCTCATTTTCAAAACCCATACTCTCAAATAAAGATTGTTTTAGTTTATAATGCTCAAGTCTATTAGCCATATTAGGAGAGACTTCTTCCATATAACTTTGAAGTTTTCGATACATTTTCTTGGAGTCAATAAGGATTTTGCTTATATCAGGTGTGAATAGATCTCTAATGACACTAGATGCGGTTTCAAGATCTTCGTATATTAAAGATTTTCCTTTTGATTTTTTACTTTTTGACTCAAGTTTAGCCCAATTATCTAATAGCATTGAAAAATCATTTTTTAAAGATTCTTCACTTTTCCCTTCAGCAACAGTACGAACTATTACACCCATTTCTTTATCTTTAAGAGACGAAACAATTTTCTTTAAACGACGACGTTCGTATTTATCCCAAATCTTTTTTGATATTCCAATATATTTTGCATTTGGGACTAATACAAGTAGTCGACCAGGCAATGCTATTTCAGTTGTAAC
>Ga0114994_10003507_pt1 | contig 11404 bp, 10 predicted proteins | sample ArcticOcean_MG_C_9_FD_87043 | JGI IMG/M metagenome (GOLD analysis project Ga0114994, IMG submission 87043) | Marine microbial communities from western Arctic Ocean - ArcticOcean_MG_CB2_152 | ecosystem: Environmental > Aquatic > Marine > Oceanic | place: Arctic Ocean: Canada Basin | collected... | reverse complement strand
TCCTCAAAAACTCGATTCACGCCGTCTTCGGCTTGCACCGACGTTAGCCCAAACAGGCCGCTCAAACCCAATACACCAACCCCAACCCCAACCCATTTTATTCCTGTCATCCGTCACGCTCCAGCTATTTTTGAATCACAATGAGAAAAGTATTACAGTGCAAATGCCCATAAAGTTTGTTATCCCAACCCGCGATTAACGGCTACGGGATTATAGTTGCTTCCCCTTTACCTAGAATTACCAAACCGCATGATAAATGTCCAACAAAGATTTTTATCCCCTGCAGGGTCCAAGCAGACCCCACAAGAATGCGGCAAAGCATTATTTCTAGACTGGCGCTTTAAATAGAACGCTGGATAAAACCGGCAGGGCCAAAAAAGATCCAAAAGCGGCGCTAGGCCAGTTTGGATAACCCAACCGCCCAGCCAGCGGCCGGGCCCAGGGCTTCGGAACCAAAGCGTGCATCCCCTGCCCTAAGGGCTGAGGCCATTGAATTCAACGGCGCGTGCCGCGCCTTAGCAAGATCATCCGCGCGGGCTAAGGCGCCGGCAGGTAAGCGTCTTTCAGCAGCATATCTTCTCGAATGGTCTTGGATGCCAGGTAATAATGAAGCGCAGACCAAATGTTGCCGCCAACCGCAAGAATCAGCAGCGAATAACGAATCGAATCAACCCCGTAGTCTGCTGAAAAGTAATCACTTAGCATGCCGGCAAACACCGGCCCCAAACCCAAGCCAATCAGATTCAGCACAAACAGCAGAATCGCCGAGGCGGTGGCGCGCATCTGCGGCGGCACTAACGTCTGGGTCATCCCAAAGGTTGGGCCGAGATACATCGGCCCAAGAATTGCCCCCGGCACCGCCAGAATAAGCGCCATAACCGGGTCTTGGGTGGTATAAAAAAAGACCGCAAAGGGCACCGACAGAAAGGTCGCAACACCCGGAAAGAGCATGTACCAGCGTTTATCTTTCTGCCCAAACCGATCGCCCAAGTAGCCCCCCAGGAAGGTCCCAATGACGCCGGTCAATCCGATTAAAAACAGATACGTTGAGGTCTCTGCCAAGCCGTAGCCATGCACGCGCATAAAAAAAGACGGCATAAACAACGCCACCCCGTAACCCACAAACGCATGCAGGGAGCCGGCGAAGGACAAATGCCGGAAGGAGCGCAAGCGCCACATAAAGCTGATGGTCTCTTTCAGCGGAATCAGCACTTCGGGTTCTTTTTGCTGCGCAACGGGCCGCTGTTGGCCGCGCAAGGGCTCGCGAATCGTCAAGTAAACCACGACCGACAAGATAATGCCGGGGCAGCCCACCAACAAAAAGGCCATTCGCCAGCCATAATATTCGCCGATCCAGCCCCCCGCTAAGGTACCAATCGCGCCACCAATGGGGATGCCCATGGCGTAGATGGCCAGGGCGGTCGCCCGTTTGTTTTCCGGAAAATAATCAGAAATCATAGAATGGATTGGCGGTGAACAACCCGCTTCCCCAATACCAACCCCGACCCGCGCCAGCAGCAGACCGCCAAAAGATTTGGCCGTGCTGGTCATCATGGTCATGCCGCTCCAAATCAAAATCGCGAGGGCGACAATATTTTTTCGCACACCCACATCGGCCCATCGGGCGATCGGTATGCCGGCGATGGTATAAAACAACGCGAACGCAATGCCGCCGAGCAGACCCAATTGGGTATCGCTTAAATCGATCTCTTCTTTGATCGGCTCAATCAGAATTGAAAAGATCTGCCGATCAACAAAATTGACGATATAAATCAGTAAGAACAAGCCCAGCGCATACCGCAGATAGCCTTTGCTGTAACCCGTATCCGAGACTGCTTCGGTTTCACTTTCAATTGGATTCATCGATGGATTTCCTTTACCGCGCATTGAACACAACAACGCCAACAATGTTGCAGGCCTTTCGCTTAGCGACCGCTTAGCGCGGCACCCGCGTAATTAAAACTGAATGACTTACTCAGCCGCCACAACCTCAAACAGCCAAACATCTCCCTCACCCACCATGGTCAAAATCGCGTCATCACTGGCGTCTTCAGAACCGAGGCCATATTTCTTCGAAAATTTTCGCATCACTGCCGGCACCATCGGTTCATCCCACAACCGCTTGAGCCGTTGTGGATAAATGGCACCATCCACTCGAATCAAAATGGCATTATTCTCAGTAACATGGCTCGGCCACTGCTTCCAGATTTTACCCACTGCGGTATTCATGTAACCGCTCACGAAATAGAGTTTTTGATCAACCACCACCAACCAAATGGTGCGGGAGGTTTCAGGCGCCAGAGTTTGAAATTCAATGACGTCTCGACCTTCTAAAAATGACCAGTCCGACAAACCGCGCTGAGGTTCCCCCGATGAGAAAGCGCCACCTGACAGCATGCTGTATGGACCGTCCGAGAACCGCATTGCAACCAACACCGACGCAATCGTCACAATGAGGGCGAGCACCGTAATGGCCAGCCAACGTAGCACCTTCATCTACAATCTCCTGCTTGGTTCTGATCCAAGACAGTAGCACACTCACTGGTATGAATAAGCGCTATTTTGACCTGCCCCAGCGCCGCGATCGCGATGAAAACAACCGGCAAAGGGGTAAAGTGCTGCGGCGCTTTCGGCATTTCTTTTTTTAAAATTTTCTGCTCTGATGGACCTTAACAGCATAAAAAAAGAGCGGACCATATGATTGTCTACGGCCAAACAATCGAGAAACGCGCCTTCGAGGCGGCAACAGGATGGACCTTCAAGCCAGAAGGCGCTTGCAAGGCAGAGACCTGCATCCCATTGCCTTTCCCGACGGACACTGACGCCTTACCCGCCATCGCGCTGGCCGACGCCATGAACCTGCCGCTCGTCGAAGAACCCAGGATGAATGCCCTTGCCATCGGCCCGGATAGCCTCGGCGGCCGCGCTTTATCCAGCGCTAAAGCGCCTGAGCTGTGCCTACCGGATCTTGATGGCAAGCAGCATCGCCTCTCTGACTTTTTGGGGCAAAAAATCATTGTTTATGCCTGGGCACCCTACTGAGGCTGCGCAAATCACTTGTCCGTGTGGCGAGCATTACGAGACGAGGTTCACCACCTGGGTGTTGAACTCATAACGGTTGGACTCGATAGCCTCGGCAGTCGCGGCTGCCGAGCGGCCATTGAAGCCGCAGCGCCAACCCACCCAGCCCTAATTGATACCCACCACGATCTCGCACGGTTATTTGGCGTCGTGAATATCCCGCAATCCATTTGGATTGATGAAGCGGGGATGATCGTCCGACCAGTGACCTCGGCGCCACCCCCACCGGTTGTGGATACAGGTGCGCCCGCAGGACCGCCGCCAGATCTGCCGCCCCGCATGATGGCGATCATGGGGGAAGCTGCCCACATCGAAAGTGACCCGGCACGCTACCATGCCGCCTTACAGGATTGGATTCATCGGGGCGCTGACAGCCCCCATGCGCTCTCGCCGGAGGCGGTGATTGCCCGGGCCGGACCCCAATCGGCTGAACGCGCCCTGGGCCATGCTCATTTTGAGCTCGCTTGTGAAGCCGTTGTACACGACCAGAAGGCCATTGCGGTTGAACATTTTCAAGCCGCCCACCGGCTCGTGCCGGACAGTTGGACCTATCGCCGGCAGGCCTGGTCGCTCGAAACCGTGGCAGCCGCAGGCCCGTTCGAGCGATTTTGGCAAGGTCCCCACCCAGATCATCCTGAGCAGTGGCCCTACCAGGGCGATTGGCTAACCGATATTCGCGCAGAAGGCCCGGCAAATTATTATCAGCCCTGGAAGGCCTGAAGGGGCCAACAAGGCGACGCCCCAACCCACTTTAAGCTCGCTCAGCTGGGTTTGGCGTGAGGTCGGGCGGACAGACGGTTTAGGCTCGTTTGAACGGGCCCCCGATGCAAAAACATAGGAAGCAATAACATCGATTGCAATAACATCGGTTGCAATAACATCGGTTGCAAAAATATCGGTTGCAAAGCATCGGTTGAACGACCTAGCCCAAAGAAATAGGGCGACAGCGCGCGATTCAACGCAGTGCTGACGGCTCAGACGCGTGCGCGCGGATCACACATGCGATTTACCCGCGCCGGCAACCCATCTGCCAAGCGGCACGGGTTGATTGAGCGGCTGTGGTTTTTATGGTGTAGTGAGCGCGCAATCACATTGCCCTAACCTTAAAGTAATGCAAGGAAACCACATGTCACTTGAAGTCATCGGTGCCGGATTTGGCAGAACCGGCACGCTCTCGCTCAAGTATGGGCTCGAAATGCTGGCCTATAACCAGTGCTATCACATGATGGAACTGCGACATCATCCGGACCATCAAGCGCTCTGGAAGGCGGCTCACCTGGGTGAAGCGGTCGACTGGCCAGCCTTGTTTTCAGGCTATACCGCAACGGTCGACTGGCCCAGTTGCAATCTCTGGCAGGAACTCAGCGCGGCCTACCCTGACGCTAAAATCATCTTGTCGCTTCGAGATCCTGAGAAGTGGTACGACAGCGTGATGAACACCATTTATGCCTCATCCAAGGCGCGCTTTGACAGTGATGACCCCGCTAATCATGCCGCCGGCGAATGGGCGATGGCGATCATTTGGAACCGAGTTTTTGACGGCCGCATGGACGATCGGCAACATGTGATTGATGTTTTTAACCGGCACAATGAAGCTGTGATAAAAGCCGTGGACCCTGCCAAATTGTTGGTTTTTGAAGCAGCCAGTGGCTGGCCAGCTTTGTGTAACTTTTTAGGCAAGGACCTCCCCAGCGAGCCCTATCCCCGGGTCAACTCAACCGAGGATTTTAAAAGCATCTGGCACAAGGCCTCAGAAAAACAATAGAGCCCGCCCGATATTTGTTAAGCCTTGCTGAGCTTAAGGTGATGCAGGAAGCGCGACGGATTCGGCATTTGTTCTTGGCCAATCAAGGGTGTTGGCGCCCGAGTCGCTGGGGTATGCTCAGCAAACAAGACAACTAAAAGGAGATCACTATGTCAGCAACCGGTAAATGGGCGGTCACAATGAAATCCCCGATGGGCGCGCAAGATGCAACGTTGTCCCTGACGGATGACAATGGCGTGCTGTCTGGCTCGATGGCAGGCCCTCAGGGTGAACAGGCATTTAGCGACGGCACGGTCGACGGCGATACTTTGACGTTTAACATTGCGATGACACAACCAATGCCCATGACCATTGAGTGCCAAGCTGTGATCTCGGGCGATAGCATTTCGGGCACTGCTAAATTAGGCGCGTTTGGTCAGGCGACCTTTGAAGGCACTCGCAAGTCTGATTAGTGGGCTGCTTAGCGGCATCATCATACGAGGCGACGCCAAAGTCCTAGACAGCGCGACATCGCCGAGATACTGGCAGCGACCTTAAAGAGCCTGAATTTAATTGGCGTCAGCAGGGGTTTTAACGGCGTTTAGGTCGCGGCCGTTATAAGGACATTGGATGTCAAACTTACCGGTATCGACTCAAACCATGCTGGCGGCATTTTTAGATTGGTTTGCCGAAGCACCCCGCCCAAGAACACAATCTATCCAGGCTGCTAGGAGCATTATATGAAACTTTGGCACTGTCATGATGCAAGATCACTCAGGGCGCTTTGGGCCTTGGAAGAAATGGGCCTGCCTTACGAGTTGGAAGTCATGCCGTTTCCGCCCAGATTTCTCCACGATGGCTATCTCGCCGTGAACCCGCTTGGCACGGTGCCTTACTTTGTGGATGGCGATCATCATATGACCGAGTCATCGGGGATTTGTCATTACCTCGTTGAAGCCCATCAGCAATATCTTTTTGGGGTCAGGCCGGAGGCGCCTGAATACGGCGCTTACCTGAATTGGCTGTACCACAGCGATGCAACGCTGACCTTTCCGCAAACGCTCTACCTGCGGTACACCCAACTCGAGCCCGATGAAACCAAAGCGCTCGTCGGTGAAGATTATAAGAAGTGGTACCTGTCGCGGCTGCGAATGCTGAATGCCCGGGTCACCGATCACGAATTTTTGGTTGCTGATCGTTTTACCATCGCCGATATTGCTTGCGGCTACGCCCTGTATTTAGGCGAGAACCTCGGTATTTCAGACGCGTATAAAGCGCCGACCCTTTCCTACCTCGAACGACTTAAAGCGCGATCGGGGTTCCAGCGCGCCCAAGTCGCGCAACGCCAAGCGCCCGCGTCAGGCAGTGCTTAAGAAAACCTTGACCGTTACGAGCCAGCATTCTGAGCGCACGGCAATCGACCTGAAAGCCGCGTCGATCAGCGCCATCACTGGTTTTTAGCGGAACCGATTATCTGAGGACTCGGCAAGATGTGCTAAGCCGGATCCCCCAGTAGCCGGTCAAAAAATCGATTGCGCAAATCCGAGGCGCTTGCAGGGTCATCCGACGCCAATAACCCGCATAACACCCTGACTAAGGTAACATGCCAGCCTTAGCCTTGATGATGACTGAACTCAAAAGACGAAGGCCCAAACCCGGAACCCAAATCGCTCACCCAATCAGGCACAACACGAACCATGAAAACTGCAGAATACGGAATCCAACTTCGACCCGGTAGCTCGGCAAGCGAAATCCTATACCGCTGCCTAGATACCGCCGTTCAGGCGCATCCTTCGGCTTTTGCTGAGATTGATTTTCCCAAGAGCGCGGCGGATTTTAAACGCCGCTACGTGACGACACTGCCTCGTTTTGAAGCCGCAAGAATCAACCATCCGGCCCGGGCAGACATTGCTCGGCTACTGGCTGAAACGTTTCAGGCGCACTTGGTTTACGCAAACGATGAAGGCACCCACCCGCTGCAGGAACACCTAACGCGTCCCGCGAAACCACTACTGCTCGAGCGTCTGCCACCAAATTGTGACCCAGGCTGGCAACCCAACCTGCATTTCCTAAAACAAGACTGGGCGGACCTTGCCTGCCTTGGCAAAGCGCTGTTATCAGCCAACATCGTCTCTCAGAATGCCAAGGTGGCCCTGGACTGGCTGGCGCAGCATTTGGGTGAACCGCATCAGCTCGACTTATCCGGGCGCAAGGTTGTGATCTTTGGCGCCAGCGCAGAGATGGCGCCCACCGCACAGTTCAGCGCAGCCGGCGCTGAGATTCTTTGGTTAGATCTTGCGCCGCCAACGGTGCTTGCGACCTCCCTGTTTCGGGGCGGTGGCGTACAGTTTCCTGTCGACGGCGCCGATTTACTAACCCAACCCGCCGAGATCCTTGCCACCATCTTGGCCTTTGCCGAGGGCCAACCGCTTGATCTTTGCCTTTACGCTTACGCCCCGGGCCAAGCGCGAGAAATGCGGCTCGCCGCCGCCATGAATGCCATCGTTAACGCCTTGCCCAGCGCGCTCATTCAGAGCGCCACGATGCTCTTGTCACCGACGACGGCGACGCCCTTAGATTCCGTTGATTTGCTTGCACTGACCCACCGAAAAGACAGCCGGCCAGGCTGGGAAGCGGCGCTCGACAAGCTGGGCTTGCTCGGCAGCGGTGGCGGCGCTGTACGACAGGGCGACCTTGGGGCGAGCCGAACGATCGTCGGAACGCAAGGTGCAAGCTATCAAGCGGCCCAGTATCTGGCCAAACTCATGACTGCCGAGACTTGGGTTCAACAGGGCCAATTTCCGAGCGATCAACGGGCGCCGCTGCGGGTGTCTGCCAACACGGCGCCGATTACCCAAACTCGCTCCATCGCCCATCCAGTCTTCGATGCGGCTTTTGGCGGCTCGGCCGCACTTGGTGTGCAAACTTTCTCCCCGGTCCAATCGCAGACGCTGAACGGACTGCTAGCCGTGCATGACTGGCTGCATCCAACAGCGCCCCAGCCCGGCTGCATTCGGGTCCATGGCGGCATCCACACCTTGCCCTACCCGATGAATACCGCCCTTCGGGTCGCGGCGGCCATCGGCTTCGTGCAATCACCAAAATTACTCGGGGCACTGCTCAAACGATAAGGCCTTGCTCAAACCGTCATAGAAAGGGCCGAAACCCCGAATTGACGAACGCAGCCCAGGGTGAGAAGGTCAGAGCAACTCGGCCGATAAAAAAAAGATGACGCTTTTAAAAACCCCCTTCTGCTTCACCCCCTTGGCCTGCTGGGCCAGCCCCATCCCCGGGCGCCCTACCATGGGCCCATGGGTTTTCAACTCGCGCCAAGCGCTCAAAACCCGCAGGACAACATCTAGTTTGGTTTTCGGCGGTCAAATTGTTTCCGTTCAATAGCGGCCGCCAACCAAAGGCCCTACCGGATCGTGGTCTGTCCAGCCCACCACGGCCCGATCAAAGCGCTATAAGCCATCGCCTCTTAGTTTTTACGCGCGATCTCGCCCTGGCTGTAACCAATAAAATTATCTTCACAAACCAGGAGCTCTGCTGTGAACGACTTTACCGGTGCTGATTTAATCGCTGAAAGCTTGGTCCAATTGGGCGTCGAACACGTCTTTGGCATTGTCAGCATACACAACATGCCCATCTTTGATGCGATCAATCGCTTGGGGAAAACCCAGATCATTAACGTTCGGCATGAGCAAGCTGGCACCCATGCCGCCGACGGTTACGCGCGCGCGACCGGAAAACTGGGCGTCATGATTGCCTCGACCGGACCCGGCACCTCGAACACAGTCACGGGCCTCTATGAGGCGCAATACGGCTCGTCTCGGGTTTTGGTGATTACCGGCCAAGCAGAGACGGCTTTTTATGGCCGGGGCGTGGGTTATGTGCATGAAGCGGAGAACCAAGTGGCGATGCTGAAAACAGTCTGTCGCCGCGTCGAGAGTCCGCGCCATATCGAGCAACTGGGCCCTTGCTTGCAGCTGCTGATCGCTGACTTATTTACCGGCAGGCCGGCGCCAGGCGCCATTGAAGTTCCGATTGATCTGCAATATGCCGCGGCCAACCCGGTGCAACTGTCTTATCCAACGGGCACCCACTACCCGCCCGACCCACAACAAATTCGCGCCGCTGCTGACCGAATTACCCGCTCAAAACGGCGCATCATTATCGCCGGTGGCGGCGTGATTGCCGCGGGTGCAAGTGATGAACTTCAGGCTTTGGCCAACAAACTAGACTGCCCCGTGATCACCACTGTTGATGGTCGCGGCGCGATTGCGGAGACCGACCCGCGCAGCATTGGCAACTACTACAATAGCGCAGGCCTGTATAAAAGCCTTCATGAGGCCGACGTGACCCTCGCCATCGGGACCCGCTTCGCGGTTGGGGTGGATGGCCAGTTTCAAGCGCAAACGCCACCCGGCGATCTGATTCAAATTGATATCGATGGGCCGATGATTGGGCGAACCCATGCGGCGGCATTTCCCGTTTTGGCCGATGCAAAAGCGGCCCTGCAAGCCTTGATCGACGCCCTACCGGACGTAGACGTCAACGACGATCAGTTCAACCAAACCCTTTGGGAAGCCCGGGATGGCTTGCGGGCCTCCATGCGCCGGCGCCTAGGCCAAGACTTCCCAATCATCATGGACCTCATTCGGGCGAAACTGCCGGATGATGGCGTGTTTGTACGAGACCAAACCATTTCAGCCTATAACTGGGGGAACCAGCAGTTTCCAATTCTGCACCCCCGCACCTCCATCAACCCAACCTCTGGCGCCATCGGCCCCGGGTTCCCAATGGCGCTGGGGGCGGCGATTGGCTCTGGCAAGCAAACCCTCGTGGTCCATGGCGATGGCGGTTTTATGTTTCATGCCACCGAACTTGCCACCGCCGCACAATACCAAGTGCCCCTCATCATCTGCGTCTTCAACGATTCGGGTTACGGCGTCTTACGTTGGCTGCAAGAGACGCGGTTTGGTCGAATCAATGAGACCGACCTCGGCAAGGTTGCCTTTGCCACCATGGCGCGCAGCATGGGCGTGCCAGGCCAACGGGTTCAGAGTCTTGACGCCTTCGAAGGCGCGCTGACCGAGGCGATGGCCACGAGCGGCCCCTATCTGATTGATATCGATATGGCGCATTTTGACCCGATGGAGATTTCCATCATGCCGAAACAAGACTACGAAGTGGACGCTAATCTACGGCCAGAAGCACCCCATGCGACATAAGCCTTGGCAAGACATCAAAACCGCCTTGCCGAACATTCATGGGCATCTCGGTGTTTTCGAAATAGGCGATCGTGAAGGCGAGAGCCTGTATATCGGTTATGCCGGCGGCAACTCAGCCTTCGGTTTACGGGGTGAAATTCAAAAGGCGTTTTCGAGGATGCCTCGCGCCTGCCAGATTCGGATTGAGATTACCGCCAGCTATCTCAGTCGATACCGCGAACTGCTAATGCTGCATAAGGTCTATCACGGTGAACTGCCACCCGAGAACCCCAACAGCCGCCTAGGCCGACTGAGTCCCATCTTATGAACCTTGAACTCACCGACGAACAAACCCTCATTATCGCCATGGTGCGGCGTTTTGTTCGAGAAGAAATTCTACCGCTGGAAATCAACATCGACCCGGATGCCGATTCGCTCGAACCCGAGGACCAAGCGCGATTGATCGGCATCACAAAATCGATGGGGCTGTATGGGCTTGATATTCCGCCAGAATATGGTGGGCCCGATATTGACCTGATTACCCGAACCCTTATCGCTGTCGAGATGGCGCAACATCGAGCGGGGCTGTATGCGCCTTGTTATGGCGCCTTTGGTGGCGCGGGCCTCGCGCAATTATTCGAAGCGACCGACGCCCAAAAAGAAGCCTACCTTTACCCAACACTCCGGGGCGAAAAACGCGGGTTTTTTGGTCTGTCTGAACCCTCCGGCGGATCAGACCCCGCCAGAGCCATCGAAACCAAAGCCGTTCGGGTTGGTGATGACTGGATCATCAACGGCGCTAAACTGTGGATCAGCGGCGCTGACCGCGCCGATTTTGGACTTGTTTTCGCACGGACCAGCCAAGACAAGGGTCGCAATGGCGTCACCTGTTTTATCGTTGATACCGACACCCCTGGGTTTCATGTCAGGCGTATCGTGCACACGCTTCGCTCGGCGCACTACGCGACCGAGCTGCAGTTTGAGGACATGGTCGTGCCCCACAGCAACATCTTGGGCGAGGTCAATAAGGGCTTTGCCATTGCCAATGACCGATTGACCCGCCAACGCATTCCCTACGCGGCCGGCTGCATTGGGGTCGCCATCAAAGCGCAAGAAATGGCCCTCGACTATGTGCCCCAACGGGAAACCTTTGGCGCGCCTCTGGCCTCACGCCAAGCCATTCAGTGGATGCTGGTCGACAATGATATCGATATCAAACAATCACTCTGGATCACCCTTGAAGCGGCCAGCAAGGCGAGCCAAGGCTTGCCGTATCGTAAAGAAGCCGCCATGGCAAAACTGGTCGCAACCGAAGCCGGCGGGCGGGTCGTGGACCGCTGTATGCAGATGTTCGGTGGCCTTGGGG
>Ga0114994_10003505_pt1 | contig 11405 bp, 11 predicted proteins | sample ArcticOcean_MG_C_9_FD_87043 | JGI IMG/M metagenome (GOLD analysis project Ga0114994, IMG submission 87043) | Marine microbial communities from western Arctic Ocean - ArcticOcean_MG_CB2_152 | ecosystem: Environmental > Aquatic > Marine > Oceanic | place: Arctic Ocean: Canada Basin | collected... | reverse complement strand
GGTTCAATGTGATTTCACGTAACTTTTCTATGATGTGCGGGGCCGGTGGTTGGTCCGGATTGCCCATACCGAAGTCAATGATATCTTCGCCTGCGGTACGTGCGCTGGCTTTCATTGCGTTAACTTCTGCGAATACGTATGGCGGCAAGCGCCTGATTTTGTGAAATTGATGATCCATAAGTTTCAAATGCCAGAATGATAAGTATATCATAAGTAGAAATAAGGCCGTTAGGCCTTATTTAAATGGGTTTGTTGATGTTTGAGAAGTTACAGGTGCGTTAGCTTTCCAGATAGATTTCCGCTCGGCGGTTACCCGCTTCCCCAGTTGGCATAACTTCTAGAAACTCTGGCGAGCTATCAGAAATAGCATCGATCTGCAACTGAGCCCGATCAGCGCCCATACGAATAAGCGTTTTAGCGATCACATCAGCGCGTGCTACTGAAACCCGGAAATTAATCATTTTATGTTTAACTGGGTCCGTGTTACGGGTCCGGCTTGATGCATGTCCAACCACGCGAATGCGGCCCCCACGTTCTTTTTTCAAACGTATCACGTTAGCTAAAATTTGACGGTCGCGGGTTGATAGTTTTGAGGAACCATTCTCGAACCGGATTGTTGCGACACGCACTGTATTTGCAGATAACGGTGACATGGGCTGAGCCACATATGACAATTGACCATTAACTTGAACAACGGCTTGCGCTAATTGAGGTACTTGCGTCCCATAACCAGCTTTGATCCCTGATGAAGAAACAACAACAGTTTCAATCACACTGGTGTTCGAGACCAAAGTATTACTTTGTGCAAACTGAATACCCTTAGCTGCTTGAGCTTTGATTTCAGCTAAGCGGCGAGCAAAACGAGCTTGGAAATTATCTTGTCCAGAAACACCCGTTGATGACAATGAGGGTAAAGATGTTGGTTGCACAGGAACTGTTAAATTACTGGACCGAGCAGTCAATACTGGTATTTTTGGTTGTGCGGCAGGTGCCAGTGCTGCGGCTGCAGTAAGTACAGGCGGCTTGGGTGGAGCTGCGTTCAACGCATTTACAGCTAATCCTTGGCGAGTAATAACGGGCGCATATCTGCGACCTTCAACATCAGCGACTAGACCTTTACCACGCGCTGCAGCGAGTTGGCGTTGTTGATCGACGGAAGCAAGCTTTGGAAATGAAGTCGCAGCGTCCGATGCAGCATTAGCTTGTTGTTGAGTTGGCGTTGCCTGATTGTTTTTGTTGTCAGTAGCATTTTTATTTGCAAAAAACTCAACAGAGTTGCTATACCATTCAACAGGATTAACCGCATCGGGAACACTTGAGCAACCAGCAACGACGCCTGCTGCAATAAATGCAGAGATTGAAATGTGTAATGAGCTTCGTAAACGGCGAGAATATCTATTTGTTGTTTTCATTACATGTGTGGCCATATTTCATGTCGCTCCCTCAAACCGTTGATAACACTTTAAGTAAATTGATACTTAATTATCAAAGTACACTCAAATGATTAATAGACTCGAAACACTATTAGCAGAAATCAATATCTGCATTTGACATTAGTAGCGCAAAATTGCCATATATTACAATGACATATTATCTCTATCTATTAGTTAAGAGATTTAATGCGTCTAGGAACCAATAAAAACTCCCTAAAATATACAAACTAAGCAAAGTCTGTGAATGTGGTGCTTCCGAAACTGACAAGATCGGTATCGTTAATTCTAGTAAAATTAGCAAACAGTTCAGCGTTGCCGTTTTTAGTGTCTCTGGTAATTTCTAAGACTTGGAAGACGGCTGCATATTTGCCGTTACTTTGTATTAAATAGAAAACATCAAAATGTTGCTCGAAACATATTATTTATATTTTCTTAAATTATAAATCAGCAAAGCATAAAATAATCATCACACCTAATATTGATTAGGTATTTTAAGCAGCCCCTGAACAAGCTTTTCGGCGACCTGTGCTGGGTCGATTTTCGGGAAAGAGTTTGGCTCAACAAGGCTTCCGTTTTTCCCTACCCTTCCCCTTCTACCGCTTCATGAACCAAGTCTTGAGCGATTTTTAAGATCCGCATTTCGGCAATATCGTGTTGGCAGATTGTTAATTTTCCAGATATTTTTAAATCCGCTTTATGAGCCAAAATGGTTTTGCATAATTCAACAATTCCTTTGCCTTCTTATGTGCTGGTTGCCAAAACCGGTACCTTCTAGCCCATGCGATCTTAACCGCACAGGCCCAAATTCATCATTACTTTCAAGTCACCAATAGTTTTTTGAACGTCGGGTTTATCGCATTTAGTGACCACATCAATGTCTTCAATTTCAAACACACCCACCTTAATTTTTTACACTCCGTTTCCTAATCTGGGGGCAGATACAACAATAATGCTATGGACCGCTGAGGCAATGCCAACTTCATATTGGCCGACACCAACGGTTTTAATGATGATAACACCAAACCTGCTGTACTAAAAATATTGACCGGACCAAATATGTCCGCACTAGCCCACCCAAAGCGCCGCGGATAGCCAATGAGTGGATAGAAAACCTTCTTCGGTTGCCAATCAGCCCATGGGAATGCTGTCACCCATAATTGCACCGCCTGTGAATAGGCTTGAAGGTTGGACGGCAACAATACCAACGCGCAATTCTTTGGATAGTAACTGTTTGGTTAAAGATTGCACCAAAGTTGATTTACCACTGCCAGGAACACCAGTTAAACTAATCACACGGGCATTGCCTACATGGCGATCAATTTCGGTTAATTGGCCACGGTTGACGGATGTACGCGATTCCGCATCCGAAATCATTTTTGCAATGGTCCGGTGATGTCCCACCAGCATTCCATTCACAAGACCACTGGTCATTTGGGTTTACAAGCATCCAAGCCAGAAACAACATATTCACCCGCCAAATCCAGAAACACGGGCAAAATATAATCAATCATACCTTGGTCCGATTGGCTCACATCGCGGATATATTTAGTGGGTGTCCCGACCCACATTTGACCTTTCAAAACGTGCTTTCCGGTTGACACCAGAGAGCCTGCTGCAACCAATTTCCCTGCTTTAATAAGGGCGTGTGCACGACTGTTGCTTCCATACCAGTCATCGCCCCATCTTCAACAGCACACGCATGGATCATTACCAATTGGCCAATTGATACGCGCGTTCCGATGTATGTGCTTTGGCCTAAACTTGCGACATGAAGAATCGTGCTGTCTTGAACATTACTGTTTTCACCAATGCGTATTTCATTCATATCACCGCGCAGCTCGCAATTATACCAAATCCCACTTCTGGCTCCAATTTTAATATCACCAATGATGCTAGCTGTAGGGGAGATAAAGGCGGAATTAGAAATTTCAGGGGGTATGACACCGAAACGGAAAAATATTTTCAGTCATATGTATTGTTTCTCAGTATGTTAAGCGCAGAAGCGTCATTTCATCAGCGGTAAAATTTTTTTAAATTCAGGTGTTGCAGCTTGGCCCAGCCATTCAAATACCACCATTTCAGTGGTCACGATCCCAGCTCCGGCCGCACTCAAACGGTCCAGACAGGCTTTTTCGCTTTCCGGTGTGCGCGATGAGGTGGCATCAGTAACAATAAAGATCTCGTATCCTTGTTCCATCAAATTCATTCCGGTTTGCACCACACAGATATGCGCTTCCATTCCTGCAATAACCGCTTGTTTCCGTTTTAAGGAAACAAAATGTTTAGCAAATCCAGTATCTTTCATGCAGGAAAAATGAAGTTTTTCTAGAATGGGAGCGCCTTCAGATACGGCAATTAATTCTGGCACGGTATGGCCCAAACCTTTTGGATATTGTTCCGTCAGCACTGTTGGAACAGATAATACATGAGCCGCTCTCATTAGAGTTACTGCATTTTTAATGGTCCGGGCCGGAGCCTGCATGGCAGGAACTAAGCGTTCTTGCATGTCGATAACTATCAGGCAGGAGCTTTCAGGTTCAATAAGCATTGTTCATTTTCCAAAATTTAAGTCAATTATCTTGATTGATTTATCACTATATAAGCAACTACAAATACCTTTGCTAACAAGAATGATTGACTTAGGGATAAGAAGCCCTAATATTTATTATAATCGCTTCCCTGGGGGATCCGAGTGGTATACCGCGCCATTAAAAGTCAATAATTACTGCGGACGAGAACATATAACTTCATGAATTTTTCCGATCTTGGACTTAGCGAAGAACTTTTGCGTGCTGTTGATGACGCAGGTTATTCCGAACCCACCCCTATTCAAGCGCAAGCCATACCTATTGTATTAATGGGACGCGATGTCCTTGGATGTGCACAAACGGGAACAGGCAAAACCGCTTCTTTCACGCTGCCAATGATAGAGATCTTGGCATCTGGTCGGGCTAAGGCCCGCATGCCACGCTCCTTGATTTTGGAACCAACACGCGAATTAGCAGCTCAAGTTGCAGAGAACTTCGACATTTATGGCAAATACCATAAATTATCAAAAGCCTTATTGATCGGTGGATCAAGCATGGCTCAACAGCTCAAAGTTTTAGACAAGGGAGTTGACGTTTTGATCGCTACACCGGGCCGTTTGCTTGACGTGTTTGAACGTGGTCACTTATTGATGAACGACGTTCGTACTCTCGTTATCGACGAAGCGGACCGGATGTTAGACATGGGCTTTATTCCCGATGTTGAAAAGATTGTATCCTTGTTGTCACCTATGCGGACAACATTGCTGTTTTCAGCAACAATGCCTAAGGAAATCAAATCTTTAGCAGAAAAATTCTTGAGTAACCCAAAAGAAATTACCGTCAGTCGTCCGGCCCAAACAGCAGAAACCATTACCCAAGCTTTGGTTATGGTTGAACATTCAGATGGCAAGCGCCCCGGCGGCGGACAAAAAGAAAAACGCGTCACCTTGCGTAAGTTGATCGAAAAAGACGACCCGCGTAATGGTTTAATTTTTTGCAACCGAAAACGCGATGTAGATGTTGTTTGCAAATCATTAGTCAAGCATGGCTTTGCCGCAGAACGGTTACATGGAGATATGGACCAATCATCACGCATGGAAACTTTGACCAAGTTTAAAGCCGACGGTTTTAAATTCATGGTTTGTTCTGATGTTGCAGCGCGCGGACTTGATATTCAGGCCATGAGCCACGTTTTTAATTTCGACGTGCCTACCCATCCAGAAGATTACGTTCATCGGATTGGTCGTACAGGCCGAGCCGGCAACAAAGGTCATGCCTATACAATAGCAACCAAAGAAGACCGCAAATATTTGACTGCAATTGAGCAAGTAACAGGAAATAAAATCCCTGAAATTAAGCTTGATGGGAAAGCAGTAGCTCTGAAAGTGGTGGCTCTAAAATCCACCCCACAGAAAGCAGTTACACCTGAAGCAAAAGCTGTAGCCGCTCAAACAGACGTAAATCCTGAAGATAAAGATGTAGAAGACGCTCCGAAGAAGCCTAGGCGTCGTCGATCTAAACGCACAGCGTCAGAAGAAAAACCAACGGCTGAAACCGTCGCTTTTGTGACGAAAGAAGCTGAACTTAAAACGGTTTCAGAAGAACCAGCTGAAACAGTTGTAGCACTAGAACCCGCAAAAGCTGAGAAACAAGAAAGAGCACCTAAAAAGTCACGCCAACCGCACGCATCGAAAAAACAAACCCAACAACAAAACCATCTACCCGTCAAAGGCTTAGGTGCACACATGCCCGCTTTCTTGGTGGCTGTACCAACACCCAAACAGCGCACAAAAGCCCATTTAGATGCCGACCTTAAAGAAGGAAAAGACTTCGAAAATGTTGTTGCGCCTGAAGAAGTGATTTTGACAGAAGCAAATACTGTTGTTGAGGTTGAGGTATTAGTGGATACTGTTGTTCAGACTGAAGAGGCGATTGGAACAGATAAAGATGAAGTTGTTGAGGCAACGAGCGAAGACTGAGCCTTACTATCGAAGGTTCAGCCCTAGTAAATCTCTATAAAGGCTCGACTTCAGGACGCGGTACGTAGGTAAAGGTTTTGGTGATTATTTGCCATCGTCCATCTACGTTTACCAAAGTCAGATAGTCCGTAAACATTTGATTTCCCAATGCAATGTAGACTTTTGCATAGGCGCATTCTGGCCCGGACTGGTCGATAGAAATAATCCCATCTTCCCGTAAATCTCCACGCTCAGCTGGAACATTACGGTTACCAACACGGCCATAGACCATTTCCATATCTGAATCGGTCATTGGGGTGTGGGTTGCACAATACAAATGGCAAGATGGATGAAAAATCTTTTTTAATGATGCTACGTCGCCATTATAAAAGCCATCAAAATAGAGGATTAAGGCGGCTTCAATACCTGCGTAATCATTAGTCATTCTGATATTCCTTTTTGTTTAGTCGAGATCTTAAATCAAACCTGCTAAGGGGGAAGATGGGTCGGCGTACATGCGTTTTGGCATTCGCCCTGCTAAATAGGCCAAACGGCCTGCTTTAACACCAGCTTTCATTGCTTTTGCCATTTTAATCGGATCACTGGCTTCGGCAATAGCAGTGTTCATCAATACGCCATCAACACCCAATTCCATTGCAATGGTTGCATCAGATGCAGTACCGACGCCTGCATCGACAATCACAGGAACGTTGGATTGCTCAACAATCAGGCGGATGTTGACGGGATTTTGAATGCCAAGGCCAGAACCAATAGGGGCTCCCAAGGGCATAATAGCGACGGCGCCCACATCCTCTAAGCGTTTGCAGATGATTGGGTCATCGGAACAATAAACCATCACCTTAAACCCTTCTTTGGTCAGCATTTCTGTTGCTGCCAAAGTTTCAATCATTTGTGGGTACAAGGTTTTTTGATCGGCCAAAATTTCGAGCTTAACCAAATCCCAGCCACCTGCTTCACGTGCTAAGCGCAAGGTGCGTACGGCATCCTCTGTGGTGAAACATCCCGCAGTATTTGGCAGATACGTATATTTTTTAGGATCAACATAATCAACCAACATGGGCTGGTTCGTATCGGTTAAATTAACCCGGCGAACGGCGACGGTAACCATTTCAATGCCCGCAGCTTCACAAGCTTGGCGGTTGATATCGTAATCTTTGTATTTCCCTGTCCCTATAATCAAGCGCGATGAAAAAGTTTGTCCAGCGATGACCAAAGGATCGTCATTTGGATCGTCTGCCCCACCGCCAATAAAATGAACAATCTCAAGCCGGTCACCATCCGTTAGGTTGATTTGTGTGTAGGCTGATTTTGGTACAATTTCTAAATTGCGTTCAATTGCCACTTTTTTAGAATCAAGACCAATCTTCCCCAATAACATTTCAACCGTCAGGGTTTCGTCATAAATTTTATCTTCGCCATTAATCGTCAAACGCATTTAATTTGTCCATATTTTTATAATATTCAGATTGGTGATTATGGTCACAGTAGCTGGCGCGTCAACACACATCGACACACTGGACAAATGTAGTAAAATCCGTGACAATTTATAGAATGAAACACAAGGAAAACGAACCAACAATGGATGCCAAAGACGTGGAAGTTGTATCGAAGAAAACCCTTTTTAAAGGCTACTTCCAAGTTGATGAGTACATATTCAAGCACCGTTTGTTCGAAGGCGGCTGGGGTGGTGAAATTAGTCGTGAAGTTTTAGAACGTGGTCATGCAGCCTGTTGTTTGCTATATGACCCCGATCTAGATCAGTTGGTGTTCCTAGAGCAGTTTCGACAAGGGGCCTTTGCAGCACTAGATTCGCGCTGGTATGATATTGAAAAAGAGTCCCCTTGGCTGATCGAAGTCGTTGCCGGGATCATTGAATATGGCGAACAACCTGAAGACGTCGCCAGGCGCGAAGCGGTTGAAGAATCGGGGTGTGAAATTAAAGACATTGAATTGATCCAGCAATATTTTGCCTCACCCGGTTGTACAAGTGAAATGGCGATCTTGTATTGTGGAAAAGTTGATGCCAGCACTGCTAGTGGCGTTCATGGATTGGCTGACGAAGGCGAAGATATTCGGGTGTTTAAGGTTGATGTTGATGTCGCTTTTGGAATGCTCGATGATGGTAAATTTATAAATTCAACGATCTTAATTGCCATGTTGTGGTTTAGGCACCACCACCCCCGTTTACGCCAGAAATGGATGGGTTCGGGAAAATAAAATCATACTACACGCTTGTTAAGTGGATTGTTGGGTTATATCTATAAATTGATATATAATCAGACTAAAATTCAGTGTTAGGAACATACGCATGGATGTCCGTCGTGGCTTTGTTGATACAATTGGCAACACCCCCCTCATACGTTTAAACAAACTGTCAGATCAAACAGGTTGTGAAATTTTGGGTAAAGCCGAATTTCTGAACCCCGGCAGTTCAGTTAAAGACCGCGCCGCCCTATCTATGATCCGCGACGCTGAAAAACGTGGCGCCTTAAAGCCCGGCGGATTAATTGTTGAAGGAACAGCGGGTAATACAGGTATTGGGTTAGCATTGTGCGCTAATGCATTAGGATATAGATCAAAAATAATAATTCCTGAAACACAAAGCGAAGAGAAAAAATCAATGTTGCGGTTGTGTGGAGCTGAATTGATTGAGGTTCCAGCAGTGCCCTTCAAAAACCCCAAAAATTACGTGCATGTGGCCGAACGAACCGCAAAAGAATTAACAGCTACGGAACCCAATGGGGTTTTATATGCCAATCAATGGGACAACACAGCAAACCGCCAAGCCCACATTGATGGCACCGGCCCTGAAATTATGCGCCAAACGGATGGTAACGTGGATGCGTTTATTTGTGCCGTTGGTACGGGTGGCACTTTAGCTGGTTGTTCGATGTATTTGAAATCAGAAAAACCAGACATTATCATCGGTTTGGCAGACCCTGAAGGTGCATCAATGTATAATTATTTTGCCAATGGAGAGCTTGCGCCGACAGACGGATCGTCAATTTCTGAAGGTATTGGGCAAGGCCGGATTACCGGAAACTTAGAAGGAGTTGTGGTCGATAAACCATATATGATTCGGGACAAAGAATCAGTTCAAATGGCTTTTGATTTGCTTCAAAATGAAGGCCTTTGCCTTGGCGGGTCCAGCGGCGTTAACGTTACTGGTGCCGTACGACTTGCCAAAGAATTAGGACCGGGACATACCATCGTTACAATACTGTGTGATTATGGTACACGATATCAAGGAAAACTCTTTAATCCGGCGTTTCTGTCTGAAAAAGGACTGCCGACGCCCCAATGGTTGGTGTAATAAAAGATGAGATATACAAATTCTGATGCTCTGGTTTCAACTAAATGGCTTGCTGAACACTTGTCTTCACCAAACATTCGTATGGTTGATGCGACCTCTTATATGCCAGGTCAGGGCAAAGATGGCCGCTCACAATACGACGAGCAACACATTCCGGGTGCAGTCTATTTTGATATTAACGACATTGCAGACGAAACAACCCCCCTACCCCACATGATCCCGCCTCCCGAAAAATTCGCGTCTAAAGTCCGGAAATTGGGCTTAGGCAATGGCAATAAGATTGTTGTTTATGATGCCAATGGTGGATTTTTAGCAGCTGCACGAGTTTGGTGGATGTTTCGTTTATATGGGCATACCGATGTTTGTTTGCTTGATGGCGGATTGCCTAAATGGTTAGCAGAAGAGCGCCCAATTGAAGACACCAAACCCGTCCAGCGGGATCGTCATTTTACGTCGCGCATGAACAACACGCTTGTCCGTTCGGTTGAGCAAGTCATTGCAAATATTGAGACCGGTAAAGAACAAGTCATTGATGCGCGGTCTTCCGGACGCTTCAAGGGCGAAGAACCTGAGCCCCGCCCAAGCGCCAAAGTTGGCCATATTCCGGGCAGCATGAGCCTTCCGTTTAACAGCCTAATGAACCCTAAAGAACATTTCACCTACCGCTCAGCCGATGAAATTATGGCGGCTGTCGATAAAGCCGGAATTGATTTAACAAAGCCCATTACCGCATCGTGTGGATCTGGGGTAACGGCTTGTGTTCTGGCCTTTGGGTTGTATTTAATTGGGCATGAAAATGCTGCCGTTTATGATGGATCATGGTCCGAATGGGGTGATCACCCAGACACACCTGTTGATCAAGGTGAATAAGCGTAAAAGCTGTTATTAGGAGCCTTCAACATGGCCTCGGCGCCAACAAAAACCACATCTGTTATCACGTATCTTGAGATGACGGAGCTGCCGACGTCGCCGGCGCCTACCCTACCCGCTAAAAAAATTTCGCTGTTGCGGGCTGAAAAACTAACCTTATCGTTTTATCGTTATTTGTATAACACCATCGGTCAAGAATGGTTGTGGTGGGAACGCAGGCTAATGTCTGACGATGAGTTGTCAGTCATAATTTTCAACCCAAGGGTCGAAATTTATGTGTTGTATGTCGGCGGTGTACCGGCTGGCTATGGTGAATTAGATCGTAGGTGTGGCAACGAAATTGAGCTTGCGTATTTTGGTTTAATGTCAGAATTTATTGGTCAACGGCTAGGTAGTTACTTCCTACGTTGTATGATCAATCAGGCTTGGAGCTATAGCCCAAAACGCCTATTTGTTCATACCTGCACCGAAGATCACCCCGCAGCCATTCACAACTATCAACGCCACGGGTTTTCTCCTTATGAACAAGTAACAATCGATATCTATGATATTCGGTCTTCTGACGAATTTAAATGAGGCCAAAATGGATATAGGTGTCCCAAAAGAAATCAAGACACAAGAGGGCCGCGTTGCCTTGATGCCAATTCATGTTTCAACCCTGACATCAAAGGGACACCGAGTTGTGGTAGAGCAATCAGCAGGCTTAGCATCTGGAGCAACGGATCAAGCCTATAAGGATGCCGGGGCTGAGATTGTGGTGTTCGCAAAAACGGTCTTTGCAAACGCGGAAATGATCACCAAAGTTAAAGAGATCATGCCCGAAGAATTTGGTTTTTTACGCTCTGATCATATTATTTACACCAATTTGCATACCGCCTTAAACCTTGAGCTGACGAATGTATTAATTGATAAAAAAATCGCCAGCGTCTCAGCCGAAGAGACCCACGAAGACGGGTCACCCAATTGTCCACTAGCTGGCGAAATTGGGGCTTTTGAAGGGGTGCGCATGTGCATGGCTCCGCACAACGGCACCGGAAGGCATTTCATGGAACATTTTGGCGCTCCAGCTCTGAAAGCTGTAGTTATTGGTTTAGGCGCTGTTGGGCAAGGGTGTTTGCGGACCTTGCTTCGTCTGGGTTGTTCCGTGACAGGGTTAGATATTGTATCGCACACCCAAAAATTAACGGCCCTGACGTGGGCCAGCTTTGATTATAAATCCGATGATGTTGCTAATTTAAGCGCCCATTTGCCCGATGCAGATTTGATTGTAAACTGTGTTATG
>Ga0114994_10003504_pt1 | contig 11407 bp, 8 predicted proteins | sample ArcticOcean_MG_C_9_FD_87043 | JGI IMG/M metagenome (GOLD analysis project Ga0114994, IMG submission 87043) | Marine microbial communities from western Arctic Ocean - ArcticOcean_MG_CB2_152 | ecosystem: Environmental > Aquatic > Marine > Oceanic | place: Arctic Ocean: Canada Basin | collected... | reverse complement strand
TGGGTGGCGGCGGTTCGTCCTCGTCGCTCGACGGGTTGAGATCGTCGGGCGCGCGCTTCGACATTGTTTCTCTTCTGCTCTTCCAGGATACCACGAGTCGCAAGGCTTTTTTATTTTATTTCAAACGGGTTTTAAAAGAAATTTCTATTACTCGTCATGACGGCGAACCCGCTTCGCCTCCGGCTCATCCGGCTCCTCATTTTTGTCAAAAAGGAACTACCGCGCAAGTGCCATCTTACGCGCTTCGTTAAAATCGCCGCCCATCATCAAGCTCATGCTCACGTTAGCGAGATCGAAGCAGTTACGAAGTCCGAGGGCCTTGACAAACAGAGGATCGCGTTCCGCCGTCTTGTCGGACGCGAGAAGCGCCGATTTACGAAGTGCATTGACAGCCGGTTTCGAGTACGCATGACCATCCTTGAGCAGCCAGCGGAGGAAACGCGGTTCGGCTCGAAGCATGCAGAAGACGCCAGGGCCATCGTCGTCGTCTTCCTCGAATGGGAAGAGCGTCGAAGGCTCAATCTTCAGATCGTCGAGACGGGCAATCAGCGGTTCCAGCGTGTTCCACCGCGTCTCAAGAAGCACGATCACTCCAACCCGCATGAGACAGACGCAGGCCGCATGCTTGTAATTTGGAGACGACCACTCGGGCAGGAACCATTCGAGCGCGTCTTCCCACCACTTTTGAGGAATCGCCTTGTCGCCGTATCGTTTCTTGGTCTTCACGATCAGCTTTCGCCAGAAGGACGGCTTCTCGAGAATCGGACGGTAGTCGAGGTGGACGGTCATGAATCCAAACGGATCGTCGCTCAGCGTGTCGAGCAGGTACTCCTGAATGTGCTGCGTCTTGGTACTGGCATTCGCGTCGAATATCGCCTTTAAGCCATTTGAGATCCTCAGGTGTGCGCCCTCGTTGAGGTTTTCATCTTCGAGTTCCTTGTCCAGCTCTTCGAGCACCGACCGAAGGAGGTGTTTCACTCCCTTCTTCTGCTTCTTTGGCTTGGGCGGCGGCGGTTCGTCCTCGTCGCTCGACGGGTGGGGATCGTCGGGCGCGCGCTTCGACATTCCTTCTCTTCTGTCTGTAGTAGATACCACGAGTCGCAAGGCACTTTTTTTTATTTTCAAATTGGTTTAAAAGAAATTTACATCTCGTGCCGACGCGACCGCTTCGCCTCCGGCTCCTCCTCCTCAGACTCCTCCGACGTGGCCGAGTCCTCCTCCTCGTCGGTCGAATCTTCGCTCTCGGAGCTCTCCTCCTCCGAGCTCTCGCCCTCACCCTCGCTCTCATCCTCGTCCTGCTCCTCTGGAGCATCCTCCTCGTTCGCCACGTAAGTCGACTGGAGAACAGCGTCGACTGCAAAAACATCCGAGACGATTGCGCTTACCAGCTTCCAACACGCTTCCTTTGAGAGTACGCTTCCAGTCAAAGTCCGGAAGCGGCCCCGGTGGTCATGTACAACCGATTGCACGAGCATTGCGCAGATCTTGATCGGTTCGCGGGGAGTTCCGCCGTTTGTACCAACATCGCTGAATGCGATACCTCGCTCGCGAAGCATCATTCGAATCGTGTTTGCCACGGCGCAGGCCTCGAACACCCTGCGATCGTCGTATGGAATCTCCTCGTCGTCATACTCTATGGTCGCGTCCACCCCGTCGACAAACTCCACAAGTTCAGAAGTGCAAGCCTTGGTGATCTGACGGATGTACGCGTCCTTGATGTCCTGAGGCTCGTCCTGCAGCTTCTTGAAGTTGGAAAGGATGGAGGGGTCGATGTTGACGACAGAAGCTGTCATAAACCGTACTGGGTGGACCTCGTCATCGGAGGAGTCGTCGGACGGGGAGGGCTCCTCCTCCGCCATCGTTTTTCTCTTCTACCGTTCTAGGATACCACGTGTCGCAAGGCTGTTTTTTTATTTTGAAACAAACGAATCTTGCAAGGAAAGAAAAGAGCCTTGCGACACGTGGTATCACTTTCAAACAGAGAGAGAGAATGGAAAAGCCACCTTGCCCGGAGGGGTTGCTGTCGAGCTGCTGGGCCGAGGCGACGACCCAGCTGTGGACGGACCAGGACAAGGAGACACAGACGTCCTACAAGAAATTTTTTACGACGAGGACGGACCTCGAGACTTACGACGGTATCCAGCTCGAACTGCTGCATTCCTTTCGACTGTACCGTTTGGTCGCCAAGAAGCGCAAGGGGTCTGTCTCGCACGAAGACGCTTCCAAGAAGCAAGCTCCGGACGAGTCGAGCGCGCTGTTTCGTGAGCACGAGGCGCTCAAGGAGGCCAAGGCTGCCGTCGACGCGGAGCTCGTCCAGCTCAAAAAGGATCTGGACGAGCGGCCACTGTTGACCGCTGCTCAGGCCGACTCTATCGTGTCCTTCGTCAAGCAGCGTGCGACCTCGACCACCGAGGAGCTCGCGGAGGTGAAGAAGAAACTGGCCTTGGAGACCAGGCACCACACTGCCGTGTGGGCCGTGCTCAAGTCCAACTGTGCCGACGATCCCAAACGATTCGATGAATTCAAGAATCGACTCGACCACGAGCTCGGCCGCACGAAGGCGCCGCCACCCGTCGTGCAGCCGTCGCAGCCTCCGAAGCGCCTCTCGTTTCCGCGCGAGCACGACGACGTCTTCTTCAAATCTGGCGACCAGAAGCTCAAGGGCAAGATTCTGCGCGTCCTGCAGAATCGTTCCTATCGCGTCGCGCCCAACGACGCGGACGCGGGTGGGCCGGTCAACGTGCCGATAGCCGAGCTGTTCGATGCTCAAGGGGCTCCGTTTTGAGTGTCTTTTCTTTTAAAACAAAAACAGCCTTGCGACACCTGGTATCCTAGAAGTGTAGAAGACAAACGAAGCGGCAGCAGCGAAATGGACTTTTTTCCGCAGGTGTCTGTCTACAGCGCTCCGGGAAGCGGGGTGGGCTTCGAGGTGTCGAGGACCAAGCGAATCACGACGCAGTATCTGAACGAGCTACCGAAACACGTGTCCGGCATGCTCACGCACCACGACGAGGAGCTCAAAGCGCAGATTCTTGGCAGTGTGCGTTGCTCGGTCGGGATGCTCGAGATCCTGAGCGGCAAGCAACACACCTCGTTGTCCGGGCTGTTCTCGACTCCGGAGTCCCTGGAGCTGTTTCGTTGGGAGCTTCTGATCGTGGCTCTGAAGAGCATGGACGCGTCCGGAACTGCCATGATCTGGCAGGGGATTCGCCATTCGCGGACGACGGCCGGCGAGCCGTCGTTTCCGGCCAACGAGGCGACCGAGAGTTTCTTCAAGGACCTTGCGAGCAAGGACTTCGAGGAGCTTCTGCGAATGGTCATCTGCCAGTGCCGCAAGCCGCGGCTCGCGACGGAGCTGCTCTCGTCGTATCAACGGGTCAACGGATGCTTTCCTCTTCCCCTGGAGCGGAATCTGGGCGTCTTGGCAATCGCGGTCGGAGACGCCGTCTTCAACTCGGACACACACCGCTCCCAGTCGTGGCAGCAGAACCACGACGCCTGGACACGCCGGTTCGTGACGACGGTGCCACTGCCGACGGTCGGGCATCCGTGCTGCAGGGACTTCACCTGCGACCTCGCTGCCTGGAAGGAGCTCGTGGCACTGCTGCTCGACATCGCTCATGGTCGCACTCCGGAGCGGCTGCTGGTAGTGCATCACACGGGGCCGCTGCAGACGGTCTCCACGCTCGAGCTCGCGATGAACTTTTCCACGCACGACACGTTTCTGCTGGACACGTTGGTCAAGACGCGGCTGTTCTCGATTGAGACGATCGAGGAGGCCTTTTCCAACCTGGTGAGGAAGCGGGGCGTCGTGCTGGGCCCCAATCTGCCGCAAATTCTGGCGTCCGTCTACAAGCTGGCGGTTGGCGTATGGCGCAACCACCTGCGCTCGGAATCGACAGTCGGATGTGGCGACCCTCTCTCGCTCCTGTGGAGCCGGCTCGTTTCGTACAGCTCCGGTTACGACGAGCTCGAGGTGAACCACGAGTCGACCATCATGATTCCGAACGATGGACAGACCCGCAGCGACGTCGATCCGTCCGACTGGATGGCCGCCGTCGAAGCAATGATCCTGGTACACGCTCCGAATCCCGACGACCCTCTCTCGTCCATCTGGGACTACACATCGCCGCTGTTCTCGTCGGTTCTGGTGATGGCGCTCAAGAGTGTCGTGGGATCCGAGACCAAGACGCACCTGGTGGTCTACATTCTTCAGCAGTGGCTTGAGCACAACCGTGACAGCTCGCTGACCAGTCTCCTCCATGCCGCCCCGGGCAGCGCGTCCGACCTCATTCGGCACGTTGCCAAGCTGCACCTCGACGCGTTCCCGATGCTGGTCGAGATCCTGCTCACGAAGCTGCATGGCAGCGACGAGACGCTGAGCCGCAACGTAAACGCCTTTCGCGACACGCTCGGGCTGGTGATGGATGCCTCGAGTCGCGAGGCGAGTCGCATGATCGTACGGGCGTTGACGCCTCATGGAGTCCACAACGGCGGTCGTTCCGATCGGCTCGGTCTCTGGGTCGAGAAGCTGGGAAAGGCCGTCTCGACGAGCGAGCGCAACAAGTTTGGAAGCACGGTCTGCAACCTGATGAACAAGGAGATCGAGATGGACTTTGTGGAGCTGCTGCAGTCCTCGGAATGGTCGCAGGAGGACAAGACGAATGCATTGGTGAAAGCCGTCGCGTGCAAGCACTCCATCCCCGCACAGGTGCTCTGCAAGCCGCCGTACAACATCCAGCTTCCGGAGAAGCACGACCCGTCTCCGTGGCTCCAGGCGATCACCGAGTTTCTCTTCCAGCCGACCAGCGCCACGGTCGCCGGCATCGTCGCTGGTCTCGAGCAACGGGCCGGAGCACTCGACGGCATGAAGCGCGACGCCGCGCTCGTGGAGGACGACGAGCTCGAGACCAAGCGGCGGCGCGTCGAGTGAGTGTTGTGGTTTTTTTCCCCGTTTGATCGAAAGAATGAAAAGAAGACCTTGCGACACGTGGTATCCTAGACGCGCAGAAGCGAGATCATGGTGAATCTCCTTCTGCTCCATGCCGACCCGCGAACGTCGGTGAAGATGTACTCAGACGCGCACGTCGTCAAGACGACGTCCGAGACGTGCCAGATTCTATCGAGCGTCCTGTACTGGTGGAACCTCTACGACGCTACCAAGCTTTTCGCCAGCAAGCTCTGGAAATTCGCCTACATCAAGCACCCGGTGATCTTCTGGGCGCAAGCCGCCACGGCCAACGCCAGGACGGTGTGCGAGTACGGCAACGCGCTGCTTCGCGAGTACAGTCGCCGCTTCGGCGGCGTCCACGGCGCCAACGAATCGATGCAGACTGCGGTTCGCGTCGTCATGAGGTCCGTCGCCGAGTCGGACGCTCGGGACGACGACCACCCCTGCAAGCTGCGGCCGCGCATCCTCAACCCCAAGGACCTCCACGACGCCGCCACGATGCTCCACGGCGACGCCTACGCCGAGCGACTCATCGGCAAGATCTGGCCACTGGAAATGGATGGTGGCGACCGCAACGCCTGCATCTGCGCCTTTTCGCTCGGTGTGCCAGGCAACACCGAGCAGCAGAACACCTTGCTCACCGACTCGCTCTACAACCTCATGAGACACACGTACGTCACCGCACGTGGCCACAACGCGAACGCCTGCATCGGCCAGATTGGCATTCTGTTCCACTGCTACTATTACGTCTGCAAGATCTACACTGGCACCGGCCAGCGTCGCAAGCAGCTCGCGTTCTGGGGATTCGAAAACACGATTCCGTGCCATCTTGGTCTCACGCTGCTGCCCTGTGTGATTCAGTGCGTGTTCCTGCCCAACGACGTGCCTCCGGTGCCACAGGACGCAGAAGACAGGGCGCCGAGGCGCCTGCCGTCGTCAAAGTGCCGCGCTCCTTGCCAGACCTTGACCGTACCGATGATGTATCCCTCGATGGTCCTCGATGACGCGATCTCGTCCGACGACGCCACCTCGGATTCCGACGAGGAGAACCTGGCTCCGAATGTGTTTGTGTGAGTTTGATAATGCGATTTCTGTTTGCAAATCAGAGAGAGAGAGAGAGCAGCCGATGAACTCAGACTACGTGCTGCTGTTCCATGCGAAGCGCGTCGAGGCGGACGTTGGATCTGAGTTTCTCACCAAGGCCGGTGCGCTCGGCGCCGCCGCGGCGCGTGCCGAGACGGACTTTGCGCTGACGCACAGCGAGAAGGCGACGTCTCGGCTGGTCACGGAGTCGCTCACTCCCATCCGCATTCCGATTGCGGCCAAGACGATGGCTATGGTCCCCGACGACGTTCGGAAGCAGTACCAGGCGGCCGCCGGACCGAGTGCGGGCGCGACCATCGTCCTTCCGGCACGCGCGCGGATGAATCTGACGGCGTCCCGTACTGGCGCCTCGATCAACGGTACGCTCGTCGGTACAATGTCCGGACAGGGAAGCGTCCTGCTGAAGGACATCTTCACGGAGTCTCAGCCGCTCACGACGCTGCTCGCCAACCACAGTCTGACGTTGGACCAGATGAAGGCCCTGGCCGAACAGATGCAGACGGGCATGGAAGTCAAGCGGACGCTCGGTGACGAGACGGCCGTCGAAGACCTCGAGGCACTCGCGACGTCGCTGTCCAGGACCGTGGCTGCCAGCGTCCCAGTTCCGTTTCAGACCATTCCGGTCAGATACTCGAATTGGTCGGCGCACCAGGCCGTCGTGGCCGTCGCGCAGCCGAGCATCCATCGACTGATGCGCGATTCCGACGGCGCGGAGATCGAGGTCAAGGTCGACAGCGTCGTCTGGCACGAGGACGCCGCGGAGACCAGGGCACTGGCCGAGAGCGAGCTCGCTCTCCAAAAGATGTACGATACCTCGTGGTCGCTGGTGGAAAACCTCAAGTTTGAGATCGAAAACCTGACCAAGAGTGTGATGCGCGTTCCCGTCGGATACAACGGGTCCCGCTACGCGCCCGCGGCGGCGGTCAACGACACCCCAGCCAAGTTTGCCGACGCCACGCTCGAGCAGATCGTCTCCGCATGCCTGCGCACCGAGCTCGATACTACGGAGCATGCGCAGCTGCTGAAGGAGCTCGAGACGCCCAGCATCGTGGCCACGGCCATGTGGGCCCCCGTTGTGGCGAACGCCATGTCCGCCTTCAGCGCATTCTCGATGCCATACCGCGTCGACGGCACTCCCACGGTGACGCCGACGGGTCTGAAAATGGTGGAGTCCGAGTCGTGGCGCTCCGAGGCGAGCCGTTCGATCTTCCACTCCGACGACTGCGACGGCAGCGCCGCCGACACGATCTCGACGATCAACCGCGCCGTCTCGCTCAACGATAGCACGTCGGCAGAGGAGATGGCCTCCTTCCCGGCGCTGCGCGCGGTGGCCAATTCGTTGGGAGCGCACTACGTCTTCGGAACCACCGTCCTCGCCGCCAATGCCGGCCACGCGGACGCGGCCAACGAGAAGGCGACCTCGCTGGCGGGGCACGCCATCGCGATGGCGCTTCCCAAGGCGTCGTTCGCGATGGCTCTGGAGCGCGGCGCTCTTGGCAGCATTCCCAACGTTACGGACCTTGCCCATTCGGTGCGGTCCGAGGTGACGCGCGCTCGCTTCGAGGCGCTCTACCCAGAGACGCTGACGGCGCGGATGCCAGAAGCCGAGCGCACGATGGTGTCCTCGTACGAGACCATGAAGAAGCAACCGGTTCTGGTCAACCCGGTCACGGGCCTGCAGCCGCTGTCGATGGAGGGGACCTCGTTTGCGTCGTCGCGTCTCTACACCCACGACCCTCTGGAACGGGAGGAGCGGGCCGAGTGGTACCGCATGGACAAACGCGTCGCGACCAGCCTCTCGCCCAACATCACCAGGACGCACAAGACGCTCGACATTGGTGATCTGGGCGAGCACGCATTCTACCATGCCAAGGTCGAGATGTCGTTTTCCATGAAGCACCCGCTCTGTACCAACGCGACGCTGCGCAAGCATGGCCAGGCGAGCCCGCACTATCGGTTTGCGCGTCCGAGCAGCGACGGCGTCATGTCCGTCGCGGGAGCGAGCCCCAAGGCACTCGCCACTGGTGACTATGCGGTCGTTCCGCTGTGGAGCGTGGACGCCAAGGTCGGGGCGACACTCGACCTGGCGCACTCCGAGGCCGCCGCCAACACGATGCCCATGCGCGGCGTCCCACAGGCGCTGGCCACGGAGGAGGTCATCAGCCTCGACCGAAGCCTGGCCGCGCTTGTCGACCTGAAGACCCACCTCGAGCTCAACCGCGAGGTGGAGCAGCCGTGGGAAACGCACATGACGCGTCACGTCGTGTCGTTTGCGAGCCTGGTCCAAAACCCCAACGCCATCGAGGCGTTTGTGGAGACGGTCAGGGGGAAGGGTGGAGTCGTCGGTGAGGTACGAGGGCTGGGGTCAGAGAGCGTGCTGGAGGGCCTGGCGATCGATCCTACTGGTATTCAATGTGGTCGGATGGTGCTGCTGGACCTGCATGTTCCTCTCGATTCCGATTGATTTTTTTTCGTCCGAACCGAAGACGATAACAGTGGTTGTGTTTTGGAAGTACTAAGAAAAGAGGAACGTTGCGTGGGACATGAGCGCCCGACCGCGCCAGGTGGCCGACGAGGCGTCGAAGTTCACACTTCGAAACTTTTTCGCGGGTACCGACACTGCCGTGGCCCCGGAGCCGCCGGTCGCCGAGACACCGGCGCTCTTCCTGCAGCCGACCGCGCCGCGTCAGCTGAGTTTCGACCTTGGCGCCGCCGCCGCCGCGCGACCCGTCGCGGCCAGCACCGGGGCCGGGCTGAGGTTTACGCTCCCTGCAATGAATACGCGAACGTCGGTGACCGCAGGCCGCCCCGGAGGTGGCAACAAGATGCTGCAGGCGGGTTACATCACCGGCGGCGTGGCCAAGAACGATCCTGAAGTGATGAGGCTGAACGGAATCGTCGACGACCTCCAGGAGCGACTGAAGCGCTCGACGGAGCGCATCGGCAACGCGGAGCAGAGCGTCGCGCGTGGCAACGCCGCCCTTCAGACGGAGCGGGCGACGTCGCATGCCCGCATCGTCGCTCTGGCCACCGAGGTCAAGAATGCGCAGCAGCGCGAGACCGCCGTTCGCGCCGAGCTCGTCGCGGTGCCCAGGCTCTCCGACATGGACGCCTCGAAGTTTGCAATGCAGGCCAGGGGCGCCGTCGAGCTGCAAGCTTCCTACGACAAGGAGGTGAAGCGGGTGGAGGAGCTGGAGCTGACCATGGCCGAGACCACTGGCAAGCACGCGCTGCTCGTCGACGAAAACGTCGCGCTCTGCGCTGGGATCGAGACGGCAAAAGCCGAGCTCGCCGCCGCTCAGGAGCTCGCCACGGCCGCGACCCCCGTGGACGAGGCACTCAAGGCCGAGAACGAGACGCTCAAGGCGCGGCTCGAGACGGCCAAGGAGCTCGCGACGGCCGCGGTTCCCGTGGACGAGGCACTCAAGGCCGAGAACGAGACGCTCAAGGCGCAGCTCGAGACCCTCGCGACGACCGCCGACACGGAGCTCCACGAGAAGCTCCTGTCCGAGAATGTAGAACTGAACGCTCGGCTCGAGGCTGCCACCGCCGCGCAGCCGACGGCCGATGCCGAGCACACCGAGGCGCTGGCCAGCCTCGGTGCGGCCCTGGAGGAGGCGCGGCAGCAGATCGTGAACAAGGAGGCGCTGGTGACGGCCGAGAAGCTGCGCTGCTGCGGGGCCGACGAATTGATCAAGACTCTCGACGCAAAGCTGGTGACGATGCGCCAGGAAAAACGCTGTGCTCCGACGGAGACGAGCGCCGAGGACGTGCACCCAGCCGTGGTTGCCGACCTTGCACAGTATGCCTGGTTTAAGCAGAATGCCGAGCACGCCGCCGCCCTCGTCCGATGCGCCGGGCCAGACGCATCCGACAGGATGAAGGACGACGCCGAGTTCAAGCACGCCAAGGCGCGCCGATGCGCCCACGAGCTGGAGGACGGCAGGTGCGACCGAAGCCGCACGACCTGCTTCGAGACGCCCTGCCAGCCGCACACCATCGACCTTGCCGCCGTGCGCGCGAGCCTGGAGACGAAGCTCAACGTCAACAGCTACCGCAACGGAGTAGCCTGCATGACGGAAAACGACTGCGCTGTGAACTTCCACGAGATTCCGGTGTCGACTGGTCGGGTCGCCGTCTCGGCTCGCCACCAGGCCGCAGATGTGAGCATGAAGATGAGGACTTCGAAGTACGTCAGCGCCGTGCAGGATGACATCAAGGCCAAGCTGGTCTGTGATGGCATGCGTTGGAAGGACGTTGCGACTGGCGCGGTGCGAGTCTGATTCCGACGAATGCAAAACGTCGTAGCGCCGGTCGGGGCGCGATCTCGATCCGAGAGCTCGACGCTCTCTGCCGACGGAGCTCCACGAGGGCAATTTAATTCTTGGTTGGGGTTAGTAATGGACACTCGGGGGTAGCTGACCTCGGTGCGGTCAAAACGATGGCTGGTCCGGAGCGAGTGTTCGTGTTTGTCCGTTTCGAGCTGATTGCGTGGCGAGCGGTTTTCTTCTGGAGGGTCTCTCAATTTGTCAGATTCGAGATAGTAACGAGTAAAGCCGGCAAGACGCCCCCAGGGTGGGGCTCCCACCTCTCCCGAGGATGCTTCCGAATCTGTCGCGCCTGCGCGAGGCCCGTCGCGCAGGCGCGACGGCGGGCCCAGGCGACCCGCCCCCGTTGGACAGGGACCCGATCAATGTGTGGAATCCAGGGATGAACTCGTTTGCGGACTTTGAAAGGGAGACTATCGAGACACTCGAAAAGTTCAAGGACATGCTTGCCGGCTTCAAGCCCAGACTGGCCCATTTTCTGGTGGCTAGGTCCAATGACCCCGAGAACACCAACCGGCAGCGTGATCAGATGGAAGTGGAGTTTGAAAAAGTAAGGAAGACGCTTCATCTGTTTCGCTTGGAGGTCGTAAAGCTCCAGACGGGAACGGACGAGAACGGGGCGGTGACGATTGATCATTTCTTCGATGCTCACAATTATTTTCGCAATGAGCTGAAACAGTACGAGAGGGAGCTCGACGCGCTCGCGCGAGAGCTCGGCGTCCATGTTCGAGCCTCGATGGGGCCGCCGCCGACCGTCCTGGCGCCGCGGCCGCCGCCGCCGCCGCTGCGGCAGCCGCCGTCGAGCCCGATCACACCCTGACCGATTTTGAAAAACAATCTCACTCCTTTTTTTATTTTATTTTAAAATAAAAACAATCTTGCTCACTGCACGTTGAGGACGAGCCGAGCAATGGGGGAACCGGCTGCTTTTTGCTTGCCCACGTCCACCTTCGCTCTCAGCACGTCGTCGTCGGTGTTGTCGTTGCTCTTCTCCCTCAGCGACGACACGAGCTTAAGAAGCAGC
>Ga0114994_10003503_pt1 | contig 11411 bp, 6 predicted proteins | sample ArcticOcean_MG_C_9_FD_87043 | JGI IMG/M metagenome (GOLD analysis project Ga0114994, IMG submission 87043) | Marine microbial communities from western Arctic Ocean - ArcticOcean_MG_CB2_152 | ecosystem: Environmental > Aquatic > Marine > Oceanic | place: Arctic Ocean: Canada Basin | collected... | reverse complement strand
CCCGAGGCGCCCGCGTGGGCCCCCGGCGGCGGCGCCGTGTAGCAGTGCGGGCAGTGCGGGTGCTTCCGGTCGCTGCCCTCGAACTGCACGTCGACGAGCTGGAACTTACATAAAGGACACGTCCCCGCGCGCGGTGCTATACGAACCCCCTGCCGGTCCGGGAGCGGCCACCACGTCTCGCACATCTCGCACCGCAACGAGGGTCTATTATACCGCGTGAAGAGCTGCATGTCGCAGCCGCAGTCCCCGCACGTGCAACCGGCAAAGCCGGCTATCGCAATAGGCGCCGGTCCGTCCTGTTGCGTCCCCCCGAACCGCTGCCGCATGGCGTCGTCCAGCTTCTTCACGTCCCGTTGCACGACGTCGAAGCAGCGGCGCATCGTCTTCAAAGTCTCCGCGATGACCACGCCCTTGCTCTTCTTCCCGTTGGCGATCGACGTGAAGTCCGCCTCGGCCGCCGCCCGCAGCTCCGGTCTATTTAAGCGCTCGCCCATGGCGTCGTAGGCGTCCACCAAAGCCCTTCCTAAAGGTGTGGGTTTGAGGACGTGCGGCGGGTTGTTCGCGCGCGTCGCATACTCTCGCGTCAGCACGGTCTTGATGTGGTCGGCCATGGTCGCGTCGGTCCCGATGCCGTGCTTGTCCATTTTGGACAGTAAGTCCGTCTCCGTTAATAAAGAAGGCGGCTGCGTCCGGCCCGCTACTAAATCGAGCTTGGCCTTGGCGATGTCGAGGGATTGGCCCTCCACGAGTAAGGGCAGCTGCGTCCCGGACCACCGCTCCCACCTATATATATCTAACCAGCCCCGCTGGTCAACAATCAGCCCCCGTGCTTCGAACTTCTCGCCACCCACATCGGCGTCCACCAGCGTCTGCCGTCCCACGCCGTCCTTGGCGCAGCACGCGAGGAAGTGGCGCGTCACGAGTTCAAAGACGGCTTTTTGTCTAGGATCAGATAAAGTAGAGCCGTCGCCCATGGGGTGGATCGGCGGGTGCGCTTCATCATCTCTCCGACCGGCTCTAGGTGAACAGAACGCTTTTGAATCATGGGCGGGCCGGTCCAGCAGGTCGCCCGCGAAGGAGGCGAAGCGCGGGTCGTGCCGCTGGCGGTCGATGAGATCCTTCAGATCCAGGCCCGGCTTGAAGATCTCCGTTTCTGTGCGAGGGTAGGAAATCAGCGCGTTCTGGTACAGCTTGTCCGCCACCTCCATAGTGGCGTCCGGCGCCAGGCGCAACCAGCGACTCGCGCGCTTTTGTAATTCCAACGTACAAAGAGGCACCGGTCTTTGCTTGGTAGCGATCTTCGCTTCAATCTTCTCCACAGTACCTTGGCTCGCTTTCACGCGTGCGAACAGTAACGACGCCACCTGTTCGTCGTACACACGTTTCCGGCGCCACATCCACGACACCCTTTTGGAATCGATGGTCGTCGCTAACTCAATCTTCCAGAAGCGCTGCTGGTCATGTTTCTCAATTTCCTGCTGCCGCTGGACAATAAAACCCAGCGTAGGAAATTGACAAGGACCATAGGACACGACTTTCGTCGTGACGTCCTCGTACCTCCCATCAATCCGAAACGTCTGGAAGCGCGTGAAGGCCGCGCCGGCCCTCAAGTCGAGTTCGGAGCGGGCCGCCACGGCGTCGGCTTTTCGTTTATCCGGGCGCTTTAAGGACCGCCAGGCCGTGCAGATGGACTGTTTATCTACTGAAGAAAACACTGCTCTATACAAGTCCAAAGAAGCCTTCTTCGCTCGACACACATCGACGACCTCGTAAGCAATAGCCTCGCCCTCCCGGTCACAGTCCAACCAGAGCACGAGCCAGTCATGTTTGACTGCCTCTTCTTCAAGTTGTTTCTTGAGGGGCAGCTTGTCGTCCACGACGCGGAATTCGACAGAAGAAACGTCTTCCCTCAACAGATCTCTAGGTGCACAGGCGTGCCACTTGTTATGCGGCTCCGCGAACTCGCTGGCCATGAGGTGCCCGGTGACGCTTGTCACCGTGTGCTTCACTCTTCTACCCCCCGTTTGACTCGTGCCGGGCGTCTCGAACTCGAAGAGCCGGTTATAAACGGAGGGGCCCTGCCGGCAGTGGCCCGGCCGCTCGCCCAAACTCCCGAGGTGCTCGGCCACTTTTTTGGCCACGGAGGGCTTCTCGGCGACGTGGAGGGCCCGGATCATCGCTACGATGGGCGCGGGACGACCGCTGCGCGTCGCTTGCGGGCCCAACGCTATTGAGACCGGTCCGCGGTTTGCTCGGCCGCGGCGGTATACGTGCGCGCGGCGCGCGGCCCAGCGAGGAACCGTATCGAGCGCTTCTCGCAGCCGAGCTGTGCGCCTCTAGTGAGCTCTGGAAGCCTACGCTGGCCGACTGCGTTGCGGAGTTTTGCTTTTTGCACGGGTTTTACGCACGGGTTTCGCGCGAGGCTGGCCCGCAAAAAATAAGGGCACAAGCGCCAGGAGAGGCCTTGCCGGTCGCCGGCATATAGCGGACGATTCAACCTTGCGACACAGCAGCTCCAGTCCACCGATGGCGCCGGGTCGCTTCCGCAGCGTGCGCGGCCGCTACCGCCCGTTCTGCGACGGGCGCTGCCTTATAGCACGAACGCGGAGCGGCGACGACGCGTCGGGGGCATCCGTCACCATGATCGTTCTGCCGACGGGCGCGTTCCTCTACCTGCTGCCGCATCGGTCCAGCAGTGTATTCCCCGCGGTCCTCGCGCTTTGCTGCTTATGCTTAAGCCTCGCTTCGTTAGTGCTGGCGATGGTCACGGAGCCCGGCATCTTACCGGCGGCGGCCCCGGACGAGCCCCGTGAGGAGTCGAAGAGCGGGAAGCGCAAGATCACCCACGTTATTATACGGGGCCAGCGCGTCAAACTTTGCGAAAAGCGGGCCAAATACACGCGGCACACGGACTCGGTCATCGAGAAGTTCGACCACCACTGCCCCTGGGTCGGGAATTCAGTAGGAACGAGGAACTACTTCTACTTCGTGGCCTTCGTGTCGTGGACGACGCTGTTGAGTCTGGTGGTCGGGCTGGGGAGCGGCCTGCGCCTGTGGCGCTTGTCCATATCGAAGCGCTACCCGGCCAACGTCGCGCCTCTGGAAGTTGTAGGGTTGGCGTCTCTCACGGCGTACTGCGTCGTCATCTTCTTCCTGGTGGGCGGGCTCATGACGTACCACTTCACCCTGATCGCCCGGAACCAGACGACGAACGAGGACCTGCGGGCGACGTATCCGACGCGCCGGAGCAACCCGCACGACCGGGGCTGCGCCCGGAACTGGGCCGCGTGTCTGCTGGAGCGGACGCCGCCCTCGTATGTTCTCCAGCTCGACCGGCAGGAGCTGCTGGGGGACGTGGAGCTCAAAACGCGCGTTGAGGACGAGTTCCGAGACGCGAAGTATGGCGACGGCCTGGTGTAGTGTGGCTTTTTTGTGTCATCTAATTGTGGTTTGTTTTATGTTTAAGACCCAGCACGGCATCCCCGGTCCTCGATTTATTCATTCATTATCACAGGGGCAGTCCGTTCGTTCGGGACCATCGCCGTACCCGGAGCTCGTCCGAGAACGCGGCCAGCCCCGGCCGCAGGACGGCGTCCCAGTAGTGCGCGTCGCGGTGAATCCTAAAGATCGCCAGGTGGTTCGGGATCCACAGCGCGAGGTCGCACCAGGCGTGGCCCGAGAGCGCGAGCTGCCCCTGGACCTGCGGGAGGAAGCGCGCCGGCGGCTTGGCGAAGGACACAAAGGACCGCCGCCGCTCGCTGAAGAGGCACTTCACCTCCAGTAAACCCTCCACGCCGGCGGCGTCCGTGACCACCCCGTCGGGACTCGCGCCGTAGCGCCGGTCCTCGCACGTGTAGAGGCCCGTGTCCCGGACGGCGAAGCCGGTCTGGTCTCGATACGCCTGCACGGCCAGCGGCTCCGAGACCTTGCCGAACCGCGTCGCCGGGTTGTCGACCTGGGGCGTCACGGCGCCGGTGACCTTCCGGTCGAGCAGCGCCGCGCGGCTCAGGAACGGGCTCTCGTCGCGCGCGGCGCACGAAAACTCCGATGCGGTGGCGTCCAACGTCGCCCGCGCCAGCATCCACGCGCTATCTGGTGCGTCGTCCTGTCGGAGCGCTCGCGTATCTCTGTCCTCCGTAGTACCGTCTTCATAGCATAGTTCGGCAGTGTGCTGCCGTACAATATCCAGACTGGTGATGCGTTTCGGCGCGGTGGAGAGCGCGCGAGCGACAGACTTCGCACTACCGCTGCGCAATGCTGTGCACAGCTGCCGGGCCCCTCGCATCGATGCGTGAGTGATGGATGGTTGCCAGGCGTGCACCGCAGCGCTCCTTAGAGGCAGGCGGCGCACTGCATGCATCAATGCTCTGCTTATTTTAGCACTGCACAAGCTGGATATCGATCAATGTGAACCAGACAAGCTAGTTGCATAGTCAGTGACGGGTTTTATAGACGGGTTTCGCATAGCTGAATTAGACGTCTCCTCTCGCTGTAGCTTGCACACACGCAAGCACGGCAAACCAGCTAATTAACGTCGGGTCGACTCATTGTTGACCGCCTAGACACAATCGCTCAAGCCGCAGCGCCGCCGTGCTCTTCTCACGTCACGTGGTCGCCAGAGACCAAGAAGACCACAGACAACAGCACAAAAGATGACCACCCGCGCCCTCGTAGCCACTACCGCGCTCGCGGCCGCCGGCGCCGCGGCCTTCTACCTCTACGGCGGCCAGGACGACGACGACGACGTGAGCGAGATGCCCCAGGTGTCGCGCGACGAGTGCGTCGCGATCTTCGAGAAGATCACGGCCATCATGACGCAGCAGATCAACACGCTGATGCGCAAGATCCAGGCCCAGGGCGCCCAGATCCCGCAGCAGATGCTCCAGTCGTATTTGGTTGAGCACTTTGAAACGCAATTAAAAGAAGTCCAGTCGGTGGTCTTCAAGGAGTACGGGTACGACGTCGAGGACGTGGAGCAGGCGTGTTCCTATTATGAAGCGGTGGCCACGCGGGACGAGGGCGTCTGCGACGCCTGCAACGCTTTGCGCCAGCTCTACACGAACGTCGGCGGCCGCGTCGACCTGGACCTGCCCGAGGACTTGACGGTGGAGAAGATGTGCGAGGTCTTCGAAGAATATATGTCGGCCGTGCAAGGAGCCCAGGTGGCCTTCTCCCAGCACCTGGCGCAGCTGAAGGAGCGGGGGGCGCAAGTCACGACGCAACAACTCAACGAGACGCGCCAGCACCTCATGCAGCAGCAGGTGATCATCGTGCTGAAGAAGCACGGCCTCACCAACCTGCTGTGGGTGGCCGCGCTCGAGAAGTACACGGACCACCCGGTCTTCAAGGCCAAGGTCGCGGCCGCGAAGGGCGGCGGCGGGGCCGCGGCGGCGCCCTAGATGCCTGTTTAACTACTGTAGTACCACAACTAATTTTAGCCCAGTTCCACAACGGCCGGCGGTCCCGCGTCGTCGGTCGACTGGGTCGGCGTCACCGCGCCCGTCACCGGGCGCAAAACATAATCAACCTCGAGGGCATGCCTCATGGCGGTGAGCTCTTGTTTCGTCAGCGCATGTGCCGCTTGCTCCTGCGCAAGCATTTTCGCGAGTCCGCCGTCGTGCGCGGCGAGATCGCGCCCACGCAGCGAGATCGCGGCCAGATGCTGCATGGTGGCGGCGTGCGCCCGTTTCTCGTCCCCGAGCGACCGCACGGCGTCCTCGAGCTCCCTCGTAAATAGGCCGGCCTGGGCCGCCGCCTTTTCCCCGCGCGCGGCCAACTCCCTCTCTACGTTGTTGCGTGTCGCGGCGTGCCTTGCGCTTTCCTCCGCGAGCGCCCGCACCGCGCTCTCGCGCTCGCGCTTCATGAGCTCCAGGTTTTCCAAGGCGCTACGGTTCGCCGCCCGCTCCCCCTTGTACGACGCCGCGGCCGCCGCCGTGAGCTCCTCCGCGCGACTCGACTCCGCGGTGGCTAGCGCCTCGCGGAGTCGCTTGTTGTCTTTCATCAGCCTCAAGACGGCTTCCTTCGCCTCCGCGAGGGTGCGATCCTGCGCCGGAGATCCCGGCGACGGCGGAGGTCTCGGCGGCGGCGCGGCGGCGGCGACGGCAATTCTTCTTGCGTCAGCCTCGGAGACGCCGACCTCCAGCAGATCCTCGACGGAAAGCAGAGGCAACGTTTCGTCGTCGATCTGCTCACTGGCGAGCAAGGGCGCGAGGTGCTGCAATCCCAGGCGCCCGAGGACGCCTTCGTCGTCCAGGACGACGACGGACTGGAGCTTGACGGCGTGCTTGCTCCCGCGCTTCGTCGGCACGACCTCGTACTCGATGCGGTTGCCCTTAATGAGGCTCCCTTGGCTGATAACATCGGAAAAGGACACAGAGAGGTCGCCTTTGGGGCCTTTTACTTTCCTCACGCCCGGCTTGGCGTCCGGCCTGACGAAGCCGTAGCCCTGTTTAACGGAGGTGACCGTGCCGCGCGCGCGCGCAGGCCGGTCGCCGCCGGGCCGCGGGTCGTGGCGGGCCAGGCGCGCACGCAACGCCTCGAGCAGTAGAATGCGCTCGCCGGGGTTATTCGCGGTGATTTCAAACTCGTTCAGCGTGGCGAGGCCGACGTCATCGATGGTCGAGTCCTCGACGCCCGCCTTCGAGAACGCGATGAGGAGCTTCGAGAGCCCGGCCGCGTCGAGGAGCCGCGAGACCGCGTCGTAGCGGCCCGACGCGACGAGCGTCCGGCGTCGCAGCTCCGCGTCCGAGATCGGCATGGTGATGCAGATCGTGCGAGTCGATGTGCAGCTGTAGTGTTCTGGAGCTGTAGTGCTCTGGAAGCTGTAGTGCTCTGGAGGCTGTAGTCTCTGGACTGCAGGCAATTACAATTGTACCATGGTATTGGGCTGCGGGCAGCGCTCAAGCGTGAGTGAGCAGCGGCGGGCTGATTCCCAGAGCTGAAGCACTCTCCCCAGCGGCTCTTAGGTCTACACGCGTGTCGCCTCTCACAAAGACGAAGCGAATTCAAAACCCGTTTTTGTCATGCACCCCTATAACGCCTAAAACGCAGGGGTGAGAGGAGTCCGTTGAGCCAATTTGAGGAGGTACCGGGCCCGCGTCAGCTTTTGGGCTTGCGCGGGTTTCGAAGAGAGCTTTGCAGAGCATATAGATAGATAGATTGCTAGGCTGCTCGGCCCAGCGGTCCTATTCCGCAGCGCGCGCGCTTCCACAAACTATCTTCGCTAGCTCCACCGCTAGCTCCACCACCTCGGGGCCTCGTTCCGACCGACGTGACCCAGAACCATCCGCAGCGCGGCGCGCTTCCCAGGCCGCCTCTGCCTAGCTCCACCTCTATCTCCACCTCGGGCCTCCTTCCGGCACCGACGTGACCCAGAAAATCTCATGGCTGACGCCGCGCGCGCCATCCTGGCCAAGAACGGCGACCTGACCGTGGAGCAGTTCTCCGCGGCCCTCGCGAAGATCCTAGGCAACGTCCTGTCGCATCCCGGCGAGGACAAGTACCACCGCATCAAAGCCAAGGCGAAGCTCGTGCAGCGGACGATCTTAGCCGCGGACGGCGGCCTCGCGGCGTTCCTGGCGCTGGGGTTCCGGAAGCAGGCCGTGCGCGTCGCCGCGGCGCCGGCGGCGGTACCGCAGACCTACGAGCAGTTCACGACGATCGGGACGGCGGCCGCCGAGGACTCGCTGCTCCAGATGGGCTTCCGGCGGAGCGCGGCGCGCCACGCGTTGCGGGAGTGCGGCGGCGACATCTCCTTGGCCCTGGACCGCCTGGCCGGCCACCCGGAGTTCATGGGGATTGACGATCCATCCGTCGAGGCGGAGGCGCGGCGCCTGGAGGCGGCGACGCGCCAGGCGGCCCAGATGCGCCAGGCCGCGAGCGCGCCGCCGGCACGGACCGAGGACGTCTACGTCCTTTCTACTGTCGACGAGGCCGCGCTGCGGGCGGCCCTGGCGGTCTACACCACCGAATTACCGGCCGCGCTGGCCCGGAAGCGCGACGAGCGCCGCGCGGCCCAGAAGGCCCGGGCCAAAACTGAGGCCCAATCCGCGGCGGCGGAGCGGGCCGCGGCGCAGAGAAGGTGGTCGGAAGATGAGAGCGACCGGGCCGCGCGGCGCCGCAAGCTCGCGGCGCCGGCGCCGGCGCCCCGCGACGACACGGGCGGCCTGATCGACACGCAGGACCGCGATTTCGCCGCGGCGGCGGCGGCCGACGGCGCCACCGCGCCGGCTTCCCCCATCGTTAGTAATGCGCACGCGACGCTCTCGGTCTGCGTCCACCTCCCGGGCGCGCCGCCCGCGCGGCGCCAGTTCTTGACGAGCTGGTCGCTGCGCCAGCTCGCGGACTTTATTTCGAGGCAGTTACCGCAGGACGACGAGGCCCGCACCGCGCGGCTGACGGTGGCCGGCGCGCGCCAGCCTTTGGTAATTGACGACCGGACGCTAATGGAGTGCAACATCGGCGGCTCGACGCTGTACGTGGAGGCGGTGATCCAGCAAGTGGTGCAACAACCAGTAGTTGACGATGACGACGGTTACCGCGCCGCCCTGGCAGGAGCCGGCGTCGCCGTCGTCGACGCGGTCGACAACTTAGCTCCCCGCACCTTCCAGACCGGCGCGGCGCCCCGACGATTGATGCGCGAACTCCGAGCATTAAATGACGACCTGCCCCAGCCGAACAGCGCGTCAACGATTTTGGTAAGGTACGACGCCGAGAAGCCGGCCTTCATGCGGGTGCTGATCACGGGCCCGCCGGCCACGCCCTACGCCCACGGCTGCTTCGAGTTCGAGATCCGGTGCCCGGAGGACTACCCCGCGAGCCCGCCGACGGTGCGCATCCTGACCACAAAAAGAGGCACGGCGCAATTCGGCCCCAATTTGTACGCGGACGGCCTCGTGTGCCTCTCGTTATTAGGCACGTGGGAGGGCCCGGGCTGGGAGCCGGCGCAGTTTTCTCTCCTCCAAGTCCTGGTGTCCATTCAGGGCCTGGTTTTAGGAATGCGCCACCCGCACTTCAACGAGCCGGGCTTCGGCGGCTGGGAGGGCACGGAGACGGACACGAGCCGCACGGGCCGGGTCCTGAGCACGGGCGGCGACGGCGGCTCGCACGTGCCGCCAGAGGCGCGAAAAATGGACGAGATTCTAACGGTCCAGACGCTCGACGTGGCCTGCGCCTTCGCCCTGGAGACGCGGCGCGAGTCGCCCTTCGCGGCAGCCATCCTGGCGCACTTCTCGGCGCGGGCGGGGGCTATTGCGGTCACTGTCGACGCACAGATCGCCGAGGCGCGGGCGTTCTATCCTTCCACAGCCGAGCGCTTCGCCACCGTGCTCCGCCGCACCTTGGACGCCTTCCAGGAGCGGTTGGCTGCCGCCGCCGCGAAGCCGGCCGCCGCGCCGCCGGCCGCGTCTGCACCGGCCACCGCGCCGGCTGCTTCTGCACCGGCCACCCCCGCGCCGCAATTGCCACCGCCCGCGCTGCCCGCGGCCCCGCCGGCGCCCCAAGCCAATGCGGAAGAAATCGCGTCTCTTGAGGCCCGCTTAGACGAGCTTCGCCGCCGCGCCGGTGGCGGTGTCGACGCCATGGAAGAGTCCGACGACGACGACGACATGGACGACGCGCCCGACGGCGGCGGATATGCGGGCGCCGAGGTCTTCGGCGCGGGCAGGCGCCTCGACTCGACAGAGACAGCGCCGGACCCCGCGCCCGCGCTTGCTGCCTTGGCCGAGGCGGAAGCCCTCCGCGCCGCTGCTGAAGTCCTGAGGCGCAAAGATGTCGCCGACAAGCGCGCGGCGTTCCTAGCTCGTCTCTCCCCCTGAAAATCTCTCTTGTAATGTGACACGTTCGTACGGCCCTTCTCTCCCGAAAAAAGCCCGGTCCCCAGCCTCTAGGGCGGCAGATAGGGCGGCGTTGAAAAGCACAACAGACTAGATGTTACAACAGGTGCATTGATGAGTTCAGATGCAAGCAGCGGCAGCCTGCAATTGGTCCAAATGCCAATTGGTGTCCGAGTCGGAATCCTCCTCGTCGGGGACTGGCGGAACGTGCCTCGCGGTGGGCAAAGGCGAATCTCCGCCGTCGCCCCATTCCCCGAACAACGCGATGGCGAAGCCGAGCACGTGATGGACGAGCACCTCGGGCATCCGGCTCAGGGGTCCGCGGTTTGCGGAGGCGAGGGCGAGAACCGCGTTCGCGCGTGCCGTGGACGCGTCGGAGAAACGTACAGGTGTGCCGCCCGGACGCCAGACGACCGCGGACGGCGGGCCGAAGACGACGCCGAGGCAACACGTCTCGACGTCGCCGGATTGGTGACGCTGGGCGCACCCGTAGAAATTGCGGATCACCAGCCCCGGCGGAGCCGTGAAGCTAAATCGTGGCCCATCAGTGTAATCGCCCGATACGAAGCACCCTCCGTGAGGCTCAAAGAAAAAGCCAGTGGGGCGATCACCACCCCGCGAGCGCTCAGGGAATCTACACGACATGTTCCTGGGGTGGTGTCCGGGATGATGAAAAACGAACGTGCTATGTCTGTGCTCGTACTGTCCGTGCTCGACGTTGCCCTCGTCTTCGTTGTGGACGAGGAAGTTGAGACTGAGACTCTTCGTGTTCGATTTGCTGATCCCGCGCAAGGAGGTACACTCGAGCCGGTCGAAGCACGGGGGCTCGAAGCGTTCGCCTCCACCGCGCCCGACGCACGGGCCCAAACGCCAGCCGTCCGGCAACAGCGCCGCCAAGCGATTCGTCCACGCCGTGCCCATCAGGGCGCGCGCTTCGTCGAGACTCGTATCAGCCGCCGCGGCCTCGAGGCGACCCGGCGCCGGCCTCGCCGTCAGCATTCGCCGCGAGGGCCGTCGCAGCGGCGGCGGCGCGGCGCTCGATTCCGCCTCCAACCGCTGCGCCAGTCGGTCTGTGGCGTCGTCGAACGCTCGTTGCATCGCTGACGGCTGCGCAGGCCTGCCCTGCCACCGATCACCGTCCGCCATTGGCAGCACACTGCGCTTGCAATCAGTGGCAGCCAGTGCGTGCTCAAATCGAGCTAGGAGAACTTCAGCAGTGCGAGCTACAGAGCTGCGTAATCGGAGCTGACGCGTCGAGCGTGTGAAACCCGTGCGAGATTTTGCAAAACGGGTTTCATGAGCAAAAATCGGCTGTGCACCGGTCTGAACACGGAGCTCCGGTGCCCTGCGCCCGGTGTTTACTAGTTTGACGACATCGGGCAGCGGGCAGCGTTCTGCGGCATAAAGATCGCAAACAAACGAGTTGTGTTGCGGCATGCGCCGCTTGGTCGCACTTATCGCGCTCATGAGCCGTCACGTGAGCGCCAGCACGAGAATCACGGGCCGCATCAACGAGAAAGTGCGCACGGGTCACCCGGCGGCGGACCTAGCGTTCCTGCAGCACGCGTTGTGGGGCCT
>Ga0114994_10003502_pt1 | contig 11412 bp, 9 predicted proteins | sample ArcticOcean_MG_C_9_FD_87043 | JGI IMG/M metagenome (GOLD analysis project Ga0114994, IMG submission 87043) | Marine microbial communities from western Arctic Ocean - ArcticOcean_MG_CB2_152 | ecosystem: Environmental > Aquatic > Marine > Oceanic | place: Arctic Ocean: Canada Basin | collected... | reverse complement strand
ACAACCTGAGAATCTGGGAAAGTGTTAACTTTAGGAACCGGTTTAAATGACTCTCTCAGGAGCCCAGAAGTGCGGCCAGACTGGCCAACCAAACTGGCGATTTGTTTTAGATCCGGGTCACCTGCTTCTCGAACCGTTTCGCTTTTATTCGGTTTAGTAGCATCCATGCCAAGATTCAGACGTTCCTTAATCGCTTGTCTTTGTAAATTTCTCTCGAGTGACTCGTTGTTCACACCTCTTTTTAGGCTATGTGTATCTTCAGTCGCCACTAACGACAATCCTTGACCATCCTTTATGGGGGTGATTGTTCCTTTTTCAGTGCTTAATTCCGCCGATCCAGCTCCCGCCCCTTTAAGACTATTATTCACTAGGCCCTGCCTAGCCATGAACTTTGAGAGGCTTTCATTGGTAACGGCTATGTCTTTAGAAGTGTAAATAATTCTACCTACAGCCAAGGCACCGTTATGAATAGACAAGCTAGGCAACTGACTGCCGGCTTCCTCGGCCGTTTGATCCTTATGTTGGCCTGGTATTGCCTCCGCCTCTTTTTCAGCTAACACTTCGATTGCTACCGGACCTTGTTTTTTCTGGACCCCTTCTGCATTTACTTTCGTAGAATCATTGAACAGCTTTTTTTCTTCATGTGAAAATATTTGTTTAAAATCAGACCCTTGCGAGCCTTCGCCTTGTACACCCTCAACCTGAACACTACTATTGGCCGCAGGTTGCGATTGAAGAAAATTGGTAATTACATCATCGCTCATGCTGAAAAATCCTTTACAGTCACTGTCATTGAGCAAGTTGCATGCCAAACAGTATCAAAAAGGGTTATTCATTCTTCTGCCTCAGCCAATATGAAGATGCCATCTCGTCAGCGGCCTTACTTTCTTTTAGAACCTCAGCTTTTTTCCTATTCGTTGCAGCCCTACTTTCTAGGGTCTCATACTTTTTGACTTCACTTTCAAGTTCCACGCACTGCTCTCGAATCGCTACTTCTTTCTTTTTGATTATTACCTTGTGCTCATTGGTCTTTCTAATTGCTTTTTCAAGATTAGAGAGAAACGTCCAGTTCCTGCGCAGCGCGTCTATAGAGGTGTTTTTTTCTGTGTCAAATTGGTCGGGGTGATAGTCCTTTTGCATCTCTGCGAGTTGGTTTAGCGCATCGGATAATTGTTCTAGCTCCAGGCAAACCGCTCCTAAACTAACCTTCTCGAGTTCCAGAGAACTAATAGCCTGATTTTTTAGCTTCGCCCATGTTTGCTCTCTTTTATCAACTTCCATCGACTAATTCCCTCAACTCTTGCATTGAGCTCGTCATATCGCACTCTTCGTCGATATCTTGGGTCAGGAAACTAAGCATCTTATCCCTGATTTGGAGCGCTCGATCTAGATCTGTATTCGTACCGCCCTGATACGCACCCACTTGAACCAAGTCTTTATTTTGCTGAAAGCTAGCCCAAAGCCTTCTGAAAGTAATAGCACGCTTTTGGTTCTCCTTGTCCTGTAATACCTGTATCAATCGCGAGACCGAACCTTGCAAATCAATTGCCGGGAAGTGGCCTTCATCAGCCAAGTCTCTGCTAAGGGCAATTTGTCCATCAAGCGCTGATCTAGCAATATCTACCACAGGATCATTGAGATCATCTCCTTCTGCCAACACCGTATAAATTGCAGTAATCGACCCTACGCCCCCAGCGCCCCTACCGGTTCTTTCAATCATTTTGGGCAAAAGACTAAAAACTGAACTTGGATACCCCTTAACGGCAGGAGGTTCGCCGATTGCTAACCCTATTTCACGTTGCGCATGCGCGACTCGGGTTAGGCTATCCATCAAGAGCAAAACATTCTGGCCTTGATCTCTAAAATATTCAGCATAGCAATGGGCCAGGTTAGCGCCCCGCATACGCAAAAGCGGTGAGCTATCCGCTGGAGAAGCTATGACCACCGACCGGCTTAAACCTTTAGGACCTAGAATTTTTTCGATGAATTCTTTTACTTCCCGACCGCGCTCACCGATGAGCCCGATCACGATGACATCCGCACTCGAAAAGCGTGTCATCATGCCTAATAGGACTGATTTCCCTACGCCACTACCCGCAATTAAACCTATCCTCTGACCACACCCCATCGTTAACAGAGCATTAATGGCCCTGACACCAATATCTAGGACCTCTTCGATCGGATCCCGTAGCATCGGATTAATCTTTGGCCCAGCAAGAGGCACCGAGGTAACGCATTTCAGCGCTGGCAAACTATCTAGTGGTTCACCCATTGCATCCAACACACGCCCCAACGCATCTTGTCCTACAAATGCCAGATCAGATTGGTTTTTCAAGCGAACCCGTGCTCCCGAGTCTAGACCTTGAGTTCCCTCAAAAGGCATCAGAAGAATTACATCCTCTTTAAAACCAACTACTTGTGCTTCAATCACTAGTCCCGATTTAGATTGGATGACACATATTGATCCGAGAGAGGCCATCAAACCTTGCGCTTCAATTGTCATCCCCACGATTCTACTCACGGTACCAAATGGTAGGTTGGAAGGACTTTTGAGAATATTCGCAATCGACTCAAGGCGCTCGGAAGCGAATTTACTCATATCATGGGCAGATTCAGTCATTCAACCATCTCTTGGCTAACCCGATCTGCAGCCATACTCTTTCAAATTTTTTAATCCTCTCCATTCTCTTGCCCCCCCTCAATGGAGCTATCTAACCCCTGCTCGTCACTCGGGTTTTCAGTTTTTGTTCCATCTGATGATGCATCTTCATTCAATATCCCTTGATCAGCTGCGCTATCTTGGCTTTCTTCAGCGCCGACACTCCCTACTTGTTCACTGGCGCTTCTAGACACCTCATCATTTAACCGAGGAATTTCTTCAACCCTACTATCTGAATGCTTGTCTGCCGACTCTTGGAAAAACCCTATCGCGGTTTGCTCGGAACTCCGGTAATCAATGGAATCTAATTGACGTTGGATATCATTGATTCTTTCACCTAAGAGGTCGAAGTATCCTCCTTGTCCTGCGGTCAAAATGACGTCACCTGGATTTAACGAATCATCGAAAACAAGGTTAATCTTTTCAGGTAACTGAGTGTTTATTGATTCTCTGTATGTTGCCCAGGAGCCAGAAAGTTTGACCGAAAAAATATCAGCGGCAGTTGTATCGCCCTCCTTAACAGCACTTTTGACAAAGCTTTTTATTACTTCTTCATCTAGAGTCAACTGAGTTCGAGCAAGAAGAGTTCCTAACTTTAGCGCAAGAGAAACAAATTCAGAGACCAGAGCGTCACCATGATTTAAATTATCTAAGAGCGAACGGAAAAACTCCTCTTGCTGCTTCCCTAATCGTCCCAATTCGTCCTTAGAAGAGATCCCTAGCTGCTCGGTTATATCCGTTTCAGTATCTCGCCTCACCTTAGCCAACGTCTCTTCAAACTCAGCTTCCGTCAGAGTTACCGTCTTCTCGACGGGCTCATCCAAAAATATTTCTTCCGCTTCAACGTGCGTCTCGCTTAATGCTTCGTCCTGAGGTTCACTCTCACTTTCCGTAACCATTTCAGAAAGCCGGGCCGATAACGGCTTGCTTTCAAAATTTTTCTCGTCCGAGCCACCTACCTCTACTAGAAAATCTTTCCCCTGCAAGGGGCTCGTTTGGGCCCACAACGTTTCATTTGGGTTGAACATCTCACTAGACAAAATCACCTCCATCTGGAGAAGCAAGTATCAGCTCACCCTTGTCTTGAAGCTTTCTGGCTTGACGAATAATAGATTTCCTCGAGGCATCGACGACTGAAATTGCTAATGGCGGCATGAGGTCCATTTCGTCCTGGAACATTTCTGCTTTGTTTTTCGACATGTTACCTTTGAATTTATCCATCAACTCTTCTTCAGCACCCTTAAGGGCTGTTCTTAATTCTTCTTCCTCGAAATTGTTTATCATTGTTTGGATATCGCGATCTGCAAGATTCACGAGATCCGCAAAATCAAACATGTTGTCCTCAATGGATAGCACTAAATTTTCGTCATCAGCGCGCATTTCAGCGAATATCTCCGATGCGTCCTCGGATTTTATCTTGTCCATTATTTTCGCAGCCACTCTAAGCCCTCCTAACTGAGCTGCAGAAATTGACGTTGATTCAGAAAAACGAGTTTGCATTACTTTCTCAAGCTGACTTAACGCTGATTCGGAAATTGTATCTAAAGTCGCCAAACGACTTATAACAGAGGCTTTTAAGTCGTTATTCAAATAGCTTAAAACATCAGAGGCTGTGCGCTCATCTAACATTGCAAGAATGATAGAGATCACCTGCGGGTGTTCTGTGCCCACCATATCCGCGATGGCACGAGGGGCCATCCAATCTAACATTTCTAATCCAGAAGACCGGGCGGCTGGATCCACCTTCGCCAAAACCGTAGCCGCCTTTGACTCACCTACAGATTCAAGCAGGACTCTGCGTACATAATCAGGCCCGCCCATACCAAGATCTGTTAAACCCTGAAGAGAGGAAAGAAACTCGTCTACCACCGCTACAACAATTGGCTGGTCAACATCACTAACCTTTATCATTGCGCGTGAAACGGCCGTGACTTGAGTAGGAGATAGCGTTTTCATGACCGCTGAAGCTCCATTTTCTTCAAGCAGAAACATTACGATCGCCGCTTTTTCAGTACTCGATAGGCCATTGAACGCTAGCTCTTGCTCTAGAGTGAGACCGCCAGCATTTTCCATCTCCATTTCAGACATTTCTTAGCATCCTTCCGGTAGTTTTTTACTCTGAGACCCAGCGTTTCAAAAGATTCGAAACACGACCAACGTCATCCTTAACAAGAAAACGCATGAGAGCGACTTTTTGGTCATATGGTTGAGATGTATCAAGATACTCGGCTGGAATACCTACAGGCTTAGGCTTCAACCGAGCAGTAACATCCTGAATAGTTTCCAGATCACCCATATTAACTAATTCGCGTTCCTCGTCGGTCAATCCGTCATCGTCTAATAGTTCCCCAGGCAACTCACTTTCAGCCTTGGCTTTCAGTTCTCTAAGGAATGGACGACCCATTGTGAAGTAGATAAAAAACAGCGCCCCGAATACAGAAAGCAGCCTAATGTAACCATCAAGTTTGTCGGGCTCGAGATACCACGCTGGAACCTCAAATTCTTCTACTGTCTTCGCAAAAGGAGAAGAAACAACCGTTACAACGTCCCCACGCTCTTCGTTATAACCGATAGCCCCCTGAACTACCTCACGCATTCTTGCAATTTGGTTATCTAACTGCTCTCGATCAATTTCCTCATTCTCCGCTTGGTATGCAGCCTCATTAATGACCACTGCAATCGATAGGCGCTCAATGGCACCCACTTGCTGTTTGACATAACGGATTTCTCTATCTAATTCATAATTACGGGTCGATGACTGAGACGACATATCCGCCGAATCAGCGCCCGAGGTGCCTCGTGCCTGCCTCGTTTCGGTAAAGTTAGGATCAGCAGGGGGTTGATTGGATAGGCTGCCCGGTACACCTTCGGAAGAAGCCTTACTATCGCGTTCGAATTGCACCGACTCAGACCTAGTGCTTGGCCCGTTTCCTCCACGATCATATTCTTCAAACGTAGACTCAACCTCGGTAAAGTTTACAGACACATCAACTTCGGTTCGAACGTTTCCCATACCTACAATGGCACTTACTAATTGTTGGACCCTATTTTCGTACTCCGTTTCTATACCCTTCTTGTGTTCAGACTGAGCGGCGGTCAACGCGAACGCCAAATCACTCTCTGAGTCAGTCAATAACTGGCCCAAATCATCGACAATTGTGACATTTTCTCGCTCAAGGTAGGGCACGCTCGACGATAACAAATGAACAATCGCCTGAATTTGAGACCTTGAAACTGATCGACCAGGATATGGCCGAACGACTACAGAAGCTTTAGAAGGAGTCTTGTTGCGCACAAAAACGCTCTGCTGAGATTCCGCGATGTGAACCCTAGCAGAACTGATTGACCCTATTTGCTCCACAGATTTAGCCAACTCTGATTCCATTGCAGCGCGGTAACTGACCTGCTCCATAAATCTGCTGGTAGTTAGAGAGCCCTGCTCAACTAGCGAACCTATGCTGCCTAACGTGGATGTTTTTGGGATATTTTGGGCGGCCATGATCATTCGAGCTTCGTGATAACGATCGTTAGTCACATGAAGCTCACCGTTGGATGAGTTTATATGAACATCAAAACCGCTACTATTAAGTAACTCAAACGCTGTCTGACGATCACTTTCCATCATTCCGGGGTAAACCGCGCGAGACCCTGGGGCTGAGATCCACATATAGAAGAAGACGCAAAACAAAAGCACCAAGAGCCCAATAACTGCGGGAGCGGCGCTTCTTACCGCAGGCTGATCTATGAATTTCTCTAAGGCTGATTTCTCTATGCTGGCAGGTAACGAAGCGTTATCTGACTCTGCAGGAAAAGGCTGGGCATTGGCCACATTGGAGGGCGCATTTACTTCAGCGTCAAAGTTAGAACCCGAAAGGGTCCCTTGGTCTAATGCTATCTCAGACATAATTTATATCCTCGCTCAATTACCTTCTTTAAACCGGCATATTGAGAATATCTTCGTAGGCTTTTAAGACTTTGTTTCTCACCTGCAGAGTGGCTTCGAACGCCAGTGAAGATTTCTGCATGGCTAGGACAACGTTTGTGAGAGGCACATCTTCACCTCGATCGTAAGCTTCTTTAAGCGCAGCGCTCTCATGCTGAGACGTATTGACCTCATTTAGGGCATATTTAGCCGCATCAGAGAAACTAAGCTCCGAGGGTTTATCTACCCTCGTTTGCAGACCAGAGCTAGCATCGTCGATACGAACAGAGTCAAGCCGCTCTCTATTTGTCTGGATTTGATTTAGCAGTGAAGCCACTGAGTTTTCATAATTTGCGCGAACCATCATCTAAACACCCCTACGCTGATCGTCGTTTGGGGATTTCCATCCCGCGTTCCTTCATCCTTGCCATCTTGTAACGAAGGGTTCGTTCGCTAATGCCTAGGGCCTCTGCAGCTGCTTTTCGAGTTCGGCTTGTGCGCAGTGTTTCTGCGATAACGCGAAATTCATTAGACTCCATTGCTGCGTGCAGATTTCGACCCGTAGATTCAGCAGGTTGGCCCTGTAAATCATAGTTGTTGGCCGAGTCTCGGAGAATATCTCTCTCTACATTCATACTACCCTGTGGTGTTGACGACCTAGGCTCTTCATAGGCCTCAATGATCTCGTCAAAGAAAAGGTATCCGGCTTCGATAAAATCATCATCGGTTAGCACAATCGCTCGCTGGACCACATTCTCAAGCTCTCTTACGTTTCCTGGCCAATCGTACGCCAGCAGTTTTGCTGTCGCGTCAGGGGAAAACCGATATTCGCTCGAACCGTTGCCGTACTTCATCAGGAAGAAATTAGTAAGCGGGAGTATGTCGTCGCGCCTTTCGTTCAGACCAGGCACATTGATTCTAAAGGTACTGATCCTGAAGTATAAATCTTCCCTAAAAGTACCTTGTTTAATCGAACGCCCTAAATCCCTGTTTGTTGCGGACACAATGCGGACATTGCAAGATATCGCTTCGGACTTACCCACTGGGGTTATTTCTTTTTCTTGTACGGCACGAAGCAATTTCGCTTGAATTTGCAGCGGTAGTTCGCCTATCTCGTCTAAAAATAACGTGCCTCCCTCCGCTTGCTCGAACAACCCGATAGTCGACTTTGCTGCTCCTGTAAAAGCACCCTTTGCATGACCAAATAGCAGACTTTCTGCCAAGGACTCAGGCAAAGCCGCGCAGTTCACTGGGACAAAAGGACCATTTCTTCTCGGCGAAAAGTCATGCGTAAGTCGAGCCAAAACCTCTTTACCTGAGCCAGTGGGACCGTTCATAAGGACCGTTACTTCTGACCCCCCTACCCGCTCTATCAGGGCAAGCAAGTGTTGCGACATCTCATCGACAAAAACGTAAGAATCGGTTTTCAAAAGCGAGGAACGAGATTTACGAGAAATTTGCGTCCACTTTTCTACGTTATCCTGCCCGTCACATAAGACTTCTTGTACACCCAGACGAAGCGCTTCAACGCCTTCGTCTAGCTGACTCGGGAGAATTTTTAGTATGGGAAAGGCAACCGCCGGCATAGATTTAAGAAAAACCATAAGCGCGTCAACTGAAGCAAAGCTCTCCAATGCAACATATAGCAAAAATGGGGTTTCTGGAATAGAGCTCTTGTTCAATGAATGCAGAGCTACGGGGACAGGAGAAAGTCCGCATCGACCCAACGTACCTGTAAGGTCTAAGTCTAGGGGGATGGAATCATCCCAGAGAATATCTAAAGGTTGTTGTTCAAACATCTTTCCACACCGTTTTGTTGTGGAATAGTTATTAGCAACTAGTATGCCAACTTTATTTTCCTATGAAAAACAGAGGGTTGGCCTCACTCCGGCATGATTTGTCCTCTGAGTTTGCCGCAACTGTCGATAATCCGACATTTTTTGGCGTTTTAGCCGAGTGAATACTTTTTGAGTCTCTCGATTAGAGTTGTACGCTGAACCTTTAAAACACGCGCGCACATAGAAACGTTACCATCAACTTCATTCAGTGCACGGCTTATCATTTCTTTTTCTACTGAATTCAGCGTCTCTTTCAACGATAGGTCTTTATTGCCAATGGCGGACACTCCCTTTGCAGACATGACAATGTCCATGTAGGAGTTGTCGTTACTTCCATCATCGATATCGCTACCCGGCTCAATAGGCAACTCGGCAACCAGATGCTGGAGGCCCGCAGGCAACATCGCCGGAGGCATTGAACCCAAGGCCACAGTCTCACCTGGGTACAAAACGGAGATACGCTGCATCAAGTTTGACAACTCCCTTATATTGCCAGGCCATTCGTATCCTAAAATAGCATTAACAAAATTCTGGTCGAGCACCACAGGAGCATTACCCCCACAGTAAAGTGAAGAAAAATAGTGAATAAATTCAGGGATCTCTTCGCCCCGTTCCCGCAGCGGAGGTAATAGAAGAGGCACTACATTTAGCCTAAAAAAGAGATCCGCTCGAAACTCTCCCTTGCTTATTTGATCTTCTATGGAGCGATGGGTCGCTGATATTATTCTAACATCAACCTCTAAAGAGGCATTGGAACCAACTGGGTCTACGACACGCTCCTGAACGACTCGCAGTAATTTCACCTGCATTTCGAGTGGCATGTCCCCAATTTCATCTAAAAACAGTGTTCCGCCGTCAGCTGCAGCGATCTTTCCTTTTCTATCGGCAATCGCCCCCGTAAAAGCACCTTTTACATGCCCAAAAAGCTCGCTTTCCATCAGGTCTTTTGGAATTGCCCCGCAATTAACTGCAACGAAGGCTTTATCCGAACGAGTAGACAAGTTGTGTATCTGGCGGGCGAGGACTTCCTTTCCTGATCCGCTCTCTCCCTGGACAAAGATACTGACATCGGTGGGAGCCACCTTATGCATTAGCGCCAAGAGCTCGGCCGTAGCCTTGCCGTGTCCAAAAATTTGCTGTTCACCAGATTTATTCATCTTTACTGCAATCTACCACTTAAAACCGCAATTAATTGTCTCGTGTCACACTCACGCACCTACTTTATATGCCCAATATCGAGACCTACACCAAATATCGCGCTAACATAATGCCATAATGCGGCATTCTGCGACACCGTATTGGCACGATTAGTGCTTATTTTTATGGCACTAAACACATCTTCACTAAAGTTTAGGAAAATTTGACCGAACACTAGATCATAAGAATAAGATATTAGATATGGCTGGAATAGATTACATCAATGCACTCGGTGCAGGCGCCTCTTTCGACACAAAATCGATCGTTGAGGCACTTGTCCTAGCTGAGCGTGCTGGCGCCGAATCGCAGATCACTCGCAAGGTCGCCAATGCGGAAAGTAAAATTAGCGCCCTTGGTTCGGCGGCATCGATATTAGGCGTGCTCAAAGACGCTGCGGAGCTGGTTAATGATGCTAAGGACTTCAACACCTTATCCGTCCAAAACAGCTCAACCTCGGCTATAAAAGCCACCGTATCAAATAGTGCTAGGGCGGGCACGAACAGCATCGCGGTAACTTCCATCGCAAAAGAACAACGCAGCGTCTCAGGAGGCTTTAATTCTGACATTCAAGCTCTTAACGGCACCGGGTCGACTGGTATAGGCATCACCATTAACGGCACCACCACAAATTTGGCAGTCGAGGGCGCGACCCTTGACTCTATTGCTACCGCTATCAATGGCGCAAAATTAGGGGTGACTGCAGAAATAATTAACACAGGGAGCGGTTCAAACGGCTATCGCTTACAACTCGTCGGCACGGCAGGCGCTAGTAGCGCCTTCTCTGCGACATCAGATTTCTCAGGATTAGCTTTTGAGACCCTCCAAAGCGCGTCAAACGCCGCATTGACCGTGAATGGCGTAGATTTTACGCGTGCGTCCAATCAAATCTCTGACATTATTCCGGGCGTCACTCTAAACTTAGTGAGCACAACGACATCAACGGAAACCATTTCCGTCTTAAGGGACACTACCGCTGCCAAGCAAAGCATACTTGATTTCATCGCTGTCTATAACGAAGCAACCGATGAGTTTAAAAAGCTTACAAACTCAGACGAGGACGGAGCCTTAAGAGGAGACGGCATATTCCGCTCAATGGTCACTCAACTGCGGTCGACCATGATAAATGAGTCTTCCTCTCCAGGAACAACGATCAAATCGCTGTCCGGCATGGGGATCAGCATCGACCGATACGGTCAACTTACGCACGACGAGGCTAAGATTGATAGCGCACTCAGTAAAAACTACGATGACGTCATAGGAATCTTTAGCGCCAATAGTAACAATCAGTCGCGGTTCAGCAATGCTGCGGGTGGCGTGGGCGGTGATATCAAAAAACTAATCGAACGAGTAACAGCATCTGATGGCTACTTAACGACTACGGCAGCCTCTTTGACAACACGTAATGCAGGTTATGCGGAAGAACTAAAGGACCTTGATACACGAATGGAACAGGTTGAGGAGCGATATAATCGTCAGTTCTTGGTCATGCAACAGATTATTGAGGAAATGAACAGCACTAAAGATAGCCTTATATCCTCACTCGACAACCTACCCTTCACCAGCAAGAACAACTAGACTCTTCGTAACTCGAATAGCAGAGCTCTTATGGCAGACAAACCTTGCAAAGTCTGTAAACAAATCAGGATTTTCATGCTCGTTGCGGTGCCCTTGGTGGTCCTTATTGCCTCCAGACCCGATATAGCCGTTCCAGCGATACCGATAGAATCACTATATACGAACTTTATTGCAATCGCTTTTGTCTGCGTACTAGCTTTCCGAATATACAAGGACTACTT
>Ga0114994_10003501_pt1 | contig 11413 bp, 8 predicted proteins | sample ArcticOcean_MG_C_9_FD_87043 | JGI IMG/M metagenome (GOLD analysis project Ga0114994, IMG submission 87043) | Marine microbial communities from western Arctic Ocean - ArcticOcean_MG_CB2_152 | ecosystem: Environmental > Aquatic > Marine > Oceanic | place: Arctic Ocean: Canada Basin | collected... | reverse complement strand
GCTGGCCCTCTGTTGCCACACGCGCTAAGCCCGGCAGGTCCACGAGCGTCAACTCCGGCGCGCCCGGGGCCGCGACTTTTAAAAGGACGACCTCCTCCGTGATGCCGCGGCGCGCGCCGCTTCGCGCGGGCTTCAGCCCGGGGAGCGCGCGCATCGTCGCGTTGAGGGCCTCGCCGATGCTCTCGCAGGCGCCCGTCCAACTCCTGACGCCCTCAGCCTCGACGGACGCCTCGCAGGGCCCTCTACTGTTCGTCAACCGCAGTTCGATGGGCGCTCTCGTGACGACGCCCGTGCCCCGCAATAACTGCACGCCCGAGATCGCCTCCAAGACGGACGATTTCCCCGCCGACTGGTCCCCGATAACCACGATGCGCGGGAAGTCGAAGCCGGCCAAGTGGAGCCGCCTTAATTTGTCGTTCGCGTCCAGCAGCGCGCGCACGCGCGGCCGCGTCGCGAGGTCGAGGAACTCCGTCGTCGTCGGGGCGACCTCGACGCGCGTGGTCGCGGCGCGCGCCGTGGCGAGCGCGGCCAGCGCTGCTAAGACGCCGCGGAATAGCGCCATGCCGTTGTGGTGCTCCCTTTGAAATTACGACGGTGCTGCGCGCCAGCGCCGTCCGCAACGCCTTCGTTGATATATCAGGGAGCTCGCCTGTCGTCTGACACGCCAGTTTTGCCTAGCCGCCGCGCACACAGCAGCTTGCACGTTTAATTGTAAATCGGGTTAAAAACCCGTCAGAAAAACCCGAGAGCGAGCATAACAAAGTGAGACGCCATAGCACGACGCAGACAAGCCATTGATAGGCGCGTCACGTGTGTAACAGCTCCTGGGTGTGCTGCGAAGCGGCGCTTGCAACAGACGCAGCACAAAAAAGCGCGCGCGTCGCAACAGCACCGGGTGCTCTCCAAGCCGCAAGATGGTGAAAAAACGCGTCGATGACCGCGTCAAGCGCTTCATCGAAGAGGGTGTGAAGCAAGAACAACGATCGTTAGTCGTCTTGGTAGGAGACCACGGCAAGGACCAGGTGGTCAACCTGCACCAGATGCTCGCGCGGGCGCGCGTCGCCGCGCGGCCGTCGGTGCTCTGGTGCTACAAGAAGGAGCTCGGCTTCTCCACGCACCGCAAGAAGCGCATGAAGCAGATCAAGAAGCAGGTCGCGCGCGGCCTGCACGACGCGTCCACCGACGAGCCCTTTGAGCTCTTCATTAGCCAGACGCGCATCCGGTGGTGCTACTACCGGGACACGCAGAAGATCCTGGGGAGCACGTACGGGTGCTTGGTGCTCCAGGACTTCGAGGCCCTGACGCCCAACCTGCTCGCGAGGACGATCGAGACGGTGGAGGGCGGCGGTCTGGTCGTCCTTCTCCTACGAACGGTCAATTCGTTGCGGCAGCTCTACGCCCAGACCATGGACGTCCACAGCCGGTTCCGGGGCGCGGGGGCGCACTCGAATACGGACTTAGTGCCGCGGTTCAACGAACGGTTCATCCTGTCGCTGGCGGACTGCGCGCGGTGTCTGGTGCTGGACGACGAGCTGAATGTGCGAACAAGCGTTTTTAATGTTCTTACGGGTCCGATGACGAGCCTTCCACTTTTTGTACCTCCGAATTCGCAATATTGTGACGATCGAACGAAGCGCCATCCATTTACGGAGGACCCCTTCTTTCTTAGAGAGCATCGCTGTGTCGCGACTCCTCTAACCTTCGCGCGCGCAGGTCTTACCGATTTCCAAGAAGCACGTCCTGCGCTTCGACTCCGCGCCGGCCGACGAGGCCGAGGAGGGCCCGCGCCAGAAGGAACGAAGGGAGGTGACCGAGCTGGCGGCTACATTAAAAGATGTGCCGCCGGCGGGCGAGCTGGTGGCGCTGGCCCGGACGCCTGACCAAGCGAGGGCCATTTTGGCCTTTATCGATTCGCTGGCGGAGCGGCGCGCAAGGAGCGTGACTACGTTAACCGCGCCGCGCGGGCGCGGGAAGAGTGCCGCGTTGGGGTTGTGCCTGGCGGCGGCCGTGGCCACCGGTTACGCGTCCATCTTCGTCACCGCGCCGGCCGTGGACAACGTGGCCACGGTGTTTGAATTCTTATTGAAAGGGTTGGAAGCTTTGCACTACGACGAGAAGACAGACTACGACGTCCTGAAGCACCGGACCGAAAGCGGCGTCGACGTGCCCGCGCGGGTCGACGTCTTCCAGACCAACGAGGAGGGCGGCCCTACGACGCGACAGGTGGTCCAGTACGTCAGTCCTTCGGATTCGCATCGCTTGGTCCATGCGGAGCTCGTGGTGGTCGATGAAGCCGCCGCTTTGCCGCTACCGGTCGTCGAGAAGCTCTTAGGCCCGTACGTGGTCTTTCTTGCATCCACCGTCACGGGCTACGAGGGCACCGGTAGAGCATTACAATTAAAACTCCTCGCGAAGCTAAGAAAGGCCCACGCGAGGCGCGCCATCACGGACGCCGCGACGCAAGCCGCGTCCGAAGTCACGGGGTCCAGCCAACTGCGAAAGGGCCAGCAGAAGCTCCACGAGCAAAGGTGGGCCAAAGCGTCGGAAGCGGCTAAAGACGCGTCCGGGACGAAAAGCACGCTGCGCGAGCTCACGTTAGAAGCGCCCGTTAGATACGCCTCCGGGGATGCGGTCGAGGCCTGGCTCCATAGGGCGTTGTGTCTAGACTCGCCGAAACGCGGTTCCCACGCGTTGAAGAAGGGCCTGCCGGCGCCCGGGAACTGCTCGCTTTTCGAAGTGAATCGGGACGCGCTGTTCTCCTACCACGCCCTGTCCGAGCGGTTCCTGCAGAGGATCATGGCCCTGTATACGGCGGCACACTACAAGAACTCGCCCAACGACTTGCAGTTACTTTCTGACGCGCCGGCGCACCGGCTCTTCGTATTGTTGGGACCGGTGGACGAGGACGCGCCGCCCGGCGATTTACCGGACGTGTTGGTGGTGGTACAAGTGGCGTTAGAAGGGGCCATCGCCGCGGAGCAGGTGCGGGCGGCGTTATCGAGGGGCGAGCGGGGCGCCGGCGATTTGGTCCCCTGGACTTTAGCCCAGCAGTTCTGCGACCACGGCTTCGCCAAGTTGAGCGGGGCGCGCGTCGTTAGAGTGGCGACGCACCCCGACGCTCAAAGGGTGGGTTATGGGACCAGAGCCCTGAAGCTGTTGATTTCTTACCTTGAAGGTGCGTTAGATGAACGGGAGGAGGCGGACTCGTCGTCCTCGGAAGACGAGGAGGACGAACCGTCTTCATTAGTAAAGGAGGAGCTCAAGCCGCGGAAGAAGATGCCGCCTCTCTTAGCGCCGGTCGGGGCCACGAAGCCCCCAGAGCTCCAATGGGTCGCGGCGAGTTACGGCCTGACCGAGGGCTTGTTCGAGTACTGGTCCCGGGAGGGCCTACGGCCGTGCTACGTGCGCCAGACGGAGAACTCTATCACCGGAGAGCACACGGCCATTTGTCTACGGGAGTTGGAGAACGCCCAAGGTGTCCGCAAAGGTTGGTCGGACGCGTTTGTCGACGACTTTAGGAAAAGGTGCGCTACGCTATTGGGGTTGCCTTGTTTTTCAGCGTTTCCACCCGCGCTGTCCCTTGGATTGTTGGGCGCTAGAGATCAGCAGTCCGCGCTCCACCGGCGCGTCTTCTCCGACGGCGATGCTCTGGGCATCGCGGACGCTTCCGAATTAGCGGCGCACTTCACGGCCCACGACCTGCAGCGCCTGGACCTGTACGCCAAGCAGATGGTGGACCACCACCTCGTCGCGGACTTGCTACCCGCTCTCGGGCAATTATGTTTTAGAGGGCGCCTGGACGTGAAGCTGTCCTTACTGCAGGCGGCGATCGTGCTCGGGTTGGCCCTGCAGCGGAAGGAGATCGGTCGCATCGCGCGCGACCTGGACCTGCCCACCTCCCAGGCGTTGGCTCTCTATAACAAGGCGGTGCGAAAGTTTGCGGCGGCCATTAGGAAAGTGCGGGAGGAGGACGTGCGCGACAACGAACTGGGGCTGACGGACCAGCGCGAGGCGGACGAGCGGGCCTACATGTCTCGTTTAGAACCCGCGCCTGCTACTGCTCAAATGGACGTGGCCGCGCCCGTGGCCTCTGCTCGTAAGGGAGGCGTGTCGCTCCTGGATGCGTTGGAGGCGGCGACGCCCGACTACGCCATCGACGACGCCAAGGCGGCCAAATTGGGGAGCGCCGTGGGCGCCGCGCCGGCCTCGGGCGCGCTCGTCCAGGTCTCCGGCAAGCGCAAGGTGGACGAGCCCGCCCCGTCGTCGTCGTCGAAGAAGAAGCTGAAGAAGAAGAAGAAGAAGAAGAGTACGTAAGTTGGTATTTATCGTGAGTAGTCTTGTCTCAGACGTCTTTTGCCCACTACTGCACGGGTCTTATTTCGAGCGGCCCTGCGTCATATTAAGGCAGCCAAGGACCCACTCAAATCACCCTGCGAAGCTGCCAGAGGGAGACCCAATACCTGTTGCGCGTACAGCAACCCTCGCGCCAGTCCGAGAGCCCCCTCAAGCGCCCCAAGAGCGACAGAGGAAGCATCACTTGCCTGAGGCGCAGCCCAGGACGCGTGCCAAGCTAAAAGGCGCCCCCGTCGCCCGCAACACGTGAACAAATAAAAAAATGACCCCCGCCCAGACGCCAGCCTCGCCGGCGCTCAAGCAACGGAGTGTCGAGACGCGCAGCGCGTTCGCGAACCAGGACACCGCCGCGAGCAAGCAGGCCCACGACGACACTTTGAAAGACTGGGAGGAGGACGGCCACGGCGAGGGCGACGCTGCTGTTGAAGTCTACAGAAGAGTAGACGCCCTGCAAGCGGGGCTTTGTCTAGCTATACTACTAGAAAGCGCCTTCGGGGACACGCTGGAACGAAGAAAACTCGTCGCCATCGGCCTGTGCCTCGCCACCGCACACGCTCTCAGGGAGTGGACGACCCAGACCTGGTACGCGCGCCACTACTACCGCGAGCGCCAGCGCGAGGAGTGGGAGCTCGAAAATTACGCCCAAGGAGAAAGGGCGGAGATGGTCGGGCTCTGGTGCTTCAAGGGTTTAACCAGACCAGACGCGGAGCGCGCCATCGACTTACTGGCGTCCTACAAGAAGTTCTTCGTGGATTTGATGATGACCGAGGAGCTCCGCATGTTCGCGCCCTCGGACCACGCCGGGAAGCGGCGGGTGACGGGGGCTTTGCTCGTGGCCTTCGGGTGCGTGGCTCCGTTGATGCTCGGCGGAGGCGTTGATAGTCTTTATGGCTCCCTTAGTCACTTCCCGTCGCTCTGGTGCGCGCGACTCGTCACTTGTGGTTCCGCGACGTCCGCGTTAGCGTTCACGGGCGCCTGGCGCGCGGCCACGTCCCGTTTGTCCGAGCAGCGCCACGCTTTGGAAGCCGCGGGCCTCGGCGCGGCGTGCTTCCTCGTGCCCCGCCTCCTCCTCTAATCACTGTGTGTTCCTGACTTCCAAGGATATCCATGAACGGGCGCCCGGGGGAACGGGAATTCGGGGGGAATTCCGGGGGCCACCACCGGCGAAGGATTTTACGATCAATTACACAATAACTCCTAGGAAACCAAGCAGCCGCCCTCCACCCCCTTGTCCGCGCCGCACGGCTCCAGGCGCCCGATGCGGTGCTTGTGCCAGAGCTTCTGCGCCTTGGCGCTGTGGAAGCCCAGGTCCTCGGTGCAGTCCGCGCCGCCGGCTTTGCGCACGATGCTTTTCGTGCCCGCGGGGTGCCGCGGCAAAAAGGCCGTCACGTCGAACACGTCGCGCCCGGCCACCAGCCAGCAGCTCTCGGCCGACGCGTGGCGCCGCACCTCGCAGGGGCAGTACACGGCCAGCCCGCGGCACATCTTGCGCGGCCGCAGCCGCCACACGGCGCAGCGCGGGCAGTCGGGGTCCGCGCACGTGTCGTGGCAGTAGGGGCACGCGTCGCAGGCGTCCACGTCCATGCTCCTCCCGTCGGACTCGTCGAAGGTCGCGGCGCGCTCGCGCCGCGCCCTCAAGCGGCCGGGCGAGTCGGCCTCGCCCGGCCGGTAGCGCGGCGACGTCGCGGGCGGCCAGGGCGCCGGCGCCGAGGCCGGCGCGACGGTCTCCGGGGCCCACGGCGGCGCGGGGACCACCTCCGCGGGGTTCACCCACGGCGCGGCGGCCGGCGGCCACGGCGCGGGCGCCGAGGCCGGCGCCACGCTCTCGGCGCCGCGCCGGGCCATGGAGATCTCGGACAGCGTGCGCGCCGCCTGGGTCAGGCCGAGGCCCTCGTTTCCGGGGCCATCTGGCGCGGTGCGACGTGGCGGTTTCTCGCCGTCGTCGTCGCTGTCGAGGCTCATGGCGCTCATGGTCCGTCGCAGCTCGCCGCTGGACTCCGCGTGGACGAGCGCGCCATTCTGCGGCGCCGTCAGGACTGGAATGCCGCTTTTCGGGCTGTCCGGCGGACAGTGGCAATTCGGCTCAGTGTAGGACACGCTGCATCCGCATTGATCGTCGGCCGGCTTGTGCGCAGCGTTCATAACGCCGGCAGCACCCTGCGTCAAGGGCGGGTGCCGCCCTGTCTCGCTCAGGTATGACCGCAACTTCGAGCGCCGCCGGCGGCTGATTGAGGAGGACCCTTGACTTTTTTTGCCGTGAGGCCTCGATAGTGGGTCCGAACGACGCGCCGAAGACCCCTCGGGAGATAGCTCCTTACTTCCGTGAGTTTCGCCAATGTTTCGGGGCACGATCCAGCGCGGCAGAGCACAGTTTCTGCACGCGCATCGTACCGGAAAGGCAGCCCTTTTCGACGCCAAAAGCAACCAACAACACAACCATGGGCGCCGGAGGCTCCATCCCGGCCACGGCCGAAGAAGCCAAGGCCGCGGGTAAGTTTGACGAGGAGATTGCCCTCTACCAGTTCTGCACCGGCATCGTCGACGGTTCAAGTAAGGACCAGGCCGCCGAGGGCTGCGAGTTCGGGCCGCCCGGGGCCCCGCCCCTGCCTATGGACGCCATGCTCGGCATCTGCAAGACCATGGTCGTGGCATTACCGGACTGGAAGTCCCTGTGCCTGGGCATCGAGAAGAACGAGAACGGGACGTACACCGTGCTCACGCAGCAGGTCTGCGGCGCCATGAAGGCGGATCTGGCGGCCATCGAAGGCACGCCCTTCCCGGAAGTTAAGTTGGCGGAGCTGACCGAGGAGATGAAGGTCGAGATGACGCTGCCCGTGGAGGTCGGCACGTACACGCTGGAGGGCGGCAAGGTCAAGCAGGGCCTCTACGTGGGCGAGACCCGGGAGGGCGTCGCGGGCGCGGCCGAGCCCCACCCGGCCTTTGTCCAGATGTGGAAGGACGGCGACTACGGCTTCGGCGGCCTCTTCAAGTTCCTCGGCAAGCCGCTGCCCGCGCCGCCGGCGGTCGCGGCCGCGGCGCCGGCCGAGGAGGCGGCGCCGGCGGCCGCCGAGTAGGCTCCACAAGACGTCCACGTGCAGCGCGCCGGCGGCCGAAGAGGCCGCGGCCACGGAGTAGAGCGCCGCGCACTAAAGTAATTCTACAAGTCAGACTTAAGACTAGCGAGACCTGGACGTACATGCATTAGCGTATCCCCGGCGGGATGTGTTATACGCGCCCGGATATGATTTCGCCCCGCGGAACTAGTGGAGCAAACGCTAGGATTTAGCGCGCTAACTCGCTCTGCCTGCCCTGCCTTGTGGAAGCTTAAATAAGTAGCGTATACACGCTGCAATCTTTTGAATACAGCAGTAAATACACCACCGAGCACCATGGGCGCGGGAGGCAGCATCCCGGCGACCGAGGAGGAGGCCGCGGCCGCCGGCCACGACGCGGACATCATCACGGTCTACAAGTTCTGCACGGGCTACAAGGACGGCACCTCCAAGGACCACTGCGCCGAGGGCGCGGAGCTCGCCTACCCCGGCGCGCCGCCCTTCCCCGTGGACTTCATGATGGGCATCACGACGAAGTTCGGCGTCAGTTTCCCGGACTGGCAGCACAAGGTCCTCGGCATCACGAAGAACGAGGACGGCACGTACACCACCCTCGAGCAGCAGTGCATCGGCGCCATGAAGGCTGACATGCCCGCCATCGAGGGCACGCCGTTCCCCGCCGTCGCCGTTGCCGAGATCCCCGAGGAGTCCAAGGGCGAGATCAACATGCCGGTGGAGGTCGGCGTCCTCACGCTCGTCGACGGCAAAGTCACCAAGGGCGTCTTCGCCGGCGAGATCAAGGAAGGCGTGGAGGGCGCAGCCGAGCCGCACGCGGGCGTGTTGGCGGATTACAAGGCGGGCAACGGCGGCTTTGGCGCCGTCTACAAGATGCTGGGCAAGCCCCTGCCCGCGCCGCCGGCCGAGGAGGCCGCCGCCGCGCCGGCCGAGTAGGCTCGGTGTTGGCGAAGCCGCGACCAAGACCCGCGCCCCGCCCACGTGCCGCCGGCCGAAGAGGCCGTCGCGGAGTAGACCGCCGCGCACTAAAGTAATTATATCAGTTAGACTTGCGACTAGCGGGACCTGGACGTACATGCAATGGCATATTCCGCCGGCGGGATATGTATACGCCACTCAGCGGGATACGCCGAATGGTGCGTGCTAAGTGCGCCGCGGAGCAGCTCCGCGGAGCTAGTGGAGCAAAAGCTAGTATTCAGCGTCGCAGGCAGAGCTGCCACGAGGAGACTCAAAAGGACACCGAAGCAAAAAACCAAAGCATCATGGGAGCGGCAGGCAGCATCCCGGCGACCGAGGAGGAGGCCAAGGCCGCCGGCCACGACGCGGACATCATCACGGTCTACAAGATGTGTAAGGGCTACAAAGACGGCAGCGCGAAGGACCACTGCTCCGAGGGCTGCGAGCTCGCCTACCCCGGCGCGCCGCCCTTCCCCGTGGAATTCATGATGGGCATCACGACGAAGTTCGGCGTCGCGTTCCCGGACTGGGAGTCCAAGGTCCTCGGCATTACCAAGAACGAAGACGGAACCTATACCTGCCTCGAGCAGCAGTGCATCGGCGCCATGAAGGCTGACATGCCCGCCATCGAAGGCACTCCGTTCCCTGCCGTCGCCGTCGCCGACATCCCGGAGTCGGCCAAGGTCGAGGTAACCTTCCCGGTCGAGGTCGGCACGGTCACGGTCGTCGACGGTAAGGTCACCAAGGGCGTCTACCTCGGCGAGATCAAGGACGGCGTGGAGGGTGCGACCGAGCCGACACCGGTGGTGCTGGAACTGTGGAAGGCGGGCAAGGGCGGCTTCAGTGGCATGTACGAGTTTCTGGGCCAGCCACTGCCCGAGGCGCCGGCCGAGGAGGCCGCGGCCGCACCGGCCGAGGAGGCCGCGGCCGCACCGGCCGAGGAGGCCGCGGCAGCGCCGGCCGAGTAGACCAGACGCAGACGAAGCCGCGACCAAGACCGCGCCCCCGTTAACTGACATTAGCTTACCTCATACCTAGCCGCCGTCGTCGACGGATACTGCCGGCCGAGTTGTGGCGATGGCGTAGAAGTTGAATCTCGACGACCCGCGCGCTGTGCTCCCACACCTAACGTGACGGACCGATCGATGTCCCTGTGAACGCCATCACCATCTACTTGGGGCCGGCGCTTGCAAGTAGACACCAATAGTGAACAAATTCACCCCGGCGGAGGCGGCGCCGACGGCAGCGTCGTCATCGGGGACTGCGTCGTCATGAACGTCTGGTCCCCCATGGTATGCGAGGGCCGCGGCTGCACGCTCCCGTGGACGGCGTTGATTTTGGCAAATAATAAACGCAGCACGTGCTCGCGGTCCTCCGCGCTCAGGTCGGACAGCTGCACGCGGCCCTCGTGTCGCTTCGGCGGCTCGGCATCGCCCAAGGTAAACCGCGTCACGTCCTTGCCCGCTTGGAGCGCCCGGATTTTGGGAAACGTCGCGGTGCCGGTGGGGTCGTGCATGGCCTCCTTCAGTTGTAAGCGGTACGTCTGGACGTCCTTGGCATAGGCCTGTTCTCGTTGCGACGCCACCTCGCCCTTGACCCGTTCCAAGGCATCCAAGAAGAACTGCTCGACCTCCGTTCTTTGCTCCAGCACACATTCGGCCGCTTTTCGGACTTTGCTGAGTTCCTTCTGCTTGATGCGCACCATCTGCCTCAAACCGGCCGCGTCCAGCGTCTGCTCCTCGAGAGCATTTTCTAACCCTCGCCTTAATTTAGCGGTCCCGGCATGTTGGTTTTGGGACAGCTCCTTCAACTTAGTCTCCAGCGCGGTGATGCGCTCCTCCCGCACTTTCGCTTCCTTCGTCTTGCGCACGGCAATGGCCGCTCGCTCCGTCTCCGCGGACCGTAGAAGCTCGACGTCCCTTTTTGCCTCAATGGCCAGCGCCTTCCACTTGGCTTCCCTTAGTTTCAAATCGTCGGACATCTCCTTTTGGAAGTGGAGCTCCTCCCGGATGCACTTGTTGTCCGCGACGACGCGCATGGTGTCTCCATCTAAACCCATCGACATCTCCCGGCGCGCCTCTTTTTTAAGTTCCCTTGATCTCCTTTCGTAGTCTTTTTGCAGGGCGCCCTTTTCCAGGATGCGCGCGCGTTCCGTCGCGTCCCTTTCTTCTTTGCGCTCCTCCATGGAACTCCGTAGCCTTCTTTGAGCCACGTCGCGGGCGTCACACAAAGCGTCCCGTTCGGCCTTGAACGCTCGGACTCTTCTAAGCTCCATGGTGAGTTCCGCAATATCCTTGGACGAGGAGTCCTGCAGGGCCTCGAGTTCGGTCTTCAGGTCCCGTTCTCTTTCCCGGAACGCTTTTTCCGCAGCTTTCTTTTCTTTATCTCGGAGGGACGTGAGCTCGTCAACTTTAGCCGTGGCCTGCTTCAGCAGGACGTCCTTGCCGGACACCTCCCGCTGGAAGAAGGCCACGAACTCGTGCGTGTCGGACTCGGACTTCTCCAGTCGATTTTTGAGGAGCTCGTTCTCTGTCCGCAAGTGGTCCAGCGACGTGTGGGCTTCGTCGAGCTTGGCCTGCTCCAGCTGGTGGGTCAGCGTGAGGACCTCCGGCGGCAGGGTGAGCACGTCCTTGTCCATGGCGCGTCGATGCCGGGCAGCCGCACTGGGGTCCTGGGCAAGCTGGTGGGCCCTCTCCTAATAGATTCGCCGCGGTGCTGGCGCAGCGATGGCGTACGTATAGCCCGTGTGCGTGTCGCGCCGCGAAATGACAGTCCCAGGCAGCGATGGCAGGCCCAGGCGCAGCTTGCGTCCGCGTTATTGCCTCGGGGTTGCAAGGGCTAGTATCTTGCTAGTAGCCTCTCTCGCCGCCAGCGACTTCAGGAGGCGCCTCCTGCCTCTATAAATCCCCCCCCCCCCGCTCCGCCTCTAGCCCCGTCCAGAAAATACCCCCGCCAACTTCCCCCGGCTAAATCCCACCCCCGGAACCCACGGCCACCAGGACAAGAGACCCCCCGGGCGCCCCCCCAGCCCCCGC
>Ga0114994_10003499_pt1 | contig 11417 bp, 9 predicted proteins | sample ArcticOcean_MG_C_9_FD_87043 | JGI IMG/M metagenome (GOLD analysis project Ga0114994, IMG submission 87043) | Marine microbial communities from western Arctic Ocean - ArcticOcean_MG_CB2_152 | ecosystem: Environmental > Aquatic > Marine > Oceanic | place: Arctic Ocean: Canada Basin | collected... | reverse complement strand
TGCAGGTGTTAAAACAATAGAAATAGATGCTGCAGGAAGATTATTAATTCCTAAAAACCTGTCTTCTTTTGCGGGAATAGATAAAGAAATAGTGATTTCTTCTGCAATAAATATTATTGAAATCTGGGATAAAAACAAATACGAACACGCTATTAATAAAGCGACCAGTGACTTTGCTGATTTGGCTGAAGAGGTAATGGGTGATGTAAGCGATGCAGATAATGGAGTATCATAGGCCGGTATTGCTAACCGAAACTGTTGAGGGTCTAAATATTCAGTCCAATGGGGTTTATGTAGATGTTACTTTTGGGGGAGGAGGTCATTCTCGAGAAATATTACAAAGATTGGGAGAAGATGGAAGGTTGATTGCATTTGATCAAGATGAAGATGCATTGCAAAACACAATAGATGATCCTCGTTTTTTGTTGATTCATGAAAATTTCAGGTATTTAAAGAGGTTTTTGCGTTTTCATAATATAAAAGAAGTAGATGGAATATTGGGTGATTTTGGAGTTTCGTCTCATCAGTTTAATGTTGCTGAACGAGGTTTTTCAACCCGATTTGAAGCAGACTTAGATATGAGAATGAATCAGAATGCTACTTTTTCTGCTTATGATGTAATTAATAAATATTCTGAAGAAAAACTAAAGAATGTTCTTTTTCAATATGGAGAATTAAGAGCATCTGCGGGAATGGCAAGGTTGATTATTGAAGTACGTAAGGAAACACCAATTATTTCAAGTGAAGAACTTAAAAAAGCCTTGATTAGGTTTTTGCCAACACATCGAGAAAATAAAGTATTGGCTCAAATTTATCAAGCGATTCGAATTGAGGTAAATCAAGAGTTAGAAGCATTAAAAGAATTTTTAATACAAGCGGAAGAAGTTTTAAAGACCGGAGGAAGGCTTAGTTTATTGTCATATCATTCTTTAGAAGATAGATTGGTAAAACGCTTTATGCGAAATGGCCTTTTTGAAGGAGAGCCGGAAAAAGATGTTTTTGGAAAGGCAGCGGTTCCATTTAAAAGAATAGGAAAGTTTGCAATTCCAACACAAGAAGAGATAAAACAAAATAATAGAGCTAGAAGTGCAAAGCTTCGTGTTGCTGAAAAGTTATGAAAAAAGGGTTTTATAATTTATTAAAGGGAAAATTTTTAATTAGCGATGATGCTTTTAAAAATTGGCGTTTTATTTTTTTTATTTCTGCATTAGCTTTAATAGTGATAGCAAGTTCTCATCGAGCAGATAAAAAGGTTTATAGAATTGCACAATTAAATAATGAAGTAAAAGAAATAAAAAGTGAATATGTAGATGTTAGAATGATTTTGATGCAAGCAAAAATGGAAACAAAAATAATTTCAGCTATGGCGAAGAAAGGTTTAACGCCTTCAGAAACTCCGCCTCAGAAAATAATAATAACAAAAAAAGATTAGCGGGTGCCAACAGCAGAGAAGAACATATTAAACCGCTTATATTTTATCGCTGGAGGTATGTTACTCTTTGCGATACTAATTGCTGTTAAAATTATCAATATACAATTTGTTGATGGTGAAAAATATCGAGACTTAGCAAAAAAAAATACCCTAAAGAATTGGGTGATTCCTTCAAGTAGAGGTAATATTTATGCAGATGATGGTAGTTTACTTGCTACATCCGTTCCTAAATACGAAATACGTTTTGATGCGGTAACGGTTTCTGCGGCAAACTTTAAAGAACACCTTCCTGCTCTTGCAAAAGAGTTATCTGCGATGTTTGGTAAACCATCTTCTTATTATGTAAGCATGTTTAAAAAGGCAAGAACCAATAAAAACAGGTACATGCTTGTGGCTAAAAATTTGGGCTATTCAGATTATATAAAAACAAAATATTTTCCATTATTAAAATTAGGGCCTTATAAAGGAGGGTTAATTGTAAAACAAACCAATGTTAGAGAACATCCTATTGGGAGAGTAGCAGAACGTTTGGTGGGTAATGAAAAAAAAGGAACAATTGGAGTCTATACTATTGGATTAGAAGGAGCCTATGATGAATATTTAAGAGGAAAAGACGGTAAACGTTTAAAACAAAAAATCGCAAAAGGTCAATGGAAACCTGTTTTTGATGAAAATGAAGTGGAGCCAGTAGATGGGTATGATATCATAACTACCATCAATGTAAATATTCAAGATATAGCTCATCATTCACTGTTAAAGCAATTGGAGTATTATGAAGCGGAACATGGTTGTGTGATTGTTATGGAAGTTGCTACAGGTGAAATTAAGGCTGTTTCAAATTTAGGAAGAACCAGTAAAGGTACTTATTATGAGAAAGTAAATTATGCTGTAGGAGAATCTCATGAGCCAGGGTCTACATTTAAAGTTGCTGCTTTGATGGCTGCCTTAGAGGATGAAATAATAGATACTAGTACTGTTGTCGATACTAAAAAAGGTGTTAAATCTTTTTACGGAAGAAGAATTTTTGATTCTCGTAGAGGTGGGTATGGTGAGATTTCTGCAGCCAAAGCGTTGGAAGTCTCTTCAAATATTGGTTTGGCAACGATCATTGATGAAGGTTATAAAGATAATCCTAACCTATTTATTGATAGAATTAAATCCTTCAAGTTAGCAGATACAATTGGGATTCCAATTAAAGGAGAAGGGAAACCTATGATACCAGAACCGGGTCATTCAAAATGGAGTAAAAATGCATTGCCATCTATGGCATATGGATATAACTTAAGTTTAACTCCATTACAAACACTTAATTTTTATAATGCTATTGCTAATAATGGTGTAATGGTAAAACCAAGGTTTATACGAGAAGTTCGTGCTTGGAATCAGGCAATTGTAACTTTTGAAAAGGAAGTGACCAACCCAAAATTAGCATCTAAAGAAACCATTTCTGAAATTCAAGATATATTAAAAAACATTGTAGAAAGAGGAACTGGAAAAAGATTGTATTCACCTTATTTCTCAATGGCAGGAAAAACAGGTACTGCTCAAACCGAATATTGGATGCCAGATTGGAAGGAGAATAAAAGATATATTTCTTCTTTTGCAGGTTACTTTCCAGCTGAAAAACCAAAGTATTCTTGCATTGTTATTATACATAAACCGAGTACGAAAAAAGGATATTATGGTGCCGATGTTTCAGGGCCAGTGTTTAAACGTATTGCTCAAAAAATATTTACAGTTTCTCCATTAATTACTGAAGTATCTGATATAGAATCCAAAGATGTTTTGGTAGTTAATGACTACGAATCCTATTACCCAAAAGTTCAGAAAGAGTTTTTTGAAATTCCAAATGTGATTGGTATGACTGGTATGGATGCAGTTTCATTATTAGAAAACATTGGATTAGAGGTTAGATTAGTTGGGAATGGGACGGTAGCTAAACAATCGCTAAAAACTGGTGAAAAAATAGAAAAAGGAAAACTAATTACGCTCAATCTATCGTGATACAACTTAAAGACATATTGTATAAAGTAACTATCGATAAAGTGATAGGAAATACTTCTGTAGCAATTAGAAATATTGAATTTGATTCTAGAAATATTCAACTCAACGATGTTTTTGTTGCAATTAGAGGTGCGTTATCTGATGGCCATCACTTTATTAAAAAGGCAACAGATCTGGGAGCTTTAGTGATAATTTGTGAAGTAATCCCAGAAGAAATAATCAATGGAATAACCTATGTGCAAGTAGCTGATTCACACAAGGCATTATCTATTTTAGCGGCCAATTATTATGGGAATCCTTCAGAAGATTTAAAGTTAATTGGAGTAACAGGAACCAATGGTAAAACTACGATCACTTCTTTATTATTTCAATTATTTAAAAAAGCGGGTTATAAAGTAGGATTACTTTCTACTGTGAAAATCATGGTAGATCATAAACAATATAACACTACTCATACGACGCCAGATTCTTTGACTATCAATATGTATTTAAAAGAAATGGTAGAAGAAGGTGTGGAGTTTTGTTTTATGGAGGTTAGTTCTCACGGTATACATCAGAAGCGTACGGAAGGGTTAAAATTTGAAGGAGGAATATTTGCCAATTTGTCTCACGACCATTTAGATTATCATAATGACTTTGCTACCTATAGAGATGTTAAGAAAGCATTTTTTGATCAACTCCCTAAAACAGCTTTTGCATTAACAAATACCGATGATAAGAACGGGAAGGTAATGCTTCAAAATACCAATGCTAAAAAACATACGTATGCATTAAAATCGATCGCAGATTATAAGGCTCAGATTTTAGAGAATCAATTTAATGGATTGTTATTAAAAATAAATAATCAAGAATTATGGGTGAAGCTAATAGGTAGTTTTAATGCTTATAATTTATTAGCAATTTATGGAGCTGCCGATTTATTAGGATTGGAAACCTTAAATACGTTGCAATTAATGAGTGAGCTTGAAAGTGTTGATGGTAGGTTTCAATATTTAATTTCTAAAAAGAATATAACAGCAATTGTTGATTATGCTCATACACCTGATGCTTTAAAAAATGTATTAGAAACTATTAATACAATCCGAACTAAAAATGAAGAATTAATTACTGTAATTGGTTGTGGTGGAGATAGAGATAGTGCTAAAAGACCAAAAATGGGAGCTATTGCAGCGACACTAAGTACCAAAGTAATTTTTACAAGTGATAATCCAAGAAGCGAAAATCCAGCGGCTATAATTGATGCTATAGAAAAAGGAGTTCCTGGAGAATATTTTAGTAAAACAATCTCTATTTCAGATAGGAAACAAGCGATTAAAACTGCTTGCCAGTTAGCGAACGAAGGAGATATCATTCTAATTGCTGGTAAGGGTCATGAAACTTATCAAGAAATAAAAGGAGAACGATTCGATTTTGATGACTTTAAAATTATAAATGAATTATTAAAAGCCCTAAATAAATAATTTATGCTGTATTATCTATTTGACTATTTAGAAAAAACGCACCATCTTCCAGGTGCAGGACTCTTTCAGTTTTTGACTTTTAGAGCGGCATTGGCGGTCATATTTTCATTATTAATAGCAATTATTTATGGAAAAAAAATCATTAACTTTTTAAGAAAACAGCAAGTTGGTGAAACAGTACGTGATCTTGGTCTAGATGGACAAAGTGAAAAAGCTGGAACGCCTACTATGGGTGGAATTATTATCATTTTAGCAACTATAATTCCAGTATTGCTTTTTGCAAAACTTGAAAACATCTATGTAATATTATTATTAGTTACAACTGTTTGGATGGGAACTATTGGTTTTATCGATGATTATATAAAAATATTCAAAAAAAATAAAGAAGGTCTTTCTGGGAAGTTTAAAGTTATAGGACAAGTTGGACTAGGAATTATAGTGGGTACTACTATGTATTTTCATAGTGATATAACTGTGAAAAGGCAAAAAGCAGCTACTAATTCTATTGAAAATATTTCAGAAAATAGAATGCCTGAGTTTTACCCTGCAGAAAAAACCTTATTGACGACCATTCCTTTTGTAAAGAAAAACGAATTTAATTACGAAAGCTTAATTAGTTGGGCTGGAGAAGAAGCTAAGGATTATGTGTGGTTGATTTTTATTCCTATTATAATATTTATCATTACTGCAGTGTCTAATGGCGCTAATCTTACTGATGGAATCGATGGTTTAGCTGCTGGCACTTCGGCAATAATTGGAGTTACGTTGGCACTGTTTGCTTGGGTTTCTGGAAATATTATTTACTCGGATTACCTCAATATTATGTATATCCCTAATATTGGAGAGCTTTCTATTTTTATCATGTCTTTCGTGGGAGCTTTAATTGGTTTTCTTTGGTATAACACGTATCCGGCTCAAGTTTTTATGGGTGACACAGGAAGTTTAACCATTGGAGGAATTATAGCAGTAATTGCAATCGCAATTCGTAAAGAATGGCTAATTCCAATTTTATGTGGAATTTTTCTAATGGAAAATCTATCAGTTGTGATGCAGGTAGGATGGTTTAAATACACTAAAAAGAAATTTGGAGAAGGAAGGCGAATATTTAAAATGTCACCACTCCATCATCATTATCAAAAATCAGGTTTTCACGAAAGTAAAATTGTCACACGATTTTGGATTGTTGGAATATTTCTAGCGATTCTAACAATTGCTACTTTGAAAATTAGATAAGGATATAAAAAGAGAGAAAGAATAAAAGTGAATAAAAAATTAAAATTAGTCATACTAGGTGCAGGAGAAAGTGGAGTGGGAACGGCTATTTTAGGAAAAAAAGAAGGGTTTGAAGTGTTTGTTTCGGACTATGGAAAAATTAAAAATAATTACAAACAAGTTCTTTTACATCATGAGATTAATTGGGAAGAAGAAGTTCATTCAGAAACTTTAATTCTTTCAGCAGATGTGCTAATGAAAAGCCCTGGTATTCCAGATAATGCTCCAATTGTGTTAAAGTTGAAAGAAAAAGGAGTAGCTGTTATTTCTGAAATTGAATTTGCAGCAAAATATACTACTGCAACATTAATTGGTATTACAGGGAGCAATGGTAAAACTACCGTAGCAACTATGACGTATCAAATTTTAAAAGATGCAGGAAAGAATGTTGCTCTAGCTGGGAATATTGGTAAAAGTTTTGCTGAGTTAGTTGCAACCGAAAATATTGAAGAGTATGTCTTGGAATTAAGCAGTTTTCAGTTGGATGGAATCAAAGATTTTGTCCCACATATTGCAGTTTTAACGAATCTATCACCAGATCATTTAGATCGGTATGAAAGCGATTATGATGCGTATATAGATTCAAAATTTAGGATTGTAATGAATCAAACAAAGGATGATTATTTTATTTATGATGCAGATGATGATAAGATAAATGAATGGATTTCAAAAAGAACAATTAAATCTCAATTACTGCCTTTTTCAGTAAAAAAAGAATTAGAAAAAGGAGCATATATAAAAAATAACGAATTAATAATAACAATAGATAACAACCCATTTACTATGCCAATCGCAAAACTAGGATTACAAGGTCAACACAACACAAAAAATGCAATGGCTGCTTCAACCGTTTCGAAGTTACTAAGCATTAGAAAAGAAACAATTAGAAGAAGTTTAGAAAACTTTCAAGGAGTAGAGCACCGTTTAGAAAACGTATTAAAAATAAACAATGTTAAATACATTAATGACTCTAAGGGTACCAATGTAAATGCAACATTTTATGCTTTAGATAGTATGGAAGCTCCCACTGTTTGGATTGTGGGCGGTGTTGATAAAGGAAATGATTATAGCGAACTGTTTCCGCTAGTGAATGAAAAAGTAAAAGCAATTATTTGCTTGGGTGTTGACAATGATAAAATAATTAGAGCTTTTGGAAATGTGGTTGATATAATGGTAGAAACTCATTCGATGGAAGATGCTGTTAAGGTTGCTTACCGACTTTCTAAAAGAGGTGACGCAGTATTGTTATCGCCTGCTTGTGCTAGTTTCGATTTATTTGAAGACTATGAGGATAGAGGGAGGCAATTTAAAAACGCAGTACGTAATCTATAATTATATTTTAATTAGTTAAGATTTTAAAATGAAAAATGTATTTCAACATATAAAAGGAGACAAGACTATTTGGGCTGTTGTCTCTTTGTTGGCGTTATTTTCATTTTTACCAGTGTATAGCTCTAGTAGTAATTTGGCATATTTATATGGAGATGGAAATACCCTAAAATTTCTTTTAAAACATTTTGCACATTTGGTTTTGGGATTTGTAATTTTATATGGAGTGCATAAAGTTCCGTATCATTATTTTAAAGGTTTATCTATTATAGCATTACCTATAGTACTAATTTTATTAGTGGTAACAATAACACAAGGAACCACTATTGAAGGTGCAAATGCCAGTCGTTGGATACGCATACCATTTGTTGGGTTTACTTTTCAAAGTTCAACACTTGCTTCGGTGGTATTGTTAACGTATGTAGCGCGGTATTTAGCAAGAATAAAAGATAAAATGGTTACATTCAAAGAAACATTATTACCTCTTTGGGTTCCAATTTTTCTAGTATTGGCATTGATATTACCTGCTAATTTTTCTACAGCAGCAATTATTTTTTCTATGATTTCTATATTAGTTTTTATAGGAGGTTATCCGATAAAGTACTTATTAATAATTCTGTTTGCAGGCGCTTTTTTTCTAACATTATTTGTTGTTTCAGCTAAAGCATTTCCTGGTTTATTTCCTAATAGAGTTGATACATGGATGAGTAGGATTGATAATTTCACGGATGGCGAAGTAACCGAAGCAGATTATCAAATTGATAAAGCAAAAATTGCAATTGCTTCAGGTGGTATTACAGGATTAGGCCCGGGAAAAAGTATTCAAAAAAACTTTCTACCGCAATCTTCTTCCGACTTTATTTACGCAATAATTGTGGAAGAATTTGGACTTGTCGGTTCGTTATTTTTAATGTTTTTGTATATGTTACTGCTGTTTAGGTTTGTAATTGTAGCACATAAAGCAGAAACAGTATTTGGAAAATTATTAGTTATAGGAGTAGGATTGCCAATCGTATTTGTAGCGTTGATAAATATGGCGGTTGCTGTAGAAATATTTCCGGTTACAGGCCAAACTTTACCGCTTATTAGTAGTGGGGGTTCATCTATTTGGATGACTTGTATGGCTATTGGAATGGTATTAAGTGTTAGTGCAAAAAGAGAAGTTATAAAAACTGAAGATCATGAAGAAAACCCTTTAGATATATTAAGTGAAGCCATATAAATTTATCATATCAGGTGGAGGAACTGGAGGTCATATCTATCCAGCAGTTGCTATTGCGAATGAGTTGAAATCGCGATATCCAGATGCTGAATTTCTATTTGTTGGAGCCAATGATAGAATGGAAATGGATAAAGTTCCACAATCGGGCTATGCTATAAAAGGACTTTGGATTTCTGGATTGCAACGAAGCCTCTCTTTAAAAAATTTAATATTTCCTTTAAAACTTATTTTAAGTTTATGGGAATCTAAAAAAATAATAAAATCATTTCAACCAGATGTAGCAATTGGAACTGGAGGATATGCAAGTGCACCATTGATAAAAGTGGCTTCCAATAAAGGGATTCCGTGTTTGATCCAAGAACAAAATTCTCATGCTGGAATCACTAATAAATGGTTAAGTACTAAGGTGAAAAAAATATGCGTTGCTTACGATGGTATGGAACATTATTTTCCTTCTGAAAAAATAAAATTAACTGGTAATCCAGTAAGACAAGATTTGCTGGATGTTTCTAAAAAACGGGAAGAATCTCTTTCGTTTTTTAAGCTAGATTCTCAGAAAAAGACACTCCTAGTTTTAGGAGGAAGTTTAGGTGCAAGAAGAATCAATGCTTTGATCAATTCATCTTTAGATTTTTTCTCAAAATTAAATTTACAAATCATTTGGCAATGCGGTAGTTATTATTTCGAATTTTATAAAGAAAAGGGAGGCGAAAACTTACAGGTTCATGCTTTTTTAAATAGAATGGATTTGGCCTATGCAGCTTCCGATTTTATAATTTCTAGGGCAGGGGCATTGTCCGTTTCAGAATTATGCTTGGTAGGGAAGCCTGTTATATATATTCCTTCACCAAATGTATCAGAAGATCATCAAACAAAAAATGCAAAATCGATTAGTGCTAAAGAAGCTGCAGTTTTAATTGCAGAAAAAGATTTAGAAACACAATTTGAAAATGAATTTTATAGGTTATTTAATTCAGAAGAAATACAATTACAATTATCGAAAAATTGTAAAGCACTAGGGAAACCAAACGCAACAAAAGAAATAGTTGAAGAGATTGAGAAATTATTAAAAGAAACAAAGGTTAATTAATTAAATGAGTAGTATTAAAAACATAGAGAATTTTTATTTTGTAGGTATTGGGGGTATCGGTATGAGTGCATTGGCTCGATACTTTAATTTACAGGGTAAAAAAGTTTTTGGTTATGATAAAACTCCTTCAGAGATTACAAGCGCCTTGATTGAAGAAGGTATTACTATTCAATTTAAAGATGAAGTTTCCTTGATTCCAAAACTAATACAGAAAAATAAAAATACACTTATCGTATGCACACCAGCAATACCCAAAAATAATAAAATTCTTTCTTGGTTAAACGCTAAAGAATATAGTATTATAAAGCGTTCAGAATTACTTGGAGAAATATCTAAAAACAGCATTTGTTTAGCGGTTGCTGGAACCCATGGAAAAACTACCACTTCAGCTATTTTAGGTCATTTACTTGCAAGTTGCAATATGCCGGTAACTGCATTTTTAGGAGGTGTGACTGAAAATTACAACTCAAATCTTATTTATAAAGGAAGTGAAATAATGGTAGTAGAAGCGGATGAATTTGATCGCTCTTTTCTTCATTTAAAACCGACCATAGCTTGTATTACCTCAATGGATGCGGATCATTTAGATATTTATGGTACCACTTCAGCATTAGAAAATACTTTTGTTGAATTTTCAAAATTAGTCCCAGATTCTAATAATTTATTGTTTAAAAAGGGACTTCCATTAGAAGGGAAAACAGTTTCTGCAACTGAAAATGCAGATTTTGAAGCTAGAAATGTTAGGATAGAAGATGGGAGTTATGTTTTTGATTTAAAAACTCCTTCTGAAGAAATTAAAGATTTACGATTCCATTTGCCGGGTCGTCATAATATGTTTAATGCTGTTACCGCTTTAGGTATGGCAATTTTAGTAGGTTCCCCAACCGATTGCCTGCCCAAAGCTTTACAGGATTTTAAAGGAGTAAAAAGAAGATTTTCTTATAAAATAAGAACTGAAAATTTAGTATTAATTGATGATTATGCACATCATCCTACCGAAATCAATGCCCTACATCAAGCGGTTACTGAAATGTATCCTCAAAATAAAAAGTTAATTGTTTTTCAGCCGCATTTGTTTTCTCGTACCAAGGATTTTGGAACTGAATTTGCAAAAAGTTTAACTTGTTTTGATGAAGTAATATTGTTAGAAATATATCCTGCAAGAGAAGAACCAATTGAAGGAATTTCATCGCAATGGCTACTTGATAAAATAGAAAATGGGAATAAAAAAATAGTTACTAAAGAAGATCTTTTAATAGAAGTTAAGAAATCTAATTGCAAAATTAAATTAATGGTAGGTGCAGGAGATATTGGAGTTGAAGTAGAATCTATAACAAAATATTTGAAAGATGAAGATTAACTGGGGCATCATAAAATTTTTAGTTATTGGGAGTTTAATCGTTTTTATGTTTGGTTTCAGTAAGCAAAGAAATGAAGTCAGAAAAATCACTAAAATTGATATAGAATTTAAAGATGAAAATCGATTATTTATCACTGAAAATACGGTTAATAAATTGTTAATACAAAATAAAGACAGTGTTACGAGCATAGGTAAAGAAACTTTAGATTTGAATAAGATGGAAAAAAGATTGTTGGAAAACCCTATGA
>Ga0114994_10003494_pt1 | contig 11424 bp, 9 predicted proteins | sample ArcticOcean_MG_C_9_FD_87043 | JGI IMG/M metagenome (GOLD analysis project Ga0114994, IMG submission 87043) | Marine microbial communities from western Arctic Ocean - ArcticOcean_MG_CB2_152 | ecosystem: Environmental > Aquatic > Marine > Oceanic | place: Arctic Ocean: Canada Basin | collected... | reverse complement strand
TGATTTTGAGTACGGCTACAGCGTGAAGACTGGTTTGCATGACCGTGCAATAATTTCGTTTGGTATTCGCAATATCTTCGATGAGAAGACTGCACAGATTCTAAATTCTACTACTCGCATTCTGGATCAGAATGGCCGAGTGGCTTATGGGTCTATTAAGTACCAGTTCTGAGTTCGATCTCCCTCCTTGTACATTTTTTCTTAACGTTGGACTAGCTTCTAGTCTGTCTGCTTAATTCTGGCTGTGTAGGATCCTTTTTATCTTGCTAAAAATGCCTTAGCCAAGTGCAAGGTTGGGAAGAGAATTCTCCAAAATTTCTTGGCTAGATTCAACTTGCCTAGAGAGTTCTTTCTATTTTTTTGAACAAAAAAACCCCGAAAGATTTCGGGGTTAAGTCTGCTCTAAATAATAAGACCTCGGAATGTTCAGTGCCAACTCTGGCCACTGAGAAGAGTCATACCGTATGGGCCTAATTATAGGCCTTGTTGTTTATGCGAGTGTGTTCTTAATCACAATTTGAGCTGCCAGTTGGTTCTTTTCTTGATTTTGGCTGTGTGCAAGGTGAGGAGAGAGTTTTTTCTTCATTCTGGCTGATTAGATTCTTCATCTCTGTCCAAAATGCCTTAGCTGAGTTCAAGGTTGATGAGAGAGTTCTACTAGAGAGTTCTGCGCGCGCGTGCAAGACACCATACGTCAATCCGGCAGTCCTGCTGCGCTCGCAGCATTCTCGAGATGGCCTGGGTTGTGGCCATGGTCGTCACCACATCATCGATTAGCGCGATGTGTGTCACGCCTACAAGGCTATCGGATTTACTCACGCTGAATGCCTTGCGTAAATTTGCCTTTCTGGCGGCGGCCGAACTCAATGAGGTCTGCGGCTGTGTATTTCGAGTTCTGCGGAGGGCGCAGTGGGCGATTGAGACTCCACAGTACTTAGCGAGGACATTGCCTATCTCACTGGCCTGATTAAATCCTCGTGAATCTAGCCGGTTTTTGAGCAAAGGAACGGGGACAAGCAGTTCAGGCTTGGCCTGGCCATTGTAGTAAGCATTGAACGCGCTAGCCAAGGCTCTCGATAGGGAATAGCCAATATCGAAGCGAGCTGAAAACTTAAAATCGGCAACCAGTTTATCGATTGGTGAAACATAGGGAAATGCACAGGTACAGGAATCGAAGCTCGGTGGAGAAAGTTGGCAACTAGTGCAGCAGGAATCCGTAACCAGTGTGCCGCTTAATTCTATGCCGCAGTGTCGGCAGCACTCGCCGAGTTTTGGTAGCTCCCATCCACACTCATGGCAGATGCTGTGGTCTGCATCTGCATTTTGCCCGCATACAATGCAGGTGGTTGGCAGGGCGCGGCGGATCGACCGATTTAGACCATGGAACATTAGAACTCTCTCTTCAGCTTCTGCCAGTACTCTCTTATCGATACTCTGAGCTACTAGCCTAAGTATAGATGAAGCTGCACGATTCCCTGAGTTTGCGCCTAACAGCACAGTACCTGTTATGGCTGGGATCCCCTATAATCACATCTCAATCGTAAAGTTTTGTTGGGGAACAAAGAAATGGCTACTTATAGAGCTCCTTTAAGAGATATCAGATTTCTCTTAAACAATGTATTCAATGTAGATCAGTTATTCGCCAGCATGCCGGACACGGCGGAGGTCACAGATGACCTGATCGCAGCCATTGTCGAAGAGGCAGGAAAGATAGCAGAAGGATTGCTCGCTCCCATCAATCAAAGTGGTGATGCCGAAGCCTGTCATTTTGACAACGGCACAGTCACTACGCCAGAGGGTTTTAAGGAAGCGTACAAGGCCTTTGCTGAAGGAGGTTGGTCAAGCCTAACTGGTGATGTGAATTACGGCGGTCAAGGCATGCCTAAGATGCTGTCTGCGGTAATTGAAGAAATGCTGTTTGCCGCCAATTCCTCTTTCGCTCTTTATACGATTCTCAATACAGGTGCGACGCTAACTCTGAGCCAACATGGCAGCGATGAGTTGAAACTGCGCTACCTGCCTAAGATGTACTCCGGCAATTGGTCTGGCACGATGTGTCTTACAGAGCCCCACGCGGGGACCGACCTTGGCATGATCAAGACCAAGGCCGAAGTGCAAGCCGATGGCAGCTATCTTCTTAGCGGCACTAAAATATTTATAACAGCCGGTGAGCATGACCTTACCGAGAACATCATTCATCTGGTGCTAGCAAAATTACCAGATGCGCCTCCAGGGCCTAGAGGAATTTCTCTTTTTCTAGTCCCTAAGTTCTTAGTAGACGAATCGGGAGAGTTAACTGGTGAGCGCAACACTGTCACCTGCGGTTCAATAGAGCACAAGATGGGAATCAAGGCGTCTTCAACCTGCGTAATGAATTTCGATTCTGCAACAGGCTACCTCATTGGCGAAGAAAATCAGGGCCTGTCTCATATGTTTACCATGATGAACTACGAGCGATTATCGATGGGACTTCAGGGTAACGGTCTGGCCGATAGCTCCTACCAATTAGCATCTGAATACGCGAAGGAAAGAGTACAGGGTAGAGCCGCGACTGGGGCCTCGCAGCCCCAAGCGAATGCAGACCCCATAATTGTGCATCCTGATGTGCGCAGAATGCTGTTGACGATGCGGGCTAATATTCTAGCGGGGCGCGCCCTATCACTGTATGCGGCGAGTCAGTTGGATATATCTCGTTTCCACACTGATGAAGCGGCTCGCAAGAAGGCTGGGCAGTTGGTAGCACTGCTCATTCCTGTTCAAAAGGCGTATTGCACAGACCGCGGTTTTGAAGCCTGCGTGCTGGGTCAACAAGTGCTGGGTGGGCATGGGTATGTAGCGGAGTGGGGGCTAGAGCAGAATGTTCGTGATGCGAGAATCGCGCAAATCTACGAGGGTGCCAATGGCGTACAGGCGCTCGACCTCATGGGGCGAAAGACCGTACGCAGCAAGGGTGAGCTGCTAGAAATTTTATCTGGCGAGATGGATGAGTTCGTCGCTAGTCAGAAAGGTGTCGAAGCGATGCAGTCTTACCTGGCGTCTTTCGAGAAATGCCGTGGACGTTTAGCCGAGGCTACTGCAACTGTATTGGCGCGAAGTAGTGATGACCCGAACGAAATTGGCGCAGCCTCGTATAGCTATATGGAACTAATGGGCTTGGTACTCTATTGTTTTATGTGGCAGAGGATATTGTCGGCGGCATTTACTGATCAAAATTCTGGGTCAACCGATGCGGATTACACGGACGCTCTAGTGAAAACTGGGGAATTCTTTATGCGCAGATTGCTGCCGCGAGCGGATTCATTGCTGGCTGAAATTAGTAGTGGTGCGGAATCTCTAATGACAATGAGGGCGGAGCAGTTCTAATCAACCGAATAAATTCACAGGTCGCTTAGATTGCCCATTCAACGTTCTTTGAGAACATGGATGCGAACTGGTTCAGGTATTCGTTCTTCTCACCCACGAGAATCATATTGCCTTGCTCCATGGGCACAACGATGCCAATAAATCGCTCGTCACGAATACTGAATTCGACATCCACTGGGCTGTTGTTGATAACGATCACGCTCACAGCGCCTTGGCGGCCTTCTAGTGCCAGATGTGCGCTCTCATAGGCTGGAAGAATCTCGCAGGGCTTGGCAGATCTCACATCGAACCCTTGTGATGGGTCATAGCTTACCAATCGTGTTCCTGCGTTCGCCATAGAGAAGTTGACCTCATCTAAATCCAATATCTCATAGGTTTCGCCATTGGTGATGTCATCGATCTCTTCGATGTCATGATGTAGATGGGCGAGGAGTTCATTACCGAATACGATGTCGATTGCTATCGTTTTCAGCGATGCTTTGGCCGTCTATGTCAAACAACTCGGGGCGATAGCGCTCCTAGTGCCTAGCGTTCTCGTGAGGATGGTAAACAGCCAAGCTTTGGCAGCTTTGTCGTTCTGCAGGCTCTCAAGAGACCGCCAGGCGCGTAAAAAAGTTTCCTGCACGAGATCTTCTGCCATCGGCTTGCTTTTGCAAATCCAGAAAGCATAGCGAAATACGTCTTGATACAGCGTCGCCACTAGGGATTCATAGCGTTGTTTCTTCGTATTTCCCTTTAAGACCGGAATTTCGTTCATTATTTTCCGCAGAATTGAGTGTTTTTTAATTCTAACCTGATTTTCCGCAATTCCTTGAGGCCAGTGCAGGATGGTAGACCATTGATATGGACATTTCGGCTAGTATTTATTGCTTTCACCAGCGCGCGATCCTTCGCGCAGAGAGTGTGTCTAACCTGGCACTCATCCTCAAGTGTTTTACGGCGTTGGAGAGCGCAGGCTGGCGCTAGCGCAGGGGCAAGCGTCTCAGTCGCATCGAGGTTTAGCTTGTGCCAGAGCCACTGTATACTGCACGTCTTTAAAATTTTTAGGACGCAGCTATGTTAAAAGTCGCTATTGTTGGTGCTGCCGGCCGTATGGGTCGAACTCTCGTCGAGGCAGTCAGCCAGAACAGCAGCACAATGCGTGTCTCAGTGGCCACGGTGCTTGCTGATGATCCTGCGCTGGGTGTGGATATAGGGCTATTGGCAATTGGTGCTGCGATAGGCGTAAAAACAGTTGCTGGACTCGCGCCAGATGTGTCGGACTTCGATGTGCTTATCGATTTCACTTCGCCCGCGGCGACGATGAGCCATCTCGCTCACTGTCAGGCGAGTAACAAGGCTATGGTAATTGGCACAACGGGCCTGTCTAGTGATCAGCAACAAGCCATCCAAGCGGCCGCGACAAATATCCCTATTATGTACGCGCCTAATATGAGTGTGGGAATCAATCTCTGTCTCAAATTATTGGAACAAGCGGCCCGAGTACTTGGGGATGAAGTTGATATAGAGATTACTGAGGCTCACCACCGTTTTAAGAAGGATGCGCCTTCTGGTACTGCTTTGAAGATGGGTGAGGTTATCGCTGACACTCTAGATAGAGATCTTAAGGAGTGTGCAGTCTACGGCAGAGAAGGGGTTAGCGAAGAAAGAGATCGCAAGACTATCGGCTTCACCACAATAAGAGCTGGCGATATTGTTGGAGATCATACTGTGACGTTCGCGGGTCTAGGTGAGCGCGTCGAGATAACACACAAGGCCAGCAGTCGAATGACCTTCGCTAGCGGTGCCATCCGCGCCGTGAAGTGGATAGGGGATAAGGAGAGTGGGCTCTACTCGATGCAGGATGTGTTGGAGCTTTAGCTGGAGTTCGCATCGGAGCTAAATAAGTTGTCGCCTCTAGAATGGGTTTGTCTAACTCCTGACTAATGAAACCCAAACGATTTGGCTTGAAAATTTGAGATATTTTTTCGCTTCTCGCTAGATTTTTAGCCAGTTCAACGTAGACAAGATGGGGCATGTATCTATAGTATACTCGCTCAGTATGACAATGCTGAAAACATTACAAATTGACTAAAAAAGCGGAGTGAGGAGATTCTTCATTCCGCTTTTTTTTGCCCGAAATTAATAGAACGACGAAGGTAGTTTAGGAGAAAAAGTGGCTGGGTCAGCGGTACTTGCACTAGAAGATGGTAGCGTATTTCATGGTGTCGCCATTGGGGCGCAGGGAAGCTCCAGTGGCGAAGTGGTTTTCAATACTTCTATGACGGGCTATCAGGAAATTCTCACTGACCCTTCATACGCTAAACAGATCGTCACTCTCACCTACCCCCACATCGGCAACACTGGCACGAACGAAGAAGACAATGAGTCCGCGCAGGTTTGGGCATCCGGCCTCGTGATTCGCGATTTACCCTTGCTGGCAAGCAACTGGCGCAATGAGCAGTCACTTGATGAGTTTCTGAAAGCTAGAAACGTTGTGGCGATCGCCGAGATCGATACGCGCCGTCTTACTCGCTTACTTCGCGATAAAGGGGCATTGAACGGCTGCCTCCTTACTGGCGAAGCACTTGAAGCGGGCGGTGAGGCCGAAGCATTACGACTCGCCAAGGCATTCCCAGGATTGAAAGGTATGGACCTCGCCAAAGAGGTCAGCGTTAAAGAAAGCTTCGACTGGCAGGGCGGCGTTTGGGACCTAGAGTCCGGATACAAAGTGGATTCGGATAACCGCTTCAAGATCGTTGCTTACGACTTCGGCGTTAAGAACAATATTCTTCGCATGTTGGTCGATCGCGACTGCGAAGTAACGGTTGTACCTGCACAGACACCGGCGAGCGAGGTGCTCGCTATGAAGCCTCATGGAATCTTCCTATCCAACGGACCGGGCGATCCAGAGCCATGCGATTATGCTATCGCGGCAATATCGGAGTTTCTGGATGCGGGTATTCCGCTGTTTGGAATCTGTCTCGGTTGTCAGTTAATGGCGCTAGCCTGCGGTGCAAGCACAACGAAGATGTCTTTGGGTCATCATGGCGCGAACCATCCCGTGCAAAATCTAAAAGATGGCACGGTAATGATTACCAGCCAGAACCATGGATTCGCCGTCGACGAGAGCACTCTTCCTGACAATTTAGTAGCAACTCATAAGTCCTTATTCGATGGTTCCCTGCAGGGGATAGAGCGTACAGACAAGCCGGCGTTCGCATTCCAGGGACACCCGGAAGCGAGTCCAGGTCCACATGATGTGGCCCCGCTGTTCGATCACTTTATCGAGCTGATGGCCAATCAAAATTAGTAGTTTACCCATTCTCGACTAAATTTTTTTAACCAGTGACTGCAAAGCAAGACTAATCACAAGGTACAGACAACGCGACCATGCCACGAAGAAATGATCTAAAGAGTGTATTAATCCTAGGAGCAGGCCCTATCGTTATCGGGCAGGCATGTGAATTCGACTATTCAGGTGCACAGGCTTGCCAGGCTTTAAAGGAAGAAGGTCTGCGAGTCATTCTAGTTAACTCTAATCCAGCTACTATCATGACCGATCCTGTGATGGCTGATGCCACCTACATTGAGCCGATCAATTGGCGCATGCTCGAGAAGATTATCCAGAAAGAGAAGCCCGATGCCATCCTGCCCACCATGGGTGGGCAGACTGCGCTCAACTGTGCATTGGACCTAAATCGTCACGGCATTTTGGACAAGTACAATGTCGAGCTAATTGGCGCGAACTGCGAGGCGATAGACAAAGCTGAAGACCGCGAACTCTTCGACCAGGCGATGCAGAAGATCGGATTGGAAACACCACAACACGGCATTGCTCGTAATTTGGAGCAAGCACACGAAGCGCTCGAAAAAGTTGGCTTCCCTTGCATCATAAGGCCGTCGTTCACCATGGGTGGTACTGGTGGTGGGATCGCCTATAACAAGGAAGAGTTCGATGAAATTTGCCTGCGTGGCATTGAGCTATCGCCAACTAACGAGCTGTTAATCGATGAATCCCTCATCGGCTGGAAAGAATATGAGCTCGAGGTGGTGCGCGATACAAATGACAACTGCATCATCGTCTGCTCCATCGAGAATTTTGATGCTATGGGCGTGCACACAGGAGATTCGATTACCGTCGCTCCTGCGCAAACCCTGACTGACAAAGAATATCAAATTATGCGGAATGCCTCGCTCGCCGTCTTGCGAGAGATTGGTGTGGAAACTGGAGGGTCAAATGTACAGTTCGGCGTGAATCCTGCGGATGGTCGTCTGGTTATCATCGAGATGAACCCAAGGGTGTCGCGGTCATCGGCACTCGCCTCGAAGGCGACTGGATTTCCGATTGCTCGGGTCGCCGCGAAGCTTGCAATAGGCTTTACTCTCGATGAACTACGAAACGAAATTACTGGCGGAGCAACCCCGGCATCTTTCGAGCCGTCTATCGACTATGTCGTTACCAAGATTCCTCGATTTACCTTCGAAAAGTTTCCAGAGGCTAATGATCGGCTAACCACTCAGATGAAGTCGGTTGGTGAAGTTATGGCAATTGGACGGACCTTCCAAGAATCCCTGCACAAGGCGCTACGTGGTCTTGAGGTCGGGATGTGCGGTTTCGATCCGGTGCTCAACCTCAAGCTAAGTGATGCCAAAGCTATTCTAACTCGAGAGCTAACCGAGCCGGGCTCGGAACGAATCTGGTATATCGCAGATGCCTTCCGAGCGGGTTGGCCTATCGACACGGTGCACGACCTGACCGGGGTTGATCGCTGGTTCCTCGTGCAGATCGAAGACCTAATTAATGATGAAGCGATGCTCGCTGAAAAGTCTCTCGATGAGATTGACTATGACCTCATGCGCAAGCTTAAGCGTAAAGGTTTTTCTGATAAGCGCATGAGCCAGGTTTTGGAAATACCGGAGCTAGCTGTGCAATCGCTTCGACATGATTTGGGGGTTCGTCCTGTCTATAAGCGCGTAGATACCTGCGCCGCAGAATTCGTTTCTTCAACGGCGTATATGTATTCGACCTATGAAGAAGAGTGTGAGGCGCAGCCTACCGACAAAGATAAGATTATGGTGTTAGGCGGTGGCCCCAATCGTATTGGACAGGGAATCGAGTTTGACTACTGCTGCGTACACGCCGCGTTAGCCATGCGTGAGGATGGCTACGAGACCATTATGGTCAACTGTAATCCCGAAACCGTATCTACCGACTACAATATTTCAGATCGCCTGTACTTCGAGCCACTGACATTCGAGGATGTAATCGAAGTTGTTCAACTAGAAAAGCCCAAGGGTGTCATCGTACAGTTCGGTGGGCAGACGCCACTTAATCTAGTGAAGCGATTAGAGGAAGCCGGAGTTCCTGTGATCGGCACCAGCCCCGATGCTATTGATCGTGCCGAGGACAGAGAAAGATTCCAGCAGTTAATCGAGAAGGTGGGCCTGAAACAACCACCCAATAGTACAGTACGTAGTGTTGAAGAAAGTATCGAAGCGGCAAAACGAATTACTTACCCATTGGTAGTCCGGCCTTCCTATGTGTTGGGCGGACGTGCAATGGAGATCGTCTACAATGAAGAAGAGCTTGATCGATATATGCACGATGCAGTCAAGGTATCCAACGACAGTCCTGTGCTACTCGACTATTTTTTGAGTGCAGCGATCGAGATAGACGTCGATCTGGTTTGCGACGGCGAGCAAGTGGTCGTTGGTGCAATCATGCAGCATATCGAACAGGCAGGTATTCATTCTGGTGATTCGGCTTGTTCCTTGCCTCCCTACAACCTGCCAATGGAAGTGCAAGACAAAATTCGCCAACAAGTGAGTTCGCTAGCGCTAGAGTTGGGCGTTATCGGACTAATGAACACTCAGCTCGCCTATCAGGATGGTGAAATCTATATTATCGAGGTAAACCCTAGAGCTTCGCGTACAGTACCGTTCGTTTCAAAATGTATCGGTCGTTCGCTAGCTAAAGTTGCCGCGCGTTGCATGGTCGGTCAGTCGTTGAAAGACCAAGGCTTTACAAAAGAGATAATTCCGAAGACCTTCGCTGTAAAAGAGGCAATATTCCCGTTTAATAAATTCCCTGGTGTTGACCCGATACTCGGGCCGGAGATGAAATCCACGGGCGAGGTGATGGGTGTTGGTAAAACATTCGCGGAAGCCTATGCGAAGGCTCAGATGGGCGCTGGGGAATTTTTCGAGAAAAAAGGCAATGCTTTCCTGAGCGTGCGCGATGCAGATAAACCGCATATTGCTGAGGTGGCGAAGAAGCTGCTTGAGTTGGGCTATTCGATAGTCGCTACACATGGAACCGCGGCAGTTATAGAAGAGGCTGGGCTCGAGGTCGCGGGTGTCAATAAAGTCGCTGAAGGTAGGCCGCATATAGTCGATATGTTAAAAAATGACGAGATACAGTTGATCGTCAATACGACTGAAGGCAAACAGGCGATATCGGATTCATCGCTCATCAGGCGCACCGCCTTACGACACGATGTGTTCTGCACGACAACAGTAGCCGGCGCTCTCGCGGTTTGCGAAGCGCTATCCTTCAGTGGCAATATGTCGGTATACACAATTCAAGACCTTCACGCTGCGCTGAATTAGGCTAGTCCACAATACTGAGGCAACGGCAGTTTTCATACTTGCCGCGCTATCTAATTTTATTAGTCCTGCTACTTTAAACTAGTACAGTGAAATTAAAACGGAAATATTATGTCCAGAGTACCAATGACAGTAGGAGGTTCTGAGCGATTACGCGAAGAGCTGAACCAACTGAAATCAGAACAACGTCCCAAAATTATTAAGGCTATCGCCGAGGCAAGAGAGCACGGCGACCTTAAAGAAAATGCCGAATATCACGCGGCGCGAGAACAGCAGAGCTTTTGCGAAGGGCGTATCGGAGAAATCGAAGGCAAATTAGCTGATGCTCAAGTCATCGACGTCACGAAGATAGAGGCAACCGGCAGAGTAATCTTTGGTACAACGGTGAGGCTTATTAACATCGAAACTGATAAGGCCGTGATCTATCAGATTGTTGGTGAAGATGAGGCGGAGGTGCCCAAAGGAAAGATCTCAGTGAGCTCCCCAATTGCCCGTGCCATCATGGGCAAGCGAGAGGGAGATGAGATTGTAGTGAACGCGCCCGCCGGTGATATCGAATATGAGATCGACAAGGTCGAGCATAAGTAGCAGTTTCGCTTTAGACTGTCTTTCGCTTTATGTTCGACAACCGACCATCATGCTTCTTGGCTCGTCTGTACAGCAATGCCGTGTGGCCGATACTTTGTACACATTCAGATTTAAATACCTCACATATAGTTGCTACAAGTGCTTTCTTGGAATCGCGGTCTGCCGCTACTAGCTTAACCTTGATGAGTTCATGATCGGTTAGGGCGCGCTCAATCTCCATTCGAATGTTTTCGCTCAAACCTTTTTGGGCAATCGTAACGATCGGATGCAAAGTGTGGCCGATGGCTCGATACTGTTTCTTGGCCGTGTTACTTAGTGTCATGAGAGTTCCGTGTTAGCCCTGTATCGGGCTCAAAGCTGTCTTTCTATGAAGGAAGCGGATTCTAGCGGAACTCAAGTAATTAATAAACGTAGAAACTGTAATGACAGGGATTTAGTAGGTTCAGATTAATGGGGCGATCAAAAACCAGCAAAAAATGGCTTAAAGAGCACTTCGACGATGTCTATGTGCGACGTGCGAAGGAAGAAGGCTATCGATCGAGGGCTAGCTTCAAGTTGCTTGAGATTCAGGAGCAAGACAAGTTAATCAGACAGGGCATGACGATAGTCGACCTAGGCGCCGCTCCCGGCGGCTGGTCTCAGGTAGCCGCCAATCTGGTAGGAGAACACGGTCAGATCATAGCCAGCGATATCCTCCCGATTGATTCTCTTCCCGGAGTCGAATTCTTACAAGGTGATTTCACTGAAGACGCGGTCTTAGAGCGCCTAATAGAGATGCTCAAAGACCAGCAGGCAGACCTTGTAATATCGGATATGGCACCCAATATGAGTGGTATGAGAGACATTGATCTCCCACGGGTAATGCATCTTGCTGAACTGGCTCTA
>Ga0114994_10003493_pt1 | contig 11425 bp, 21 predicted proteins | sample ArcticOcean_MG_C_9_FD_87043 | JGI IMG/M metagenome (GOLD analysis project Ga0114994, IMG submission 87043) | Marine microbial communities from western Arctic Ocean - ArcticOcean_MG_CB2_152 | ecosystem: Environmental > Aquatic > Marine > Oceanic | place: Arctic Ocean: Canada Basin | collected... | reverse complement strand
TGTATATGTCAGGAGGAATGACTCACATTGATACATTTGATCCGAAACCAGAAAACAAAGAAGTTATGGGAGAAACAACTGCAATTGCTACAAGTGCAGATGGAATTCAAATCGGACATTGGTTACCTGAAACTGCAAAGCAAATGCACAACGCATCTCTTATTCGCAGTTTAACAAGCAATCAAGGAGCACATCAACAAGCAAACTATTTGCTTCATACATCATATCAAAGACGTGGTACAATCAAACATCCTACACTTGGAAGTTGGGTAAGTCGGTTGTCTGGTAAACTCAATAAAACATTACCTGCGAATGTTCGCATCAACGGAGGAAGTGGAGTAATGGGTGCAGGATTTCTTGAAAGCAAACATGGTCCTCTTCCGTTGGGAAATCCAAGTAGTGGAATTCAAAACGCAAAAGCAGCTAAATATCTTGATGAAACTATGTACGATGGTCGTTTGAAAACTGCAAGTGAACTCAACAAAATGTTTTTAAATGAATATTCACAAAAGCAAGTTCGTGCGTATACTGATTTGTATAATGATGCAGTCAAATTGATGAGCAGTGAAGATTTAAAAGCATTTGATTTACAAGCAGAATCTCAAGCAACCCGTGATATGTATGGAGAAAACAATTTTGGCCAAGGATGTTTATTGGCACGTCGTTTAGTTGAAACGGGTGTTCGGTTTGTGGAAGTTCAACTTGGAGGTTGGGATATGCACAATGGAGTATTTGATGCTATGGCAGATAAAGGTGCAATACTTGATCAAGGATTATCAGCATTATTACAAGACCTTGAACGTACCGGCAAACTAAGTGAAACAATGGTTGTGGTCGCAAGTGAGTTTGGTCGTAGTCCTGAAGTGAAAGCAGGTCGCATTGGTCGTGATCATCATCCTACTGCTTTTAGTGCATTTCTTGCCGGTGGTGGAATCAAAGGTGGAAGTGTTTATGGAGTAAGTGACAAACGAGCACATTATGTTGAAGAAGAAGGATCATCAGTTGAAGACCTCAATGCAACAATTGCTCATGCACTTGGTCTTAAACTTGAAGAAATACATTACTCACCAAGTGGAAGACCTTTCAAGGTTGCACATGATGGTAAAGTTCTGCATAAGATACTTGCGTAATGCGATTATTTAGCATCATATGTCTGTTTCTGTTGTTTCCTCTGTGGTTACTCGGAAACCCCATTTCCGTTCACGTGAAGGGTCTTGTATGCCCTTCGTGTGCAATAGGCATAAAACGACACCTATTGAAGACTAAGCAGGTGGATACCATCACGTTTGATGTTAAAGCACAATTCGCATACATCACATTATTAAGCAACAAATCATTATCAGATGCTGAGATAAAAACTGCCATTGAAAATGCAGGATATGAAATAGGCAAACTGGGTATAACCAGACATAAATTAAAATAATGCTTGACTTTTTATAATAATCATGGTAGAATACTTGTATTGATAGTGAGGGAATAACCCCTCCAAAAAAGAGAAAAAATATGAGTGAAAATGTGAATAAGAGTGAGATACTTGTTGAAAAGATTGCACGTCGGAAAGTTGTTAAGAGTGATATCAAGGACATGAGGTCGGTTGGAAATTACGATGGTGCTGAATTTCTGTTGAATGAATTGAAGAGTTTGAACAAGACCATAAAGTTGTTCAGCAAGTAATGATTCCTTGGGAAGTAGCAGAAGCAAAAAAGGCTGCGAAGGTATATCGGTCGTTTAACATCAAGTGTCGTGTTGTCGTTTGCAAGCATTATTCCTCGTATCTGAGGGTGTATGACGATGCTTCTGATGATTACTCAGAACGATACAATAAAGCACGAAGCAAGTGCAATGAACTCGGTATAGAAGCATGGCATTAATATGACATACTTTTATAATAATTTTGCATGAAAATTGATCCCTTCAGAGAGGTGGTAATGAGGAAACACGCAACAATCGGTGCTATGATTAAAGCTGAAATAAACTTATCTGATGCGAGAGGTGAACACCCACCTTGGAATGAAGAAGATGAAGAATTGAAGAATGAAATATTTGGGGAGATAGTTGTTTCTGGTAAGTGTTATTATTGTGGTCGTTCAAACATCACAGAAAATGATCACTTTGTTCCCACAAACGGAAGAAGGTTTGACTCCCCATGCTTTGGGTTGGAGAATGAAGGTAATAAAATTCCTTCATGCAAGCAATGCAATCAACATAAATCTAACAAGCACCCCATAGAGTGGTTAACCAAAGGTCGAACTAAAACTAAAAACACAAAACCTTTTAAATTTCCTAGAAAAACAATAGAAACATTTGAGAAATTTTGGGATTGCTTTGAGCATAAACTTATTGCCAACAAAGAAACAACAAATTATCTAATGGAGTATGTGATACCCGAGGTTGAGAAAACATTTGCGGAGTGGAGTGATGTGGAGGTTGTGACCAAAAAACGAGAGGAATTTTTCAAAAATAAACCTTGACTTTTTATAATAATTCTGATACTATTACTGTATTGAAAGTGAGAGAAGAGAAACAAAAAAATATGAGAGAAACTAAGTTTGATTTAACTACTGATCGTGGAATTTACGATGCTATGAAGCAACGCAAGATTGATCTTCACAACGATGCCAAGGCAACGACAGAAATCTTCAGAAAGCATAATCTGTTTGTGCGAGTTGTGTATCGCAAGCATTATGATCCTTATGTAAGAATTTATGGAAGTGCTTGCAAGCAAGTTCATGGTGATCCCAAGTGGATTGATATTGCTAATACTGCAATGCAAGAAGCAATCGCAATGGGATATCAAAACGATGTGTTTTTTAGTCACGAAGGTGAATGTAGCACCGGTATCGGCAATAGTCTTCGTTGGAGAAATTGTCAAAGTGGATCATACGCAGAATTACAAAGATAATATTATGAGTTTCAATAAACATTTACAAGAATGTGCAACAGAATCTGGAATCGATCTTGACGAAGAAAACGCAGTCTCTGACGAAGAAAAACTAGAATATAATGGTCATGTTATTCATTCATATTATGATGAGGGTTCTTCATCTGCATTTGCATGGTGTGCGTGGTGTAAAGGATTTGGAACATTTTCGGAACTTGATCGTGAAGATGCGATTGATGCAATGAAAGCACAAATCGATGCTGATTAATTTTCTAAAGAACCTTTTTTATTTGGCAAGCATTCTTTATGGATTTTTGCTTACACTCAATTTAATTTATTGTATAATCGGTGAACTTGCCTGGAACCGATTTTTTTATTTCTGAAAAACGAAGACATATAATTATAGACCAAACACGAAATCTGAGATAATAAAGAAGAAGAGAAATTACTCTTACTGAGTTTACTGAGATAATTTCGTAAGTTTGTTTATATTTATATACAATGGACGGCTTATTTAATGTAAAACACGGCATTTCAATCCGCGGCAATGAATATGGATTTGTTGGAATAACCAACGATGAAATAGACAAACGAATTGATGATATATTGGCGTTTATTGAGATGTTTGATGGATCTGCGGGTGGAACTTTTGGTGAAGAAATGGAAGTGTGTATAGACTTTCCCCATGAGACATTGACAATAGAAAAGTTTATGAAGTTTGAAAATGCTTATCGTGAAAAATATCCAACATTTGATGGTCACTTGTATTTACACGATCTGAACCACTTCACGGCCGATGAGAGTAAGGTGTTGGATTCATATGTAAATTTTCCTGAATACATTGACTCCGGTCGTGAATTTGAAGATGACGAGGATGACGAGGATGACGAGGATCCTGAACATTGGAAAAACGGAGGATAAAATTATGGGTTCGTTTCAATATACAGATGTAGAAAAAAATGAGTTTTCGTATATTCATAGATTAATTTGTGACATCGAATCAGGAACAGCAATTAAAATAGATGGTGGTTCTTCGGTAAAGTTTTACAATTCTCAGAAACTACAACAATTAAAGAAATTAACTGCTACCAAGAACGAAAATAAAATAGTTAGTTTCATGAAAGTAAATGCTAATAATGTATTTGTTGATTCTAAAACGAATATTGGGTATCGTTTCACTCAACTAGATAAATTACCTTATTCAAAGGGAACTGGTTCAGGTGCAGGTGCAGAAATTACAAAACTATCAGAAAGTGCAGTTTGTATAGCACTTGCTTCATTGGTTCATCTCGGTGAATTTAATTTAGATGAGAATACAACGATTAATGCCGTTGATAAAGTTCTTGATTTGGGAAGTTCCAATACCAAACAGGAAATTAAAAAAGTTTTGAACTGGTTAAAAACGGATGAAAAGTGGTTGAATTCAGTAATTATAACTGCTAAAAAAATCAAAAGCAAACTCGGAAACAAACTCACGAAGTCACATCATTTTCATCGTGACTCTGTATTCATGAACTCCATTTACAAAAAATTCCAAGAGCATTTGAAACCTTTGAACAATCTCAATATTAGAATAAGCAACGACAAATGGAATCCGTCTGATATATGGATTAGTAATAAAAGTGATTTACCTGCAACCAATGACATTGTATCACTCAATAAGGTATTATTAAATGGTTTCAAGCAAGCCGAAATTGTAGGTATTTCGTTGAAAAAGACAGGTGCTTCAGTTAATTATTCAGTTTACAACATTGATAAACAACATCATACTTTTAAATTTAAATCAATCAAATCACAAAGTAGTCCATTTTCGTCAAAAGATGTGGTGATAGAAACTGTTGCTGGACTCAATATGCAAATAAGAACATTTGGTGTTGGGCAAAGTGTGCAAGTGGAATTAAAAGGTAAATTTGCAAACAATGGAAAATGCGGATTTGGTGCAACAAAGCATATCATCAAATCTCTTGCCAAACGTGATATCTACGACAACACTAAAATAAAGTCAATGACGAGAGATAAAATATTGTCAGAAATAAACAAATTTTATGGACAAGTTTTTAGTAAAAAACCAAGTATTTCAGCACTTGAATCAGAACTTGATAACAAAGGATTTAAAAGTAATGCAGTTGCATTGGATTATCTTACATCTAAATTACAAGCACTTCAAATTGCATCTGCTATTAAAAATGACAAAAAACAGGATTTGATTGTTACCGGAATTTATGGATATGCTCACTCACTTGGATTATCTGAAATGTTTGAAGCATCGGTGTATGCAAAGGTTTATTGACTTGACTTTTTATAATAGTTATGGTAGGATATAGTCATAGTGAGAGAAACAATTATACCAAAAACTGCAATAACAGAATATAAAAAAGGTGTGATTATACACTTTATTAAAAGCAAATATGATAATTGTACATGGAATAAAAATCTCAGTACATGGAAAATGTTGAAAAACAGGTTTGACAACGGAACACGTGATTCTCAGCAAAGCAAATTGTATGATGGTGAGTATAATTTACTTCCAAGTTGTGATGAAGACTATCTTGAGTTTGATGCAGTAATTTTAAAAATTGCCGAAGTGGTGAATGATACTTGGTTTCGCAAAAAATTTGGTCGTTTGTTTTCAGATACTGAACTAAAAGTAGAAAATACGAGTTCTCGTCAAAATATGGCATATGCGTTGGGAACAGACTTTTTGTCGTTTCCACCTCAATTTTGTAATGTTCCTATTATTTTGCACGAATTAACTCATATCATTGTAGATAGATTATCTCATGTGGTTTACTTTAAAAAGAATTATACAACTCACGGCAGAATGTTTGCGTTTATTTATTTGGAATTGGTTAAAAAGTATATGGGTACAAGTTCACACACAATACTTAAAGCAGGATTCAAAAACTATAATGTTAAGTATCACAATAGAATTGCTCAAACTAGTATTCGTAGAAAACTGCAACGAGAACAACTTGCTCGTAATTTAAGCAAAAGTGAAAAAGTTTCTAATTGACACACATCAAGTTGTGTTTGGTTCAAATGCCCAAGAAAACAGCAACTTGGTGATTCAATATCAAACTCTACATCCAAATGCGTTTTGGTATCATTTAGCAAATCGTAGTTCAAGTCATGGATTTTATCTTGGCAATGAATCTCTTGAACGTACACATCATAACATCATTGGAAATATATTGCTTGCATTAAGCAAAGAACATGGTAAATTTAATAAAATGAGCATTTGCCAACTTAAATACATAAAAACAACCAAAACACCGGGATTGGTTGATATACAGAATTGTAAAGAACTTAGCATCAAACGCATTCACACGTTTGATGCATCTGAGTATAAAATAAATTAATTGATATATTTATAATATGTGTTAGACAAATTATGGAATATAATTACATGGGCAATAGCATATGCGTTGCTTCCAATTACATATCCATTGATGCTATTGCAGGAAAGAAAAAACCGAAAGAAAAAATAGTAGTTGACATACCCTTTTATTTTAAGTATATTTAATGCTTGTGAAAATAAAAACAAATAAACATATATCAACAATCAATGATTGTATATCCATGTGGGAACTGGATTTAATGATATTTGTGGCGGAAAACAATAACGCAATATATGATAACATTAGTTACTCATATGGTTTCACAATAGAAAATAATTTGATTTAACTCAAACAAGTTTTATAAAAATACCCCTTTAATTGTAATAAAGTATAATATTATTATAATTATAATAAGTCCTTCAATTCAGAAGGCACGTTCTTGAAACAAAGAACATAGATTAAAATAAGGAAATAGCAAAATGAAAGCAATATTCGAAAAAGTAAATGGATTCGTTAAGGGCTTGACAGGTATATTTCTCGGAGTCGTAGGACTCGGAGTAGCAGGTCAAATCGTCCTCGGTGATAAAGTTGGATTCGACGTTATCGGTAACCTTCAGGGTATCGTAGACGGATTCGTTGGCGAAGGTGCAAGCCTTGCTGGTTTAATTACTCTTCTTGTTGTTCTTGCGTTGATCGCAGGTGACAAAGAGTAAAACTCTAGGTAACACCTAGAATATTGTCTGAGTAATCAGGCTTTAGTTTTGTACCCCTTTCCTTATGGTCTGGGGTACATTTCTTTTATAATATTAAGATTCATTTATTTATTTTACCTATATTTATATATTGAATATCTGACAATGAACACTATAAAGAAAATAAGTAAATTAAATTTCACCGAAGAACTCAGTGTAAATGATGAATTTGTTATTATTGACAAATCGGTAATATCCGGTGTCGACGCCGACTCTGATGGTAAAACTTGCAAGGCTGCTTTGTGGCAAATTAAAAATGCCCTGAGTGACGATTTAACTAATATAAAGGGTGATCCCGGTGAGAAGGGACAAAAAGGAGCCACAGGACCATTGGGTCATCCCGGTCCCTCTGGACCTGCTGGTGTAATCGGTCTTAGTGGTGCAACGGGAGAAACGGGAGAAACGGGCCCCCAGGGTGATCCCGGTTCTTCTGGCCCAAAAGGAGTTCCTGGTATTCAAGGTGTGTCAATCAAAGGTAGCAAGGGACGTAAGGGTGAACCGGGTGTTCATGGAGAAAATGGAATAGATGGCAATCGTGGCCCAGCCGGCCCAATCGGAGAGAAGGGGAACAAGGGTAGTATGGGTGATAGAGGTTCATCAGGATCCCCCGGCCGTAAAGGTGAACAGGGACACACAGGTGGCCGAGGAGGTGTAGGATCAACTGGATCCCGAGGAGGTAGTGGACTCAAAGGACCCAAAGGAGATTCTGGTAGTCAAGGACCCACGGGCCCACAAGGAACTTCCGGTTCAAATGGACAACGTGGAGCAACTGGGGGTCAAGGGGAAAAAGGTGATCCTGGTACTTCACCATCGGTAACATTATCATGGTCGGGTTCGGTCTTGGTACTTACCTATAAATAGTTTGGTTCATATGTCATATAAAATAGCAGATTTTACAACCAAGCATAAAGTGAGTTATGCACAGGGTAACTCCGTAAAGTACGCAACTGCGGTGAAGATAGGAAACACGGGTAAGTATGGTTGGCACGAACACGGAACACCCACGGATTGGGGCAATCTACACACCTATTTGGATTTTAATGGATTCCACCCATACACTAATCAGAAATGTCTAAAATCCGCAAGAACATGGAAACAATGGGCGTGGTCGGGTAAATATTCATCAACTTCGGGGTTTAATCAACAGAGTGTATCATTGTTTGATCACCACGCACCTCTTACAAATAGAAATGCCAATAGATGTTTCGGTAACAGATTTGATAATAAATTTAATTCATCTCACTTTCTATGGAACAGATCAGCTGCCAATCAATGTGAAGTGGAAAAAAAGGGAATTCCTCATGTCGGCAAAAAATACAATGTCTCGTTTTGGTTGAATGCAAACAGTGCGACTCAGCATGATGAGTTTCACTACTATCAGAATAATCAAAAATTTCCATTTACGGGTGATTTTCTTTGGAGGTTTGGAAATAATTTGGCATCAAATAAATTAAATGTACGGGTGATGCCAACGGGTTCTTCAAATGAAACTTCAATTTTTGTTTATCAAACGTTTATAGATTATGCTACGAGTGAGTTTAAAACATATTGGTACAGTGGAATCTCTACAAACATTCCAATTAACAAGTGGATTTTTGTGAACGTATCAATAAACAATGATAAAATGTTTGTCGCATTCAATAAAGACATTGCATCGAGTAAAGAGTTCCGTTACGAAGATATTGCCTTTGGTAATACTACTGTAAACAAAAAAATTATAAGACAAACCAAGTGGAATGGTGTCAATCCGGGTAGGAACTACAATTTCAGTGATGTCTCTGACAACGACCGTCTTCACGGAGTAGGTGTAAAGAGTAATGTCATATCAATTTCCGACTTTAGAGTGTATTCCAATGTGTTTGTTTCATCTCCGTTTGATGGATTTATGAATCACATCCAAAACCACAGAACTCAAGTTGGTGACTTGCCTACGAATGGTAATTTTGCGGAGGACAACACAGTTGAGAGCGAACAAGTTGATTTTCATCCTGATGTAGAGAGTCCTGATCAAGTGAGTGATTTGGGGGATTTACAAATCAACGATGAAGGTGATTTGACTAAAGTTGTGCGTGAGTTTTCTGATAAGAATGGTCACGACTCCGATTTTGTGGAGAATATGATTTTACCAGACGAAAGTTTGTACATTGATTTTTCAAAAATCCAGAATATTTAATGGCATGAAAAACGTTAAACCCATTTCAGAACTGGAATCTATAACTAGTATTGAAGATGAAGATGAATTTTTAATCATTTCGGAGTTAGATGAAAAGCTGCTTACGGAAAAGGTTTCGTTTGCCGACATTAGGAAACATATAAAAAGTGATGTTATAGAGGGTGATAAAGGAAACGTTGGTTTTCCCGGAGAGCATGGTGATCCTGGTGGTATCGGTGAATATGGAGATTCCGGTGACGAGGGACCTGCCGGCAAAGTTGGACTTAAAGGAGACCCCGGAATCAAAGGTCATGTGGGTGTATCGGGTAATCCCGGTCCCATTGGTAACTCGGGTAAACCCGCAACTAAGTTTCTTCCTGGTGATGTGGGTGAGAATGGCAACGCAGGAACCTCCGGTTTAAATGGTAAAGATGACCACGCAGGCCATCCCGGCCCCAAAGGTAATCAAGGTCAGAAGGGCCCAACCGGATTGATTGGACTCAGTGGTCAACCTGGTCAAGGTGGTGAGGAAGGTCCTGCAGGTCCCACGGGATCTCCGGGTCAGTCGGGCCCAACCGGAGCATCGGGTCCCAAAGGAGACCGAGGAAACATTGGCATCATGGGAACTAGGGGTCCAAGAGGTAAGTCGGGATCAACTGGTCCAGTGGGCCCCCGTGGTCAGAAGGGATTCCGAGGCACACGAAGGATTCATTCGTTTGACGCAAACATGACATCCAAGGACGGCCATGTTCAATTTACGCATACAACCAAACCAAGTTGGTGGTAAAAAAACTGAGTTGACACAGAACAAAATTCGTTTTATTATATAATAATATGAATTTATACACAGAAGTAACTAACGCACTCAGAATTGTTAAAGATGATCGGGAAAGTTTTCTGACCCGAGGTTTGGTACATGAGGACTTGGTGAAGATAAAGAAACTTTTGGATGAGCAACTTAAAGATTCGGTGCTTGCAATGGAAAACAAGCAATGAAACCAAACAGGTTTTTCTTCCACTACAACAAACCTGAAAGTCGGAAACAAGGTCGCAATGTACTTACGGTGCATTGGCAGAATGCTTGCATTCCCGTGAACAATATCAAGGTGAACGTACCAACTGAGTCTCATACGCAGAAGCAACAACCCAATTGTGTCATCAGAGGATTCGCAAAATCGGTGGAAATAATCGAAGAAAACAACGAAAAAACTGCATTTATAAGTTGACTTTTTATAAGAATCTTGGTAGGATACTTGTAATGAGAGTGAGAAAAGAGAACATAAAGTTTTTAATCAAGAATCACAAATCAGTAGGTGGTAGACACAACAATCAGTATCATGGTGCTTACACCAAGATATTCAATATTTTAGAAGCAGACTCACTTGGATTCGTTCAAGAGTATTATGAAGTATCTTTTGTCAGGATTTCCACCGAAAACAACGATTGGATACTGAAATTGAATACAGAACCTGATGGAAACAAGTTGGAAAAAATCCTTGCATTAAAGAACATTGAAGAATTTAGTGCTTGACTTTTTATAATAATTTTGGTAGAATACTTGTATGATGATGAGAGAAGATGAAGTGAAAATTACAATTAAACATTTATTGTGGACAGGTAGTTCAATGTGGGCATTGATCAACGAAAATAAAGAAGTGGTGTATGATAAAAACAACAATGCTTTGTTTGGTTATACTCGCAAAGAAGCAGAAGCACTTGCATTAAGAATTGCTGATGATATGAATTTCAATAATATTCAGACCGAATACTTTTATGGTGGAAAACGCAAATACAAAACAATAAAATAACGAGAGAACATATAATATGAAATTATCCAACTTATTTGGAAAAACTATTAACGCAGATAACAACAAATTTGTTATCAGGGGTACATTGCTTGAAATGGTCAAGTATGCTCAAGACAATAAATTAAACTTTAATCAAGTTCCAACTCATCTTGTGGGTGGATATTTTAAGTCAATATCAACTACCAACTTGCAACCAATTCCAGTTCTTGCTGGCAACTAAATAAAAATATGAGAACATTCAAATTAATAAAATGGGTAGGCAGAAACTTCAAAGAAGAAGATTCAGAAGTTTTATACGAAAATGCAACAGAATCAGAAATCAATGAAATTGCAAAAACTCACAATTTGAGTTTCACGACAATTGGCAAAACGACAATCAAAAGTTTTGCACGAATGAACACATCCGATGTATCTGATACTGCAATATCACACGAACTTGTTTATATAAGTGGTGAATACGAAACACTTTATCCTGAATATGATGATGATGATGA
>Ga0114994_10003491_pt1 | contig 11428 bp, 5 predicted proteins | sample ArcticOcean_MG_C_9_FD_87043 | JGI IMG/M metagenome (GOLD analysis project Ga0114994, IMG submission 87043) | Marine microbial communities from western Arctic Ocean - ArcticOcean_MG_CB2_152 | ecosystem: Environmental > Aquatic > Marine > Oceanic | place: Arctic Ocean: Canada Basin | collected... | reverse complement strand
CGACGAGGACGGCGCGACGGGGTGGGTCGGCAACTCGCTGGACCTGACGTGCGAGGATTCGCAGGACGACGGGGGCCCGCCGCGGCCGCCGTCGCCGGACGCGACGGCGGACGAGACGCGGCTCAGCGAGGCGTCGCGGCCGGCGAAGGGGTCCGAGACCTCGGACTCGTGGGACGAGTCGCAGGCGCCCCGGACCAAGGCGTCGCCGGCGTTTAAGCTGCCGACGGACGACGACGACGCCGCCGCGCCGGCGCCGCCGCGCCCGGCATTTACCTCACCGCAGCAGCGCGAGGGAAGATGGCTCGTCGTGCGGGGCGCCGCCGCGGGGGGCGACGACGCGCAGCCGCCCGACGCCGCGCCGCCGCCACGACCGCCGCGACCGCCCTTCATCGCGCCGCCCGCGCGCCAGACCTACACGGTGCCGTCGCCCACGGCCGCGCCGCGCGACGACGAGTCGCCCGCGGCCGCGCCGCACGACGACGCGACCGACGACGAGGATGATGATCCACCAGCAAAACGGCGCAAAGCGGCCGAGGACACGGACACGGAGGCGCCGCAGCGCGTCGTTGATCTGTGCGCGGGCATGGGTGTGAGCGTTTCTCGCGCCCAGGCGACGAAAGCGCAAACGCGGGGTGGTGACATGGAAAACGCCGTTAGTCTGCTCGTTGAGAACGAGACGCGAGGCATCGGCAATCGCGCGCCGCGATCTCGCGCGCGGGGTCGCCGCGACCACCTCTGTGAGGCTTCCCAGCATGGGGGCGCGAGACTAATGAATAGTACTTGTAGAGAACACTTAGAAGTTGGCCTTGCGCACGAGGCGCTCGAGGAAGGCCGGCTTGCCGCGGTGGAGCTTGTTCAGGCAGGCCGTCTCCAGCATCGAGGACGGAGCGCGCTTCGCCGGGGGCTCCCAGGCCGCCTCCCCGGCGTTGACCTGTCGCAGCGGCGACCGCATCGGCGACTTGGACCGGGACCGCTCCTTGCGCGTCAGCCGCTTCCACGCTCCACTGATTTCGGCGTTGATATCATCTACGGCGACGTGCACGTCGTCCGTCTCCCGCAGGTCCAGAGAAGTCGTGGTGATGGCGCCGTGGACCGCGCCCGGCGCGCAGGCTAGAATAGACACAAGTACCACGCTTCCCTTTTGATGAACAGAAACTCGACAAACGCGCCCGCCCGTGAACGAGCACGCCTCCGGCAACTCGGGCGGCGCCTCGTCCACGCCGAGCGCCGAGGACACGGCCCGCTGCAGTTGCATAAGCTCCCTCCGCAACTCCTCGCCGCACGCTGCATCCGTCGCTTTGCAATCAACGGTCACGTCGCGCGTCGACGTAGATGATCGGATCTCCGCCTTCAAGCGCCACCGACCGCCAGACGTCTGGGACTTGAGGGCGGATACGGCGCACTTCCAGTCCTTGGACCGGCCCCAGAACCAGCTCCGCTTCTCCGACGGCTGGGGCGGGTCCGTGGTCTTCAAGTCCAGCGCGTCCGCGAGGCGCGACTTGGCGTCGCTCAGGACTGAGCCCCAGCGCTCCAACGAACGTCTGTGGCCCGACGCCCGGGCCTGGCCCGCCAGCACGGCCCGGCTCGTCTTCAGGCGCCGCGCGGCGAGGCGCAGAAAGGTCGCGAGGGACATCTCCATCGACGCGGCGACGTCCGCGTCCGCGCCCTCGCGGCCGCAGCGGAAGGCGTGCGCCGCGCCGTCGTGCGTCTCCAGCACCCAGCACTCGACGCCGCCGCCCGGCGTCTTGAGCCGGAGCGTGACGCGCGGGCGGGGCGTCTCGTCGGCGGCGGCGCACGCGGCCTGGAGCGCCGCGTCGACGGCCTTGCTCGTGCGGTCGGCCTCGAAGTGTTCGGTGAGGGCGGCGATCCTGCGGTCCGTCTCGTCCTTAGGGGTCGGAGAGCTGACGAGGGCGGCCATGGTAGCGTCTTCAGGGACGTTGGGCCGTATCCGTTTTATCTAGGGCCTCCGGGTCTACGCAGCTGCTCCAGGCCGTGTCAGTGTCTTGGCCCGGTGGTCTGAGTGGCGTCTGCGGCTCCGCTGGCGTCGTGCTGCGTCAATATGCGATGGGGAATAATCTGAACGGCACAAAAAGTTGCGGCAAAATGCGCTGGCGGCGCGCGCGTGAATGAATGGACCATGCAGTTATGCTGATTCAGGGGGTATGTTGTAGCTATCATTGATGACAGTAAAAAATGGAAGACACGGGTTTCTCTGCACGGGTTTCTCGCAGCATGCAGGACAAGGTACTAAGGTTACATCTAGAACTAGCTCCTCTTGTGCAGGAGTCGATTTTCAAGGGCTTGCAGTGCCTCAAGAATGACAATGAAGGCTGCAGCACGAAAGGTGCTGCTCTGCGCACTGCTCGCACCGGTCCGGCCGCTCGTGCCTCTCGCCCGGCCGCGCCCGGCCGTGGCGCTGCGGGCGCTGGCCGAGGACCTGCTCGCGGCGGACGGCGCACAACTCACGGAACTCGTGGAGAACAACTTCGAGACCGTCGACGCGGGAACGTTTGCCGCCATCCAGCAGGCGGAGCCTGAAAGAGCCGAGCGCGTCACTAATGCGTTCGCCGCTGAGACCGACAGGAGGATGCTGAAAGCCAAAGAACGACTAGAACACGTGCTCGACGCGGGCGAACTCTTGGAGATGGACCGGCGCCTGACCACTTTGTTCAAGCAGGGCCAGGCGGACGCCGCTTTGTTGATGGTGCTGAACGCGAACGTGGACGCCGCGGACCCGGACACGGACAAGCACGCCATCATGAACCACCTGTACACGCGCGCCCAGGAGGAGTTCGAGAAGAAGGCGGACCCGGCCCGGGCTTTGGTGCACAAATTGTGTCGGCAGCCGGACGGCCAGATCCGGGACAACATCCTGCGGACGTACCTGGCGCCGCAGACGGAGCTCATCGCGCCGGACGCGACGCGCATCCCCCTGGCGACGCCCAGTCCGCCGCAAATATCGCACGAGGCCTTCGCCGCCGCGATGGCCTCGACGGTGGAGCAGCTCCGCGGCATCGACGCGGACGGCGACCTCGTGAACGCGAACATCGAGTGCTGCCGGCAGATCGCCAAGGAGGCGCGCCAGGTGCTCGTCGAGACGGGCGCGCCCGAGGCCGTCCGCGCGTTGGAAGAGGAGCTCGCGAAGACGTGGCCGATGGGGTCGCCGGACAGCTAATATTCACCAATAATAGTGCGGGTTTCTTGGCCGGCAATCCGTTTGGACCTTTGACGTGCCTAGCGGTGCGCGAACGCGTTGCTGCAAACGCGCGTCGTGAGAACGCATGTGTTGAGTCGCGAATCTAGCGCTTGCACACTCTCGGGCAGCGAGGCGCCAGGCGACGCCAGCTACTGCTCAAGGTTAGGGTGGGCAGCCAGCCGGACGCTGCCGCACGCACTAGTATTGCTCTCGGGTAGCGCCAAACCACGCGTATCGGCTGCGAGCACCACATTAGAAAACTGTAACGAGCCGCAAGACGTATGGAGGTCGCCGGCGGCTACTGTATAGGCGACCGCGTCGAGCTGCACTCATTGAAGGGCGCCGCGGAACATAATGGGAAGCGGGGCACCGTCACTGCCCCACAAAACGAGCGCATCAAAGTGAAATTGGACGGGGACAAGTCGCTCGCCTTGAAGCCGGCTAACTTGAGACGGCTGGAGCCGCCGCCACCGGTGTCGACGCGCGAGGCCGGCGCCGCGAAGGTGGCCGACTTCTTCGCCGAGGCCAAACAACAGGAAGAAACCAAGGAGGAGGACCCGGAACTCCTGGCGATGGAGCAGAACATCAAGGAGTACAAAGCCCAGGAGAAGAAGCGGAACATCCGCGCCGCCAAGGCCCGGGCCGCGAAGCAAGAGAAAGCGCGGAAGGCCAAGATTCTTGAGAAACAGCAGCAGCAAGAGCAGGCGGAGGCCGCGGAGGTCTGGGTTGACGGGGCCCGGGTCGATACTAATCAAGAGGCGCCGTCGGAGGAGGAGGAGGAGGAGGAGGAGGAGGTGAAGACGAAGAAGAAAGGCTTCTGGTCGTGGGGCGGCGGCGCGGCGGACGAGGACGTCGCGCTGACCGCCGACGAGCTGGCCTTCGCCGGGGACTTCGGGACGGACGAGGAGGCCCGGGTCCAGCGCCGGCTCACTCCCAAAAGACCGAGGCCTTCTTCGACCGAAGAAGCGCAGAGCGCGGCGCTCGCTGTGCAGGACTGCCCCGTGCCGCGCGAGGACCCCGACGGCGCCATCAAGTTCTTATCGAGGAAGCTGCGCCGGGACCGCTCCGTTTCATCATCCTGTCGGGCCTGGTTCGCCGTCCACGAGTTGCTCGCCGCTTCGTTCCTGCGGCTCGAGGAGCAGTCCGTGGTCGTGTTGAAGTCCGCCCTGTACCATGATGAACGGTGCCTGGAGGGGGTCGCGTCCGCGGGGCGCGGGCCCTTGGATGCGGAACGGCCGCGCATCGAGCGCCGGGCGAGTCAGACGTGCGGCACATTGGCCGAAGTGTTGAAGCGGAAAGGCCTGCCGCCGGCGCAAAGGCGGCAACTCGCCCAGAAGGAATGTGAATTAGCGGAGCTGGCCGTGGAGAACGCGCAGTACGTGGAGGACGACGAGTTGGCCAAGGTGGCCCGCCTGAGTGCCCTGGAGCTCAAGGGCACCGCTTATTTGCGCCGGTGCCGCCTGGAGCAGGCGGATTGCGACGCGGGCGAAGCGAGGCTGCCGCCGTCCTCTTTCACGGCATTAGAGCACGCCGTCGAGGCGCTGGACGAGGCGTGCCGCGACTTCGCGACGGCGGACGGCGACGCGCTGGCGCGCTTGGGTGCGTCCTTGGAGGCCAAGGCCGTGGCCGCGCGGGACCCTGATATAGATGCGGTCGATTTAAGACGCGCGCTGGAGGCGCTGGGCGCCGCCTGTGACTCGTCCTGCCGGACGGGTCCGAAAAAACAAGTGGCGGCCTTTACGGCGTCCACGGCCTTGTATGCAGCGAGGGTCGCGTTTCATCTCCTCAACACCGAAGCGGAGGACCGCAAGGTGAGCTTCTTGTGTCGCGAGGCGCGAGAACGGGCCGCGCGGTCGAGGGAGCTCGTACCGTCGCTGGAGGCGGACTACCTCGAGGCGGCGGGGTTCCTCCGGGAGCCCTCGGCGGACCACGTGAACTGGACCGCCGCCCGCAACGCTTTGGAGCGCGCCCGGGGTGCGCTGGCCTTTGAGAGGAAATCGGAAAAGCCGAAAGGAAAGCTGCGGAAGCAGGACGCCGAGCGGGCGTTGAAACGGGGCGACCGGGAGGCCGTGCGGCGCCTCGAAGCCATTGATAGCGCGGTGAAGGGGCGCCACGCGACTCTGTATCGGGAGACCGAACGGGCCCTAGGTCACGTTTCCGCAAAGCTGGGCGACCGCAAGTTCGCCGTGGACTGCTGGGAGCGGGCCTGCGCCGGCGTGGACGCGTCGTGTCGGAGCGAGTTGAAGAAGCGGCCGGACGCCGCCGCGTGTACCAATTTAGAGCTGGGCGCTATGCGAAGCCTTGCGGGCGACCGGCGCGGGGCCGCCGAGGCGTACGAGCGCGCCTGCGAGGCGGCGCAGCGGGTGGCTGCGTTAGCGTCCCGCGCGCACCACTCGCTGAACTACGCCGGGGCCGAGGCTAGAGCTCAAAGAGCCCTGGAGCTGTGCACCCAAGCGTTCAATGCGGGCGTGGACAACACGCTAAGTGCCATAAAGGCGGAGTACGCCAAGTGCAAGTGGAAGTATGACGAGGGCTCGTGGCTCAAATGCCGGGGCAACGCCGACGCCTTGCTTTTATTACGCTTAGCGGAAGGGCAGCGGGCCGCGGAACGGGCCGTGAGTTTGGGGTCCTGCGTCGAATCACTTTTAACCAAAGGCGCCTTTGACGAACCTACGAGAAATGCCCTGCGCGATCTGGATATCGACATCCGCCCGACAACGCAAGCGGCCCAACCGGCCCTCGTCGCGTCGAAGCCCGTGTGCGCGAACCCGGCGCCGCCGCGCCTGGAACTCGTCGCATCCATTGGCCTGGTGGAGCTCGCGACGGGGCCCCTACTCCTTCAGAGGACGGCATCGCTCGTAGAGGCCGACGCCGACATGGACCAGTGCTCGCGCGGTCTGGAGCGGTTGGCGCACGCGCCCCACCTGGCGGTGCAGCTGAGCTGCGGCCCCCGCGACAGCCGGGCGGATCTAGAAGCTATTTTGACTGAGGCTAATGATGTCCTCGTGTCGTTCTTCGTGTCAAACGAACAATTGGTGGGCGTGGCCTTTGGCGATAAGCTGAGAACCGCGCGCCTCTTCGTAAGCCCCTGGGACGCGCGCGCGACGGAGGCGGCCGTGGAAGTGACGTTAAGAGGCCGCGGGCTGACCGCGCGGAAGGCGGCCGCGAAGCTGGCGGCCACGTTTGCATTAGATGAACTGCGGGACGCCTTCCCGAAGGCCACGGATGTCGCGTTCTGCGTCGGACCAGGACTCCCGAAGATCCCCTTCCACGCCCTGCCATTAGCGAACGGCGCGGCTCTCCTCGATTCAGCCGTCGTGCGCTACGGGTCCTCCGTCGCGGAACTCGCCGCGGTGGAGCGCCGCGCGAAACCGGGCGGTACGCTCTTAGCGACGGTCGCGCACGCATCGAACGAACCCGAAGAAACATTGGAACCTTGTATCGTGAGGAAGTGCTGGCGCCTGGCCTGTGTGCCCGTGCCGGCGAAGGCCGTGCCGGCCATGCTCATGGCCTGCGACGACGTCTCCGAGGCGGGGGCGGACTTACTGGACGCGAACTGCGTCTACTGGTCGACGGCGCGCCTCGACGGTGTTGGCTTAAAACTCGGCGACCACACATTTCCCTCTAACCACCTGGCGTCCATCAAGGAGGTGGTCCCAGCCTGCGACTGCCTCTTTTTATTGCGCTCGACCGGCGACGTCGCAAAAACAAACGAGCTCGGCTCCGCGCTCCACATGGCCGGCACGTCCTCCGTGGTGTTGCCCGCGCCGCAGGCGGCGCTGTTATCAGGCGAGGGCCCGACGGCGTGCTTCTTGCGGAGCCTGGTCATGATGGCCTTTTTGAAATATCTCCGCGGGCACGAGAGGACGAGCAGAAGCGTCGCCCACGCGCTACGGGACGCCCAGCGCTGGCTGCGCGACGCCACGTTACAAGACGCGCGGTCTTTACTACAAAGCGCCCCTATAGACCCCACGGAGAAGCGGGACCTGGCGTCCGGTTTAATGAAGGCGTGGCCGGAGCTGGACCGGAAGTTGGCGCCGGACCTCTGCGACTGGGCGGGGTTTTATTTGATGGGGAGCGGCCGCGGCCTACGCGGGGCGGGCTGGGCCGCGCGGGAGGCGGGCTACGCCTTGGGGGGCGGCGCTTCGTCGGATTCCGACGCCTCGGACATGGACGCGGAGGACCGCTACTTCGCGGAGCAGTTCGACGCGTTCTGTTCGACGCGGGAGGGGCGGCGCCTCGTGCGGGAGCTGGGGCCGGAGAAGGCCCTCCGGCAGTGGAAGCAGAAGGCGGCGCGCGACGCGCGCGCGGCGGCGACGGGCAAGGCGCTCGCGGGCGCGCGGGCGAACACGAGCAAGGCCCTCGCGGGCGCGCGGGCGAAGACGGCCAAGGCCCGCGTGGCGGCGCGGCGCGCGAAGGACAAGGCCGCGCTCGTCGGCCGGGCCATGGCCGAGGAGAAGGACAAGTCGGGGGCGTGTGTATGCATGTAAACAGAAGTATATCTAAAAGCCCGGAAGCCGCCCGCGGCGGGTGTTTCTCGGCGCATCGGCCGCATCGGCGCGCTTGGCGGCGCCGAGCAAGGGGTCCTCCGCGTCGGTCCGGCGCTCGAACCAGAACTTCATGCCGAGCAACAACAACACGTTCACGAGTTCTACGAAACCTGTGACGTAGGCGGGGGCCACGCCAATCAGTATAAAGTACACCAACGACGACATGAGACCGACCGCGTACGAGAGGAGCCACCCGTACCTGAGTTGGTCCGTCTGCCGATCGTTGTAGACCGAAACGAGTTCGGGCACGAGGCAGACGGCGTTCACGAGGCCGCCGACCCAGCCCAATGCCGAGACCCAGACCGGAATCCGAAGGCCCAGGCCATAGCCCTCGCTGGCATCCATCGACGTGCGATGCAATCGGAGCGAGGCCTCCGGTCCGGATCAACCGCCTCTCGTGTGCAGTTTTCTGTCGTATCAGCCAATGCCAACCAGGCTATCGACGTCTGCAATGCGGTAGCCTCACGGTCAGATGGCCTATGGGAACACAGGCACGAGCTTATCTTGCGCGCAAGGGCAGCGGTTTTTGCTATACCGGAGCGCGATGTCGGATTGGTGCTCTTTGGCTTTAGCTGTACTCTGCTTTAGCTATTCCGTACCTCGTGTGCTCTGACGGGCAGCTCCATTCAGAAATCTGCGCTCATAGTTGAGATCTCAGTACCCGCACGTTCGAGAAACTCGCCTACCCACTCGCTCACCCGCCATGGGCTCAACAACGCGTCGTGAGACGACGTTTGGCTCGGCTGCAAAATTTAGGACGGGTTTCATCAGCCATTTCGCGATACGCGCTCAAATCGCGTCAAGACCGGCTTTAATCTGCACGCACTACTGTTCTCGACGCACGACTTGCTGTGAATCGTGCTGCTAGACGCTGCGCAAGCCCTGCCGCACGTAAGCGCGTCGCAGCAACGCACACTTTGAAACCGCAATGGCCATGATCTGCAGCGGCCTGCGCTTCACGTCGAGAGAGGTCGTCCCCGTGGGCCGCGCGCACTCCTTAGCGAGCGAACGCTTGCGCCAAGCCACGACGGACTGCAGCAAGGACGCGCTCGCGCGCTCCGCCTCGCTCGCGTCTTTAGCCAGCCACGGCTCTCTAGCATCCCTAAGGAGCGAGGGCGACGACGTCGGGCCCACCAAGGCCATCGACGAGGCCGATCTAGACGACACGAACTACTACCAGCTCCTTGGACTAGAAAAGTCGGGCATTGGGGTAGATGCCGATTTAGTGAAAAGGGCCTACCACAAGGCTTTGTTGCTGTACCACCCGGACAAGGGCAGTGCCAAGTACGAGACCGACGCCGTGTTCTTGGCGGTACAAAAAGGCTACGACATTCTAAAGGACAAAACAAAAAGAAGAGCTTATGATTCCACCAACGAGTTCGACGACACGATTCCCAAAGGGAATGAGGGAGACCAACCGAACTTCGACTTCTACGCCACCTATGGTCCTGTGTTCAGAGCCAACGCTAGATTTGCGGAGAAGATGCCCGTGCCGGAGCTGGGCGACGCCAATTCGGAAGAAAAGGACGTGGAGAACTTCTACGCCTACTGGGTGCGCTTCGAGTCCTGGCGCGACTTCGATTTGGAGACGCAGTCCAAAGAAGTGCACGAAGAAATGGACCGGTACGAGAAGCGGCACATGAAGAAGGAGAACGCGAAATTAGCCGCCAAAAGGAAGCGCGAGGAGATGGAGCGCATCATTTTACTCGTGGAACGAGCCCGGGCGAACGATCCTCGTTTAAAGATCTTCGCCGAACAACTAAAAGCGGCCAAGTTAGAAAAGCGGCGTTCTAGAGAAAACTTAAGGCAGGCCGCCATCGACGCCAAAGAAGCGGAGGCCAACGCCTTGCTCGCGGAGAAGCAAGCCCTGGAGGACGCGAAGAAAGGTAGTGCTAAAGCGGAAAAGGAGAAGAACATCAAGCGGAAGAAGGCGAAACGGCGCGCGGAGAAGTTGCTGAAGAAGGCCAATAGCGAAAGTAGTGCGTCCATGGCCGACCTAGATTTCCTTAAAACGATTGATGAGATGGAGAGCGAGGACGTGCAGGCGCTGGCGGAGCGGTTAACGGACGACGCGGACGGCGCTCTGGCGGAGCTCAAGGGCTATGCCGCCAACGGCGTTCCTAAAAAGACCGTAGAAGTGAAGAAGGTCGTCAAGCTGAACACGGAGGCCCCCAAGAAGCTGCCCTGGACCGACGACGAGCAGAAGTGCTTGGAGAAGGCTTGTAAAAGATTTAAATCTGGTAGTATGCAGCGCTGGGAGCAGATCGCCGACTACATTAACACCCAATTGGCTCTATCCGTGAAGCGGACGCGCCAGGAGTGCATCGCGCGCTTCCAGCAGCCCTTGGTGGACCCCAAGGAGCACGCGGCGAAAGTGATTCCGGCTTCGGAGACGCCGCCGCCCGCGCCGGACGCCTGGAGCGCCCTCCAACAAAAGCAGCTGGAAACGGCGCTGCGCGAGTTCCCGGCTTCGTTAGAGAAGAACGAGCGGTGGGCCAAGATCACGGCCGCCGTCGAGGGCATGACGAAGCGCGACTGCGTGGAGCGCTTCAAGGAGCTGCGGGCGGCGCACGGCAAGAAGTAACTAGAATTATGTTGATCTGTTTCCGCTCGTCTCACTCCCCGATGGCGTTTTTGTGTTCAAGTTGATTAGACAGACTGTCCAAGTCGACGCGCAAAATTACTGAAAGCAGTCCTAGGCAACTCCCTTTGATGCGAATCGTGCTCGTCCTGCACGCGCTGCGTCTCGGGGTGCGATGGGCCGAGCACGCGCCGCATAACCCTGAGCGTGTCCTTGAGCATCTCAAGCGCCGCGCGTTTTTCCTCGGGCGAGGAGTCTCCGTCCAGTATCGCGCGAGAGAGATCCTCACGCAAAGACAACGTGAGGGTGTTTTTAGCTCCGAAAACGCGGCGTGCCACGGGAGTCACTTTGCACAGCAGTTCCTTGGCTTCTTCGAAGCGCAGTAATTCAAGAAGAAGTATTGCGTTGTTGCCGGCTTCTTTAAGAGTGTCTTCATGTTCTTCGCCAAAGAGCTTCACGAATCCGACATATACGTCTCGCCGCATCTGTAGAGCCTTTTCGAACTGATTAAGCATTCTATACGTACTTGCAAGATTGCCCTGCGTCATGAGCACGTCGTGTTCTGGTACGCCAAGGCGTCGATCCATAGACAACTCGGCTTCTCTCACGGACAACGCATCCTCGTGGCGTGTTGCATTGGTTAAACCATTCCCAAGCTGCCTCATCGCATTCATCTGAGCCCAGCTCCCCTCCGGCCAGCTCATGTACGTCTTCCAGCACGCCCAGCCAAGCGCGCACGCTATGACGCCGTGGTATTCTTGTTCGCACAAGCTGCACGTGTCCCACCGCCTGAACCTCTCAGTCTTCACCTTGGTGCCCAAATTATTCCCCCAGGCCTCCGCGACCAAAATCTTCGCCTGCTCCGCCAAGCACGACACGTGCGCGAAGCCCGCCGTCCCGCGGCACGCGCGCATACGCACGAGACCCTCCTTCTTTTTCCAGTGGACCGCCTCTGTGCAGATGTAGCACTTCTGCCCGTTCGTGTCGGCCGCGCACGCCTCCTCCTCTGCCTTCACGGCCTCCTCATTCTTCTTGTCGGCATGATATTGTTCCGCGTTGCCGCCGCGGTGAATCTTCTTGCAGATGTGCTTGTGCCCTCGG
>Ga0114994_10003487_pt1 | contig 11440 bp, 6 predicted proteins | sample ArcticOcean_MG_C_9_FD_87043 | JGI IMG/M metagenome (GOLD analysis project Ga0114994, IMG submission 87043) | Marine microbial communities from western Arctic Ocean - ArcticOcean_MG_CB2_152 | ecosystem: Environmental > Aquatic > Marine > Oceanic | place: Arctic Ocean: Canada Basin | collected... | reverse complement strand
TAGGTACTGACTCAGGTGATACTGTTAAGTTTACTGGTTCTATTAAAATGGAAGAAAACTCTAGCTTCTTAGCTACACAGTTTACTTTCGAAGATCCAACATCCGGTAAACCATTAGTTGTACTTAAAAATACCAATGCTGATACAGCTGGAGCAACATTAAGATTTACAAAAGATGGAGCTAACTCTGCTGCTGATAATGATGAAATTGGTCAAATAGAATTTAAGCATGATGATAGTGGTGATGTACAACATAAATATGCTGCAATACAAGCTTTCTCTCTTGATGTTACAAACAATGATGAGCTTGGTAAATTAAAGCTAGGTGTGTCCACGGGACATACTACAAATAGTTATCAAGATGGTTTAGTAATACAAGGACATGCAACTGATGATAGAGTAGACGTTGTCATCGGTAACGGTACTACCTCTGTTACAACTATAGCTGGTGATCTTACTATAACAGGTACAACAACTACAGTAAATTCAACTGACGTAGAAATTGCTGATATCAACATAACTGTTGCAAAAGGCGCTACAACAAGCGCTAATGCTAACGGTTCTGGTATTACATTCAGTAATTGGTCTTCTGCACCTGTACTATCTTGGGATCACTCAAACACAAGATTAAACGTAAATAAAGCTTTTCACGTTGCTGGTAACATAACTTTAGCTGCTAATGCAACTGTCGATGGTATTGATATTGGTGTGGATGTTGCGGCTAACACGTTAAAAGAAACAAATGTTGATACTAACTTAAGTATCACAGGTACGACTGGAGCTAGAACAATAGTTTCTTCAGATGGAACAAATGCAATTATACCAATTGCAACAACAAGTGTATCTGGTGTTATGTCAGCTGCACAAGTAACAACGTTAAATACAGCAACAACACCCGCTGAAGTTTTAGCTCAAATTGAAGCAACCAACACGGTTATTCAAATTACCGGTGATGGTTCTGATGTTGACTTTGACTTAACACATAATTTTGGCACAAAACTTGTATCAGTTGAAATATTAGATTACGGTGACAATGGAACTGGAGCTACATATGCTACGGTTCACGCGGATGTAACTAGACCTGATGACGCTTATGTTCGTGTTATCTTTGCAGTCGCACCTTCAGCTACTCAAGACTACAAGGTGTTGTTGAAAAAGTTTACAGTATAATATAATAAAATCTAACACATGGCGCAAAAGTTTTTAAGCGGAATATTAGCTACCGCCCAGGTAAATATAACTAGGACTGGTAATGCTCAGAGTACAACTCTTGTATTGCAGGATAATGCTAGGATCATGAAGCTTGGTAGAGACGCTATAGACGTTTATGATGTTTCAGACGGTACTACGGATGCTAATTTGTATTTACAAGGAAATGGTGGTAATACTACTTTTGGTGGTAACATTACTACCAACGGCTTATCAGCAGCTTTTGCAGGTGCGATAAAATCAACACGTGCACCTGGAGCGAATCATGGAGATCCAACAGTAGCTTTTGGAGATGGTAATACTGGGTTTTATGAAAGATCTGACAATGATCTAAGAGTATCTATAGGAGGTTCCGGTATTTGGGAGTTTTCAGCAAATTGTTTGGGTAGTGTTAGCGAAGGTAAAGCTCACTTTAACAATGAAACTGCAACAGCTACAAACCCTTCAATAATCCCATGGAGAAATGATGCAGACACTGGAATAGGAAGAAGCAGCGCTAATGTTCTTTCTTTGATTGCTGGTGGTGTAGAAGCTTTAAGTCTTACCACTACTGCTGCAACTTTTGCAGGTGATGCAATCGTAAGTGGCGGTGACTTAACTGTTACGAAACAAAATGGTTCACCTGTTGTTACAATGCTACGTGATGGCACTAATCCTGGTGTTAATACTTTACTACAACATCTTCAGTTTACAGTAGATTATGATACTGCACATCAAGAGTGGGGTGGTATAGAACATAGAACAACTACTAGTGCCACGAGAACAAAGTTAAACTTTAATGTAAAGTCTACAAGTGGAAGTGTTTTAAACGCTTTATCGTTAGATGGAACTACTGATGGCACAGAAGCTATTTTTGGAGGTAACGCAAGACTACCTCAAAGTGGTAAATTATATACATGGACTGGTCATAACGCTAATTATTTAGATTATAGAAATTGGGTGGCGTCTTCTTCCGCTGGGATGTTTATACAGAATACATCTGCAACTGGTCATATTTTCTTAAACACTAATAGCTTAACTGGTTTAGAAATAGACGAGTTAGGTAGTACAACTTTAACAGGACATACTATTCCAGTTGGTGGTACCGTACTTGATGTACAAGGTACACAAGGTCAACTATTCTCTGTAACAAACGATTTAACTGGAGATTTATTTGAGGTATCAGATATATCTGGTGCACCTATACTAACAGTAAACTCAAGTGGAGTCGTTACAGTAGACGGTGATATAACAGCAACTTCCACAACAGTAAGTGGTGCGGCTTCTGTAAGCGGTAATTTAGACGTAGCAGAATACATAAGACATATAGGTGATCTCAACACCTTCTTACAATTTCCAGGAACAAACGACAAACTTATATTTACAACAAACGGTAGTACGGTATTAACAATAGATGCTAGCAATACAACTACTTTCTCAGGTGACGTTCTTTTATCAGCATCAGCAACTACAGGGGAAATAATACGAACAACCTCTAATACAGAGCCATATTTTGCGCTACAAAGAAATAGTGGCACTAATGGTGTTGGTGTTTTAAGATTATTAGATGGTGGTGATTTAACATTTGATACAGGTGCTACAGGAGCAGGACAAACAACAAGATTAACTATTGATGGGGCAACAGGTAATGCAACTTTTGCTAGTGCATTAAGTGCGTCTAACTTATCTGGCACAAACACAGGTGACCAAGATTTAAGTGGATACGCTTTAACTGGTAGTATACCCACGGATTTTGTATCAAAAGCAAATGGTGGAACATTTAGTGGATTAATTACAACACCAGACCTTACTGTTAACGGAGCTCTTAAATGGGCTACAACTGGAAGTAGTTATACTTATTCAAACGATGATTCTTCTGGAATGTATATAGAAAGAATTGCTACTACTAATGCTCTTTCAGATATTAGAATACAAGGAAGACCTCCAGTGTCAAGTCCACAATCTCCAGCTTACGCATACACTTCGTTAGCTATTAAACCTTCTAACCATACTATAACTTTAAATACGGCTGGTTCAACTGGTCTTTCAGTTAACTCTGCTCAAAAAACTACAATGCATGGAGGTTTTGAAAGTTTAGTAAACTCATACATAACAACAGCTGGTACCAGTCATTTAGTTATAACGGGTAGTGGCAATGGTTACGTTAACGCTGGCATAATTTTATCTTCTGATGATGATAATGGTCACTCAAGAGGCGGTGGTATATACATGAATAATACCGTTGGTCAAACAGAGTGGTTTATGGGTAGACCATATTCTTCAGCTGATCAATTTCAAATAAACAGAAGAGCAACGACAGCAGGAACACACCACGACGCAACTGCTGAGGGTGGTGGAACAACTATATCAGGTCACGGTACTACAGAAACTCTACTTAATATTGATGCTTCTGGTAACATGACAGTTACTGGAAATTTAACAGTACAAGGCGCGACAACAACTTTAAACACTGCGACATTAGATGTTGAAGATTTAAATATAACAGTTGGTAAAGATACAACAAATAGCTCAACATCAGATGGGGCTGGTATCACGTTTGGTGGTTACAGTGGAGCGCCTCAGTTCTACTGGCATCACACTAACGACACGCTTTATGCTAACGAAAGTATTCAAGCAACTAGATTTTATGGACCGGTAACAGGTGCTGTAACTGGAAACGTAACAGGTAATGTATCGGGTTCATCAGGATCATGTACAGGTAACGCAAATTCAGCAAACTATGCTAGTGACTACGCTGCTCATTTATTATCTAATGATAATAGAACTATATCACCAAGTGAATATGGCACAAATAGATTAAGATTCGGTTTTACATCCTGGAATAACAACAGTACTTCTCCATATGCTGATTTTTTACATATGAGAAGTTATTCAGATAGTAGCGGTGGAGCTGATAACTTAGTTACGTTTAAAAAGAGTGGTATTGGAATGAGAATTTGGCAACAAAGCTTTGGGTCTAGTACAGCTTATGCTTCTTATCATAATGTCTACTCTCTGCCTTACGAGTACAATCAATCTAATACAGATGTAGATACTGGAGCTACTAGAGATATAGCTGCTGTAAGTGATACTGTTGGTAATGCTGTTTTCTTTGATTTTGTTATAAAGAAAGGTAGTAACGTTAGAGCTGGTACTGTTTTCTCTTGCCACAACGGAACAGATGTAGAATTTACAGAAACATCGACTGCTGATATAGGAGACACTTCAGATGTTACCTTGTCAGTTGTTAGACATAGTAATCAAATAAAACTTCAAGCAGTAACAACAACAAGTGATTGGAGTATTAAGACTTTAATAAGACACATATAATGGGACAGTATAGAGGAGCAAATATAGTCAAAGATGGTTTAGTTTTAAACCTTGATGCTGGTAGCCAAAGAAGCCATAGAAATTTTGATAGTCCTACAGAAGTACTAATCGTTGCCGGTGGTGGTGGCGGTGGTGTAGGTTCTAACGGTGGCGGTGGCGGTGGTGCCGGTGGTGTTATTTATTTACCTTCATATTCACCTTCAACTATAGCTGATACTACGGTTACAGTAGGTGGTGGTGGTAGCGGATCAGTTGGTAGAGGTTCTGGAGCTGATGGCTCAAACTCATCAGCTGGATTAGCAGGTACAGCAATTGGTGGTGGTCGTGGTGGTGGACATTCTAATAACAGTGGAAGCACATCACCTAACACTGGTGGTTCTGGTGGTGGTGCATCTTACTCTGCGCAAGGGGCAGCTGGAACATCTGGACAAGGTAATTCTGGTGGATCTGGTGCAGTCTATTTAAACCTACCAGTAGCTAAAGATTCTGGTGGTGGAGGTGGTGGTGCCGGTGGAGTTGGTGCAAATGGACAAGGAAGTAATGGTGGTGGTGGTGCTGGTGGTATTGGAATACTTTCTGATATATCTGGATCACCTACTTATTATGCAGGTGGTGGTGCTGGTGCGACTAATGATATGAACACAAGAGCTATAGGTGGTTTAGGTGGTGGTGGAAACGGTGCAACACCCGCAACTAAAAATGGAGATAACGGAGGTATAAACACTGGATCTGGTGGTGGTGGCGGAAACGGTGGTGGTGGAAACAGTGGAGCCGGTGGATCTGGAGTGGTTATATTTCGATACAAAGGACCACAAAAAGCAACGGGTGGAACAATAACATCAGTTGGTGGTTACACTATCCACACATTTACATCAAGTGGAACTTTTGCTAGAAGAAGCAAATGGTATGATTTAAGTGGAAACGACAACCATGTAAGCATGAACACATCTAACATGAATGCGGTTTGGTCTAATGGTGCTTTTACATTAAACGGATCTCATGGTTTTACCAGTTCAACAATGCCTACTATTCAACAATATTGTACCATTGTCCTTGTTTATAAAACATCTGACACACAAGAGTTGTGGGTTAAAGGTCAAACCTCCAGCTACTATATAGCCGCTTCTAACAACAATAACTACTATCACGAAAATTCACATGTTCCTGCTTACTATGTAGACACTTTAGCTACAACAAACCCAAATACACCTATAGAGTATAAAGACAACGAGTACCACATGTGGGAAGCCAAAAGAGTTGATTTTAGTAACTGGACACAAATGAATTGGTTTCTGTACGGTGGTGCTTGGAATTTAACAGGTACTTTAAAAAAGATAATGGTATACAATAGATCATTAACAGCAGCAGAATCATTACAAAACTATAACGCACTTAAATCTAGGTTTTAACCTATAAAATTATAAATATGTTTGAAAACAGAAGATGGTTAGTAATACCGATAAGCAAAATAGATGATATAGACTTCACACAGGTCATGGAAAGTAATCCAGAAAGCCTTAGGAAGTCCATAGACGGAACATTAACATTTGTTAAGTATAACGTTAATATTATTAGCGAAGACACTACAGAGACTTTTATAAATGCTGAGACTCTTGAGGAAGAGCAATCAACTAAAAGAGCTGGTACATATGGAAGACCAAGTGTGTACAACAGTGATTACACAGAATACAATCATGCGGACATACTTGAACTACTTAATACTGATGCTTGGACTAATAACAATATATAGATATGGCTACGTCAGCAGGACCTAACTTAATAAATGATGGATTAATAGTTGGACTAGATGCTACTCGTCAAGAGACGAAGTATTATCCAGGTGAGCCTACAACTAATATAGTGCCAAGTCCATCTACAAATGGGAGGTTTACTACATCTAACAATTGGGATACATATAACACTAATCAATATAATGGTAATAATGATTTTGATATAGGAACAATAGGTAGTGTTAATAACAATATAGTAACACTTAGTAGTGTTGGTCATAATATAAGAAGTTTTGATGTATTAAACCCAGCTACAACTGGTGGTGGTGTTACTGCTGGTACAAATTATGTAATTAAAAAAATATCATCAACAACATTTTCACTACACGAGTACAACAGTAGTCAAAATGGATCTCAAGGATATATAAACCCTCAGACTGGTTATCATAAAGTTCACGATAATTATGCCACCGACACTAGAGTTTCAATAGGTAACACAGCTGCTAGTTTATTTCCAGACATGTGGCATGGAGGACCTCACTTACCTAATTCAGGTTTGATAAAAGAAATAGTACCTAATGGAGGTAGAATACCAGGAACACCAAGTATGAGACACCATGTTCATAGAGGTGATAACGTAGCTGATGGTATGGCTTATAATGTATATTGTCCTGTAACAGCTGGTGACGTAATTACTGTTTCTTTTTGGGTAAGAGGAACTGGTGAATATGCTGTTGGTAGAGGTTTAACTTACTCAACATATTTTGGTGCTGGTAATAGTGGACCTGGTTACAGCACCACAATAACAGGTGATTGGAATGAACACTGTTACACTTGGACAGCATCAGCAACAACTAGCTTTTATAGTTACTTTTTTCCAACTGGTCATTCTCAACCATATTCTTACGATATAGCTGATTTTCAAGTAGAAATAAATGGTCACGCTACACCATGGACTAGTGGAACTAGATCAGGCACACAAGGTTTATTAAGATTTGGAACAAACAGACAAACTTGGTCAGCCAGTGACGTACCAACAGTTAGTATAGCTAACATGAGTTTTGACGACCAAGAGCCATTTGAAAGTTCAATATATTTTGACGGAAGTGACGATTGCATAGATTTTGGTATTGACACTGAAATATCTCCAGTTGGACAGGGCTGGACAGCTGAGTATGTTTTTAACTCTAATAGTGCATCAACAGTACAACACTTTAACAGTGCAGAGTCAGATACGCACAACTCAAACTGGCTAGCTTTATATCAAAGTTATCTTCAAGTTTGGGATCATGGAAATGGTGTTTGGAAAAAAGGTAGCACTGTTTTTAGTAGCAATACTTATTATCACGTAGCGTTTGTTCAGTTAGATAGTGATTCTATGCAATTCTATGTCAATGGGGTTGCTGAAACAGGAGACCATGTTAGCTACGCATTTACAGCGTCAAAATCTGCTTTGTTATCTAGATACGTAGGGAAATACGAATATGATGGGACTTACGCTAGATTTTTCAACGGAGAAATACCTATAGTTAGGCTTTATGATAGACCTTTGTCAGCTGCAGAAATAAAACAAAGTTATAATGTTTATAAAAAAAGATTTAATATATAATGTATACAGGACCTAACATAATAAACGAAGGATTAGCATTTGGAATTGATAGTGGTGCTAGTGTTGCTAACACAGGTGTACCAACTAGATTTTTTAAAGGAAAACCTGCCACGAACTTAGCCTCTGGATTAGTAAAACAATTTAGTAGTTGGGCTAATTTAGTAGGTACAACAGAGTATTACACTAGAGAAGGTAGCCAAGGTGTACATCTACTGGTTACAACTGGTGGTGGAGTGCAGTGGCACGGTTCTACTCAAGTATTAAATATATCTGCTAACACTGTATACAATATAAGCGCAACGATAAAATGGACTGGAGTTACGCCATCTGCAAATTTATTTTACATTAGACAATATAATTCTAGTGGTGGCCAAGTAACAGAAAGCGGACATTTTTTAGCAAGCAATACAATAGACTTAGGTGATGGGTGGTATAGAGCTTACAGAACTTTTACAACAACTAGTACGACCGTTAAGTTAAGTATACAAGGTTATCAATATTCTTCTAACGCAAATATATATTACCAAGATGAACAGCTTGAGCTTGGAGGTCAATTAACACCTTACGTTGGTGATGGTGCTACTAGATCAGATACAGCTAGTTTAATAGATTTAAAAAGAAAAACAGATATAAGTGTAACTAACATAAATTTTGATGCACTAGGCCAACCACACTTTGACGGAACAAACGACAGAATATCAATTGCAGATGCTTCTAAATTTTATACTAACAAGTGGACATGGGAGATGGTTGTCAAGTTTGACAACAACACTGGTTCTTACCAAGGTTTAGTCTGGGGGGAGGGAACCTCGTCAAGCGGGAGTGGGACACAGTATTTATTAGCAATTAACAACTACTCATATTTTCATTATAGAATTCAAAACTCCACAACTAGTTGGGGTAACACAGATGTTAATATTGATATTACACCAACTGATTATAACCATATAGTTTGGCAGTTTAATGGAACAAGTGGTATATCAAAAATTTACACTAATGGACAACTTTTAAACACAGACTCATCAAGAGGATCATACAATGGGTTAACAAGTCAACCTTTAGTTATAGGCTCTAGAAATGATTTAAACTACGAATTTAATGGTGAGATGCCTGTTTTAAAGTTTTATGAAACTTTTTTAACAGCAGAAGAGATAGAGCAAAATTATAAAGCATACAAAAACAGATTTAATATATAACCCGGAAAATGAAAGGTAATTATGGCAAACGAATTTAAAGTAAAAAAAGGCCTCATAGTAGAAGGATCAGGAGGCACAATCTTAGACATACAAGGATCTCAAGGACAATTGTTTTCAGTAACAGATGATCTTACAGGTGACTTGTTTCAAGTTTCAGATATATCTGGAGATCCAATACTAAATGTAAACTCAAGTGGTCTAACAACTATGGAAGACCTTCAAGGTGATAACGCTACCTTCTCAGGTGATGCGGTTATAAATGGAGGAGATTTATCTATAAATGGACCTTCAACTACTTACAACTCTAGAATAAGCTTGAAAGGATATGAACCTTATTTTGCATTAATAAAAACTAGAGGTTCAAGTGGTGATGATACATTTAAAATAAAACATGAAAACGATACGTCTGCTGTTGATTTCGCTTTAGCCGCTAATGGTGGTAGTGATGTAAGAACAGCAAGGATAGGTGCTACTGGAAGGTGGGTTATTGGTGGTCATGCTGAAGTAAATTCATCACAATTAAGTGTTCAGGGTACATTTGGTACTACAGGTGCAGCAACTTTTGGAGGATCAATAACAGCTAGTAGTTCAAGCAGCGCTCAATTACAGGTTTCTGGATGGAGCGATTCTAATGGTGCAAATAATGCAAATGGATCAATATATCTTGGAAACACTGCTGCGTATAGAGGTATTATTGATTATGATGCCGCTAGTTCAGGTAGTTTAATAATAAGTAATACATGGAACAACGATGCTGGTAATATAATTTTTAAAACCAAGACAGCTGGTACAGATGTAGTTCCATTAACATTATCTGGAAGTGGTGTTGCAACTTTTGCAGGTAATATACAAGCAAACGGTGGTATTAAAGTTGTAGGCCCATCATCTCATAATACTATTCAATCTGCGAATGATTATACCTTAGGACTTAATGATTCTGATGGAACAAGTCAATGGTGGATTAAAGCTTACACTAATGGTAGTTTTGCATTACATGAAAATGGAGTTAGTGATAAATTTACTATTGCAGCTGGAGGAAACGCAACTTTTGCAGGGACAATAGCAGCTTCAAACTTTTCAGGTTCTCATTCTGGAGCTTCTACCAACACAAACACTGGTGATCAAACATTACCTACAGACTTTGTGTCTGCGGCAAGTGGTGGTACATTTGGTGGAGCAGTTACTGTTACAGGTGAGCTAGAAGCTACATCTCTAGACATAAACGGTGCTGCTGATGTATCAGGTATTATAACCTCTAAACGATCGATAAATTTTACAACAGCTATTGCAAATTCTTACGTAAAGATATTACAAGTATCAACAGATTCTAGTCAACTAGCTTCTGTTGTTAGGCTGTCAGCAACTGGTCATGGTGGTAGCCACGTAGGGGCTTGGTCAGCTGATATTTTAGTAAATCACTCTCAAGATATAACTGTTAAATCACAGAGTGGTAATTACACGTTGGGTACTATAAAAATACAAAGTAACGGAAATGGAGAGTACCATGTATTGTTTAAGTCAACTTCAGGCACTAGTACAACGTACTATTTTACCGCTGACAGCTTAACACATACATGTACCATGTCAGGTAATCCTACCTCAACACCGAGTACTACATCTATACATGAACATGTGTTAAATTTTGGTACGAATTTTACTCAACAAGATAATGGTAGTTTAACTAACGGAAAAGCTAATTTTGGTTGTGAGGTTGAAGCAACCTCTTTAGATATAAATGGCGCAGCAGACATATCTGGTAACGTAAGCACATCTGGTAGTTTTGTTGGTAACAGTAGTTATCATGAGTTTGGTAACGGTACTGGTAGTGTAAGTAATGATGGTGGTTGGAACGGTAGATTAAATGTTGCAGGAACATCACACGCAAGAATAGATGTAAAAGATTTAAGTGACGGTATCATAACAACAATGTACGCTCATACTGGTCACGCTACTGGTAAAATCGGGACGATGTCAAATCATTCATCAACTTTTATGTGTAATGGAAACAATAAAGGGTCTATATCTACTGGCGGAACTTTAACAATGACCGGTGATGTTGTAGCTTATTCTGATAAAAAATTAAAAGAAAACGTAAAAACTTTAGATGGTTCTAAAGTGTTGAAGATGAGAGGTGTTAGTTTTGATAGGATAGACACCGGTGTTTCCAGCTCTGGTGTTATAGCTCAAGAGATGCAAGAAGTAGCACCTGAACTAGTTAGTGAGCATGATGGAACGTTAGGTGTATCTTACGGTAACATAACTGGTTATTTAATAGAAGCTATAAAAGAACAACAAAAACAAATTGACGAACTTAAAAAACTAATAAAAGATGGCAATAACTTATAGTACAAGTATAAAGCACTTAAAAGGTGCACCAACATTAGGGGT
>Ga0114994_10003483_pt1 | contig 11449 bp, 9 predicted proteins | sample ArcticOcean_MG_C_9_FD_87043 | JGI IMG/M metagenome (GOLD analysis project Ga0114994, IMG submission 87043) | Marine microbial communities from western Arctic Ocean - ArcticOcean_MG_CB2_152 | ecosystem: Environmental > Aquatic > Marine > Oceanic | place: Arctic Ocean: Canada Basin | collected... | reverse complement strand
TAGTGAAGTCAATTCAGCTTCAGCATCGATTGAGTGATATGCGTTAAGATCTTGTGCAAATTCTGGAGTCCATTGAGCCTTTAACTTTCTAGTCTTAGCAACAATTGCCTCACTAGCTAGTTTTACATCAATTTCTGGAATAGAAATAGAAGTATCGACTGCTCTAGCTGAATCAGCTTCGTAGTCTCCTCTATCATTGTCTACTGGTTGTTTGTGGTATACAACAGATCCAGTTAATGAAGTATCTACAGTAGTTGCAGTTTTAGCAATTACAAAAGTTACATCGTTACCACTTACAGTAGTATATTGAGGTAAAGTAACGTCAGCAGAAGCAGATAAAATTCTAAATGCACGAGCACCTAGCATATCAGCTCCGGATAAAGTTTTTGTAATAGAATAGTAATCAGATGGATTAATTCCATTCTGAAATTGGATAGATGCAGATGTTGCTGCTCCAGCCGCTTCTTCAACAGCTGCAGATGCAGAGTTGATTGAGTAACCAAAGTTACCTGCTCCATAAAGACCTCCTGCTACGTCAGTGTCAACAGCGATTTTTGAATTTGCAGTTGATACGTTACCGTACATGTTGTCTTGGTCAGTTCTTCCGTTTCTAGTGTCTCCATATTTGAAGTCTAGATAGAATACTAGTCCAGATGGTAAGTTCATTGGTTGTACAGATACGAAATCTTGAGCAACGATTTGAGCGAATACTTTACGTACTAATGGTAAAGCTACTCCAGCCCACTGCTCTCCAGCGCCTGCAGAGAAAGAACCTCCTCCTGTATTTGTGTTGTTAGCCTCAGCTACGATTTGTTTAGCTTGGTTTTCAAGAATCATTGCCATGTTGTTGGCGTACTTTTCATCTTTAATACCTTCTAACAAACCAGAAGCTTGCCACTTTTCAGCCAAACGACTAGCATCATGTTGCATGCTTTTCCAGTTGTTTGAACTTTCTAATAGTGTGTTAATTTCCATGTTTGAAATTTAATTATTGTTTAAATTATTTGATTATCCCAGCTAATTTTTGCATTCTTCTAACTGTATCAGAAACTTCATTAATTACTCCTGGTTTAGAAGCTGTTGTTCCTGTTGCTTTAGAAGCCATACCTTTAACTTTGGATTCCGAAACCTGTTCTTTATTGTTTACTAAAACATTTTCAGAAACAGTTTCGAATACTAATTTTACTTCTTTTACTGTTTCGGCTTTGTCGAAAGCAGCAATTACGTTAACTTTTTGAGCTTCATTTAAATTATTAGCTTTAAAAATTTTGTTAACATAAAGAAGTTTAGAGTTAAGAAGGTTAGTTTCATGAAGATCTTTTTTAAGTTGCTCGATAGTATCTAAAGCTTCTTTCAATTCGTCTTCGTTGACTACTCTATTGATATGAGTACCTTCAGCTGAGTGATTAGCAGATTCTTGATTAGTAGTAGAATTTGCAGTAGCATCTTCTTCTAAATCTTTATCTTCAGCTACATGAGCCTCTAGTTCAGCAAGAAGTTCGTCGAGATCAATTTCCTCTTCGTCTTCTCCTGGTACTTCCATATCGTCTGCTGGTTCCTCTAGTTCAGGCTCGTCACCTAAACCTTCGATGTCACCACCATCCATATCCATACCCATCTCTTCTTCGCCGCCGCCCATTTCCTGAGCTATAATGTCTCTGATCATACCTTTAAACTGATCCACAGTTAGGTCTCCTAGATCTTCGTCACCGTTTACGGCTTCTTCACCGGCTTCTTCGCCAGCGTCTTCGATTTCCTCAGCTTCGTCTTCAGATTCTTCTGAATCATCCTCGGCCTCGTCTTCGTCAGCATCACCAACTGGTTCTACTTCTGTAAGGTTTTCATCAATTGCTTCGTCTTTGTCGTCTTTAGATCCTTCTTCTACTTCATCTTCGATTTCGTTTACTACTTCTTCATCGACGTCTTTGTCTTCCATCTCTTGAAGTTTAGCAGCTAACATATCTTTTAAGTGAGGAGTTAAAGTCTCTTCTAAAGCATCTTTAGCGTTTGCAATTGCGGCTTCTCTTACAGATTTAGCTTCAGCAATAGCTTGCTTGAATAAATCTTTGTTTGCCATTTTAAAAAAATTTGTGATTGTACGATTATTGAGAATCGTAATAGGGTGTTAATATATTTTTAATACAAGACTCGCTTGTATATTCCTATATAAATATATATAAAAACAAAAAACCCGACAAAAAGTCGGGTCTTTATAAATAATACATAAATTTTTAGGAGTCTAGTATACCTTTTATTTTCTTTTTAAAGGTCTCTTCTTTTGTAAGCTTTGTTTCAGCTACACCTTCTTCGTATCCTCTGCCTTTTCTAGCAGAATCTTTAGCAGCAGAAAAATCTTGTCCAAAGCTTTTCCACAGTTTGCATATTTTGTTATCCGCATTACGTTCACAATAATCCATTGCTGACATTCCTCCTTTTACTGCTGCAAATAAACCAGCTCCATAAGTAGCTGCAATTGCAAGTGCTTGTAGATTAGCAATAAGGTCTAAAAGATCGGTTGCTGGAGCTTCATTGATATCTTCTTCAGAAACTTCAAATGTTTCACCTTCTGTTGCTAAGTCTGATTCGTTTTTCTTTTTAGAATGCTTGTGACTACTTTCGTTAAGTACGTCTAAATCTTCTACAGGAACATTTTTCACTGTTTTGTTACCTTCTTTAAAGAAGATATCATAATGAGTTACTACATGCTTTCCTTCTACAGTCTCTACTAAAGTGTGTTGTCCGTCTAAACAGATACCGTATCCATATGTTTCATGTACTACATGTGCTGCGCAGTCGTGATCGAATCCAGGTCCTGCTTCGTCCATGTTATCTTCTTTCGATTTTTTACCTTCTGTGATAAAACTTCTTAAATTAAAATCTGTATATTTGCTCATTTTGTTTTGTATTAATTATTTATGATTGTATTATTTAAATTTTATGCTCTTAGTATATCGTTGATAATGCTGTTAACTCCAGCATACTTTGAAAGTTTTTCTTTACCTTCCTGTAATGAAATAGGATTCATAAAGGCTCCATGTGTAGATGGATTAGATACAAAGTCCCAACAGACTAATTCAAAGTCTGGTTGTACTTCTAATGTACCTTCATTTGTTTGATTTACAGAACCTGTACCCCTAGATGAGATACCGATTGTATGACCTGCTTTAACTATCTCTTTAACTATATTACCTGCTGGGGTATTTAGTAGTTCAATCTTACCCATTAGGTCGTCTCCCTTCCAGTATAGCTCTTTAACTATATGAGATGCATTCTTTAATGATACTACAGGAGACTCAGGGTGATCAAGTTCTCCAAAGGCGTTGCCGTTATTGACAAACTCGTCTGTGTACTTCTTAGCCTCTCTCATGAGAATCTCTTTCGAGTATACTCTTCCATTTTGGTTTTCTGCAGTTGCTCGTTGCATAATACCTTCTACTTCAAAAGTACCCGGTTTAGTTTTGGATTCTTTTAAGGTTGACTTAAATGGTGTAACATCTACTAATAATTGTGCCATATCTTAAAAGTTTGGTGTATATAAAGTTGACTTTGGTCTCATTGAAGTATTCTCAGTTTCTCCTAAAGGTGTTTCACCTGTAGCGTTTGAGTCAATATCTGCTTGAGTTATAGTTCTAACTTTAGGTAGGTTAATTTTACCATAAAAGGATACTTTCTTAATAACCTTACTTAGATCTCGTCCAAAGGCTGCTTCTAAACTAGGGGCAATAAAACCTCCAATTTTCAGTCCTTCTTCGTTCTCAAAAGCTCCTGTTTTTTCAAATACCTTACCAATTTTGTCTGACATTCTATCATAGAAAGATTCAATTTCTGTTACGATATTCTCTAATTCATTAACCACTGGTTTAACACCGGGAAATGATTCATAAGATTCTGCCCAATCAGCTAACTTAACTGTTGCTGCTTCATTTAAATTATCTTCATTTAATGTCTTTCTAATAATAGATTTGATGGCTTCTTTAATCTGTTTATCTTTATCTTCCTTTTCTTTATCTTTTTTATCGTAGGCGGATTTTTCACCTGCTTGAGAAGCTTGTTGATGAGCTTGTTGCATTCTTTTCATTGCATAGCCTTCATCTTTCCCCATAGCTTTTTTAATAGCCTTATCTTTAGATGCCATATAATCATCTCCATGGATGTCTCCATCTCCGTCATGATCTTTACCTTGCTTTTCATGAACTTGGTCATGTGTGTCGTGTCCACCTTCTTTATAGGCAGCCATAAATGACCTAACAAAGTTATCTTGATCTTGACCTGCATCATGATGAGTCATGGCTAACTCTCTAGCCATTTCTTCTGCATCTTCTGGAGTATAGTTAGTTAAAATATTTTCATTATCGATAAAAGATATATATCCGTCTTTAGAGGACATATCAATACCTTCTTCAGCTTCACTCATATCAGAAGGACCTTCGTAGTTTACAGAGATATACTCTCCAAACTCGTCTTCAATATCAGCTCCATTTAATAGATCTTGGCCGTGAGTTAAAATAAAGTTTTTAAGTACACCTCCTGTAATATCTGGGTATTTAGTTCTTAGTGCTCCAACTACTTTACCTAAAAGTTGCTTTTTAGCATCTTCAGTCATAGTTTCGTCTTTACGGGGATCATCATGCCATCCTGCTTCGTAGTCTGCATCATTTTTAGCATCTTCTTCTTCATCTTCTTTCATTCTTCCTTTCATAGGAGAACCAGCATGCTTATTTGCTAACTCTTCTGGTGATAACTCTTCATCATCTCCATCTTGATTACCTTCAATTTCTTCTTTTAACGTTGCCTTTTTAAGACCGTTAAATACATCTGTAGCTTTGTCTCCTCTTTTTACTTCAACATCTCTATCATGCTTATCTACTTTATTAGATTCACCAGACATTAAATTAAGGTAGTGGTTACAGTCTTTCTCTAGGTTAGTTTTTGCTTTACTAGTTGCAGTATCTAATGCTTCTCTAGATATACTAGCAGATGCTGGGTCTAATTTAAGTACTCCTAGCTCAATTCTAATACCTCTGTCTAGAGCATCAAGTGAATAAGTAAGTGCTGGGCGATCATCATAAACTTTTGCCTCTGCAAATGCAGGTTTAGAAGCTTCAAATAACATCGCTTTATTTTTAAGGATCTGAACGGTGTCGTTATATCCATTAAACTGTGAAATGTACATAGGGTATTGCTGTCTCATTTGACGGACAAACTCTTTTTTAGACAGAGAACCTTCGTTCACTGCTCTATATTTTTCTGTTGCTGTTACTGCTCTCATATCTTATAAGTAATCAAATCCTTTTGTATGTGATGGCCTTTTTGGTCTTTCTTGTTTCTTCCAGCCAAGCTTAGTTAATGTTTTCTTTGCTTTAGTACCTTTACCAAATGCTTTTGGTGTAGCATACTGAGCTCCGTCTCCGGGAGTAAATGATGCACCACCTGTGCTGGTTGCGTTTGCTTCATCTAGTTCCTTTAATACTTCTCTAACTAATGAGGTAAGTTCTGATTTTTTCATTACAGAGCTTTTAACTCATTTACTAAATCGTAATACTGCATTAAGTTTACTAAGTGACTATCTTTAATTTTATCTTTATTACTTAAAGGTTTAATAGATTTAGATACTTCAGTTAGTTTTATTTTTACTACATCGTCATTTACTTTAGATGATAACTTTCTAACTGCGGAAGCAATTTTATTCATTTCTTCATTAACTAAAGTTCTCAAGCGTGATTGTGAGTTGACAGATGTAATAAATTCTTTTAATATATTTTTTTGTTCTGGAAGTAAGTTTCTATACTTATCGTTAAACTTTTCTAATAGGAATTTAAACGTTAATAGTTTAAGGTCTTTATCGTATTTAGAATATTCTTCAATTAATGTATCCTTTACTTCTTCCTCGTTTTGAGGTGCAGAGGTCAGATGCTCTAATATTGTAGTTTTATTATCTATTAGAACCTTAGGGTTAATTAAATTATCATTATTCTGAGCTTCTAGTAAACAGTATAGCGCAGCTAGAGGTTTATAGTCTCTAACTTGCATACCAAAAAATTCTTCAATATTATACTTATTCTTTATTTCAGAAATAAGTTCATACTTTTGAACCTTTAGTGTTTTTAAATCTAGTTTTCTAGACACCTCAGTAATAGTTGAAACTATTGCTTCAGCTCTAGATTGTGATACGTTCTTATTTTTAACTATAAATTCATATAGTTTGTATTCCTTAGCTAGTGAAGATTTATTGGCATAGAAATTTTTTATAATTCCTACTGCAGGAGAATCACTACCGTTAAGAGTGTCTACAGCTATTTGCTTCACAAGCAATTCAAAAATAAGACCTGTATTACGAAATTTTGAATGTTTTATTTTCATTATACACGTTTGCTATATATAAATATGCTTTAGTTACCTAAATCTCTAATGTTCTCTTCTTTAAGGAGATCTGATTCAATTTTAACTTCTTTAGTAAAGACAATATTCTTTAATGCCTCTTTGTTTTTATGGTAAACCGCTTGAGTAGTAAGGTTTTCCATTACGTTATCATTGTCTGATGGAAACCCTCCATGCATTCCATGAGTACCTAGCGGATCTCTTCCCCCTATTGGGTTATCGGTAGTACCGTATACGGATGCTTTTTCTTTAGGTCTTCCTCCTTCTGGTCCAGGTTGACCCCATTTTGGTTCGGTTTCGGTTTCTGAATAGCCTTGTGGTACTTCTCCTGGTGAGCCTCCTTTTGGGGTAGATACTGATCGTCTACCGTACATAGAAGCTAAATCGTGCGGTGTACCGTAAGTCATTCCTGATTTTGCAGGATGATTACCTTCGTTTTCTATTTGTGCGATTCTAAAGCTAGATTTACTATCTTCTCTCACTAATGCTCTTTCTTCAAGATACTGGTCTTCAGACATATCAAATATCTTCTCATATATGTAATCAGAAGAAAACATCTTACTATCTTTCATTTGAGCAGCTAAATCTACTTTCTCTTTAAGTAGAGCTATTTTCTCTTGTTCAAATATTATAGATGGTACAGTTAACTTAATTTCAAAATTTGTAAGAGATTCTCCTGTAAAACCTTGAGTATATAGATGTACCAAAGCTATTTTAGTTAGCTCTGATTCCATTATCTTTTGAATACGCTCTACTGTTCTGGCGAATCTTATATCTTCTGCGGCTAATGTAGCTTTACCTGATAGATCTCCTTCATAACCAAAGTAAGCTTTAGGTATTTTTAATGCCGCAAATAGTTTAGCTTGTAGGTATTGAACGTCTGTAACGCCATCATACTCTAATCCTTTAGTAGTCTCAATACGGGTAGAAGTATCTCCTCCTCTTACAGGTAGGTAGAAATCTTCCATCATATTTTGGAGATTAAATCTTAAATTGTATTGACCGTCATCTCCTACATAAGGAGTTTTTTTCATTTGATTGATGGTCTTTTGCATAAATTGTTCTACTTCATTAGGCGGTACATTACCGACATTGATATAGAACATTCTCTTTTCAGCTGATCTAGTAATACGGTGTATTAACATCGCATCTTCCATTAGAGTAGCTTGTTTAAATATTTTTCTAGCAGGCTCCAAATAAGATCTACCGTAAGGTAAGAAATTAGTATCTGATATAAGTCTAAAGTGAGCAATTTCGTAATTGTCAAATTCTATTACTCTAGATTCATTTTTCTTCTTAGGTAAGTAATTTGGACTCTGTGAGGAAGCTAGTCCATCTGGGTCTAACTTAAATGTAACTGCTGCAGGATTTGCAGGATCTAATCCCTCTTCTCTGATCATATGATATACAGTGTAAGGGAGCACATTATAAACTCCAAACTTCTCAGCTACTTCTAACTTTAAAAAGAAGTCACCGTATTTACACATATTTCTAGTCCATGACCATAAGTTAAATTCTATATTTAATACGTCATAGAATAAATTATAAAGAACTCTTTGTATATTTTCGTCTGATGATTTAATAGAAAGAATTTCATTCTGGTCATTCTTTACTGTTGCTTCATCAGCTATAATATCTAATGCAGATGCTATAATTGGATCTGTGTCCATAGCTTCATAATCAGAATAAAGTTGTATTCTTAAAGTCTGATAGTTTAGATTAGGGTTGTATATATTTTTATTATTATATATATACAGTCTACTAAACCTATCAACTAGTGAATTAGTCTGGTATCTACCAGTAGTTTGAATCTGATTAGTGTCGGCAACTTTAAGTTCATCTCCACCAACGTTTCTTACTATTACGTCTGATGCAAATAATCTTTTAAGTCTACCAAATAAGGAAGTATCCGCCATTCCGGTTGTTTTTAATTATAAATAGATCTATTTTAACAACCATCTGATGTCTTCTTCACCAGAGGGTGTCTTTATAAGATAAGGATTTTCTCTCTGACTACCAACATTTGACATGATAGCTTTGTTTTGAAGATTTAAATTAGTAAATGAAGATAATTGTGCTCTAGAAAGATCTAATCCTTGTTGTCTCATTCTTAATGCTGTATCTCTCACATACAGTGCAGTAGCAAAAGATATAATTAAATCATCGTTATATCTATCTTGAGCTTGTGCTTTACCGTTTTTCCATACAAATACTCTCATTTCAGACATAAGTCTTTTAGATTGTATTGTTACTGAATGGTCTCTTATATACTCTATCATCTTAGCTATTACTAAAGGTCTAGTTCTAGATGACATGGTAAAGCCGGGTACAAGCTTATCTCTTTCGAACTTATGCATGTAAGATTCTACTGATTCCATATTGCTAGTAGAACTGTAATACATGTTCTTATACTCTCTTTCAAGTATCTGTTCTATAGTAGCCCATCCTATGTTAGCATTTTCACAAACTAATAGTGCATCATTATACTCTGATGCTATACCAACTAGCATATTACCAAATTCTTTTGGTGAAAGTTTACCTTTATATTCGGCTACCTGTACACATTGTTCGATATCAAATATGTGAAAGGCGGAGTAGTCAGTTGCATCACCTCTAGCGACATCTGCTACTACCATATACGATTTAGAATAGTCTGCACTTTCCCATATCCATAAATTTCCATCTGCTCCTCTTCTTTCTAAAGGGTCCCTTTGATAGGTTTCTTCATAGAAAGCCATATCTTCATTTTCAAATACCGTATCCCCAGAAGCTAAGAAGTCACAGTCACATTCCTGACCGGCCATTTTAGGGCCTAGATCTTGATCTTGTATATCTCTCCAACTTTGATTTCTTTCAGGGTGTACAGACCAGGGTAATCTTATAGGTAAAAAACTATTTTCACCGGATTCTGCTTTTTCCCATGTTTGGTGGAACCAGTTTCCTATACCATTAGGAGTAGACAGTGCCATACATTGTCCACCCGTTGCTAAGGTTTGTTGAGCAGCGGTGAAGGTTTCATCTACATTCTCTATAAAGGCTGCTTCATCCATAAGGAGTAACGATACTGCTTCTGATCTTGCAGCATCAGGTGAAGATGATTTAGCTTGTACTTTAGATCCGTTTTTAAGTCTTAGTGATAATTTGTTTTTTTCTACTGCTGGTAGTTTTAGCCATTTAGGTAACTCATCATACATGAAGGTTACTTTAGTTACTAGGTTACGAGCTGTTGCTTGTGTTGTTGCTAATGCTAAAACGTTTTTATCTTTATGAAATAACATTAACCATAAACTATAAGCAGATGCTAAAGTAGATATACCTAGCTGTCTAGATTTAAGGGTAATTAAATATTGGTTATCTCTAAATAAATGTAATACTTTTTCTTGAAATGGATATAAAGCAAATAGTATACGGCCTCTAGTAGGATGCTGTATGTGGCAATACTTTTTCATAAAGTACGCCGGATCTTTTGCACACTTGATAAATTCTTGTGCTACAATTTTTTTTATGTCTTGTGCCATAACTAGTTTTTAACTCAATACTTTGCTAAAGTTAAGTTTTATTTGACTTTGGTTAACTCCAAAGGATGATAGTAGGTTTTCAGACTGTCTTATTTTATTCATGTCTATATTCCACCAGTGCATTGTACCAGTTGGGGTAACATTAGTTAGGTAATTTCCATCACCAGGTTTTCTACCTAATTTTTTTATAAGAATCAAAGTTGCCAATGCTTTTGCTGCTTCCGTAGAATCGGTAGCTCCGCCTAGTTTCTCTATAAGGTGATTGGTGTTATTTTTAATAGTTTCAAAAACAGAATACTTACTAGCAAGATCTTCCAGGTTTTGTAAATTTGAAAATTTGAATACTGATTCAAACACAGCTGGTAGGTCTTTTCCGTTAAACCCTCCTGGGTTGAGTACTTTAGCTTCTGTTTGGGGATCTAAGACGTTTGTTAACGTATTAAGCCCGAATGCTAGAGAAAGTAATTGAAGGTTACTTTTGTCTTGGCTAAACTTACCTAGGTTAATTGATGCGGTACCACTAGGCATTGCTTTTACTTCTACTCCTACTCCTTCAAATCTTAAATCAGGGTCATCTCCTGCTCTTCCTTCGGCTACCTTAACAGCATTTTTTTTATTGTAGTTGTACAGCCAGTATAAACTTATTTCTCCTTTTCCAACTCCTAAATTGTCAGATTCACCTTTTGCTGTTAGTGGTTTTAATGTCCATAGTAGCTTCCAAATTTTAAGGTCTTGTGAGTTAGTTATAGACTCAGTAAAATTACCACCATTTTTACCTAGCCATTTATAATCCCCCAATGAAGGGGGTATTGGATCATTATCTTCTATTACACCTTTCTCTTTTAATTGAGCAAAGATTTGAGTATCATAGCTATCTGAGCCTTCATATAATATTGGTTCTTCTTCTAAATTAAGTTCTGATAAAATACTGTCAAGTATGGTTTTATCTTCTGGGTTGCTTATGTTGGGAATACCTGATTTAGATCTCCATGCCCATTCGGTATATAACTTATCTATTGATTTCATATTATCCTTCTTCTCTTAATAATCTGGGTCATTTGGTTCAAATATATCTGCTACACTTTTAAGGATATTTACGTGTTTTTCTTCTAGTAAAGGGTACGTATCTCCAAGAGGGCCTCTATCAGTGGAAGCAAAGTAAGGATAAGTTTTATCTCCTTTTTTACCTTTTATAGGAACATGTCTACCATCTTTATCTACTACTTTAAGTATTATAATAGAACTGTCATATTCTCCTGCTCCTGCTGATGCAGCAAAGTTATATTTTTCTTCTTGAAACTGATATTCAGCAACTTGTTTTATTTTGTAGTTACCTTCTTTCTTAAAATCAGATAATTCAGATTCGTCTATTTCATCTGTTTCTGTGTTACCAATCCATACAGCTACATCGTTGGCATTTGGAGGTGTTCCATTTTTTATTGCATCATCAAAATCTTTTACCTGAAAGTAATCTCTAGCAACTTTATCTAAATAGTCTTTACCTATACCCTCATTTAGCATTTTGCTATTCTCAGTAAGTTTATTCTCTGTTA
>Ga0114994_10003482_pt1 | contig 11450 bp, 19 predicted proteins | sample ArcticOcean_MG_C_9_FD_87043 | JGI IMG/M metagenome (GOLD analysis project Ga0114994, IMG submission 87043) | Marine microbial communities from western Arctic Ocean - ArcticOcean_MG_CB2_152 | ecosystem: Environmental > Aquatic > Marine > Oceanic | place: Arctic Ocean: Canada Basin | collected... | reverse complement strand
TGGTTGTAATTTCTTTTGAAAAAGAGGGGGGGGGGGGGGGTGTGGGGGGGTGTGTTTTGTTTTTTTTTTGTTGTTTTTATAAAAAAAGAAGGGGGGGGGGGGGGGGGGGGTGGGGGGGGTATTGATATGATATAGCTAGCCATGCGATACAGCTACTAAAACATACCTAACATGCACATTAAACATGTTCGTAATTTATGTCTATATTTATTATTCAGGCTGATGCCTTGACTTGCGCTGCCGCGGCAATTGAGGCACACGTAACAGAAAAGGACCAGAGTCGGCACATTAAGGCCTTCTTTGATAAGAAGTTCGGACCAACCTGGCATGTGATCGTAGGCTCGGACTTCAAAGCATTCGTGACACACGAGGCAAAAACCTTTTTCTTCTTTTACATTGGCAAGACGGCCATCTGTATTTACAAAGCGGGATGATGATTTTCGCGTATAATATTATAAATAATGCAGATCCGTTTCCTATAGATACAATACAATAAGATACAATAAGATACAATTCGATACAAAACTATTTCAATGAAATAGTTTGAGTTTTATAAATTACGACTCACTCAGTCTCAGTCATTTATCATTGCTCATCGTCAGCCTCGGTAAAACTCATGGACGCCTTGTAGGACCAACTCCACGCTGAGAAGGCATTGGCCGGCATCAGATGGTGCATGACTTTCGTCTCGTTGGGCGGAATTAATTGCACCGCTACCAACGTGCCCTTGTGGCTCATGACATTCTTGCTCTCGCTGCAGTCAAGAGTGAACTCCAAAGGCTTGTCGGAGCAATTTTCTACCGCGAAAGAAACTCCAGAGTAGCCAGCTTTCCTCGTGTAGAGCTTGGCCTTACCGTCTGCGTACTCGGCGCATTTGCCAAAGTTCTTGATAGGCAATTCCATGGCCTCCTCGTACGCATCCGCATCGAAAGGCTGCGGGTGCAGCTCGAACGGCGCTTCAGAGTGGATTGCAAGGATGCAGGTTCGGGCGTAGAGGAGGTTGAGGTTTCGGTCGTAGCTGTAATTGAATGAGGGGGGGGGGGTTAGTTAACGGTAACACGCCTGGAAACAGGTAGTCTTCTCTTCGCTTCTCACCCCATATAAATCAAATCTCTCCACACGGTCTCCGGGTCGCGGCCAGATGACTCCCACATGTACATGTACGCTTGGCGGAAGCCGTCGGCTGTGAGCCCGCCCTGGAAAGAATCGAACGTGGCCATGATCCAGCTGTACACCTCCTCCTGCATGGTGCAGCCCTCAGTCATTTGCATGAAGCTGTTGAGCTCCTCCCGGTTCAAGACTCCATCCAAATCTGCGTCCAGCCGGCGGAACACTGTTGGGAGGTTTTGGTTTGGTTTGGTTTGGTTTGGTTAGGGTTTTGGTTTGAGTTTAGTTCAGTTTCAGTTTTATAGAGAATTGGAAATTATATCCAAAACTCACCTTCGTTCAACGCCTTCTCGGCCAACTGCGTCAACTCGTGATCGCTGGTAAACAACTTTGGGGCCTTTGCCGCCTGACTTCCCAGCACCCCCTGGCTAAACTTGCAGCCAGTGGTTGTTGGAACGCACAGGTACTGTCCCGGGGGCAACGTCGCCTCAACCTGGTTCTGTCTTTCGGCGCTGTTGCCGGATGATCCCATTAGCTTGTATGTGTAATCCGGCTGGATCTGAAGGATGCTCACCCCGAGGTCCAAGTAGGGAAGCGCGTCCTCGCACCTCTGGTCTTCCTGGTGGAGACTGAAGTAGACCTTCTGGGTGACCTTGTTGGTGAAGATGTACATGGGCGTGGAGATGTTCCCATCGCTGCCAAAGGTGAAGCAGATTTTTCGCCGCATCTCCGTCCAGGAGATGTTGTTGTTGCTGCTGGAGTCTGCCATGCACACGTTGATTGAGAAAAAATACTTGAGGAGATCCTCGAAGCACATCCAAAACGTTCCGTCGTCGTCTGCGAGCACAACGTTGAGCTCTTCCTGCGCCGAGCGAAGCGAGGCGCATTTTTAATGAAGGACGAGCAAAATGAGCAAGCCAAACGAATTGGGTGGAATAATGTTAGCTTGTAGTGGATGGTAGCCTTATGTCTGTAGCCATTTCGCGCACTTCATCGCTCGAGTCTTCATCAAGGCTCGCTCGCTCGCTTCGCTCGCTCACCTTGATCTCGTCAGTCCACAAGTCGCTGTCGTCACCCCAGTCACCCTGCCACTCGAAACCGCCCCAAGGATTCCTCAGTTGACAGAGTTTTACTCCACCAACCGTCATTTTTGCGCCGAGAAGTGTGTACGCGTGACCGGCGACGAGGCCGATTCCGTCCTTCTCGGGCTTGGCACCGTTCTCGGTGAAGACATCCTCTCCCGGGGTGGACGCAGACATGATGAAACCCTCCTGGTCCCACAAGACCAAATTCCTCCACAGATCGCCGTTCTTGATTTTCCCCTGCACGTCCTCGTCGTCGAATCTAATCGTCTGATAGGGCGCCCCAGTCAAATCGATCATCGCCTCGTACGCCCAACCCATCTTAATCGCACTATAACTTCCGTGCAACTTCGCGTACGCCTGCGCCGAGCGAAGCGAGGCGCATTTTTAATGGATCAAGGGGGAGGCGAGCGAGCCAAAAAATTGAGAATAATGTTAAGTTTTGTAGTGGCTAGTATTCTCGTCTTCATCAAGGCTCGCTCGCTTCGCTCGCTCACCTTCTCCAATAGGAGCACCCAAAGCTCGTTTCCGTGCCCCCTTGAGTACGCCGGGCCAGCTCCAGGGAAGCAAGGGAAGAAATCGTCCACTGTTACCGTCTGCCACTGGCCGTTTTTGCAGAGTTTCAACTTGTACACTCCGGACTCGGACACGGTGCGGCAGTTCTCCTCGAATAAATTCATGACGAGCTCGGGGAACTCAGCGAGGGAGGATAAGGCGCAGAGAAACCAGCAGTCGGCAAGAGCTCCCTGGCGAATATCGTTGGGCTCGATGCCGCCCTGAAACACGTCGAATTCGCCGTTTGGCATGAATTCAGTTGGGCGGCGCCAGCAAATGGGCTTCCCGTCGCTAATCGCGGAGCCGGATTTTGGGTCTTTTGTGTAGAGGCCGTTGTCTACGGGGGGGAAGTCTGGGTCCAGGAACTGGACCTTGTTGGTGGAGCAGCGCTTCTCGATCTCCTCCTTGGTTGCAGAATCGTCGCCAAAGTTTAACTTCTTGGCTCGTTCCAGCTCGCGCGAAATCTTGGCTTTGGACTGATTTTTTTGTGATGCGATGTGTTGTGGTGAGATGTGATGTGTGTGATGTGAGCATATGAATGAGACGGAAAATGAAATTGTTCTCACCTCTATCATGACATGGGAAACTGCAGCAGGGTCTGGCTCCTGCAAATCCCAGGAGTATGTGTTTTTCAGATTGGCCCCTTGGGTAGCATCCTTGAGCTCGAGCGTGCCGACCTTTGTGCGCTTGAACGGAGGGACGGTAGCTTCCAAAATCAGGCCCCCCGATTGGAGCTCAAAGTTTTCTGAGCCTTGGAAGTCCATTTTGAATTGTAGATTGTTGAATTTGCAGCACTCAATCTCGTATGTAAACGAAATTGGTGGACCGGGATTTCGAATTGTGTACAGGTACACATCATCGGTTATGGCATGCTTAGTTGGCTTGTCTAAAGCCATCGAAGTGTATGTAATTTTATTGTTTTAAAATTGGAAACGAAGTTCTTGAGTGCTTGCAAGTTTTGAAAATTAAAACTTTTTTAGTTCACTTTATAGATAGGGAGTGAGAACGCTTTGGAACGTCCAACTGTGTTGCAACTGTTGCCAAGAAACTGAATTTTAATTTTTTGAAAAAAATCTAAGATCATTAATCACACGCTAAAAATCAACTCCGAGGACGACTATCAGTACAATTCAGTACAACAACAAACCCAGCAGGGATTCACAAGTTCCAGCCTTTATCCTTCCAACTAAACGGCTACAATACTAGATGGGCTGCTCAAACACCAAACAAATATCTATCTCGGCAGAATCAGCCAAGGAAATTGTGAAAGAAACTAACGAACTAATTAAAAATCAAGGAGGTACAACTCTCCACTTCACAAAACTTCAGGTAAAGCACATTGCCGAGATTTTTAAGAACCGAGGGAATGGCGAGTCTCTTGGCCGTGCTGATTTCAAAACGTTCTTCAATATAGATGAAGATAGCATGGATATCTTGTTTGAGGCGTTCGACACAGATCACTCGGGCTCGCTAGAGCTGCCTGAGATGATTGCGGGCTTCTCTTTCCTCTGTCGAGGAACCATACAAGAGAAGCTCCGATTTTTGTTTGTGCAGTACGATTCGGATAATAGCGGATTCCTCGAACACTCTGAGATCATGCCATTATTCGAAAAGCTAACTACGCAGCTCATCAAGCTTGAGAAGGCCCACTTGGCAAGGATCCCGGGAGAGAATCATAAAGAAAAAATGCGGAGTTCGCGAGGCAAAGAAGCCCAACATGTTATAGAAAACTGCGAGAGAATGAGTAAAGAGCTTGACCTGCTTGCAGAGAATTTCACCACGCAGGCTGACCTCGATGGCGACGGAAAGATCAACTTCGAAGAGTTCGCCGATTTTATGGAAAGTAGTAGCCTTTGCAAGTCATTTCTTGATATGCTGACGACAACTTCCGACATTCTGAGAAAAGACGAGGGCAACTTTGCTTGAAGTGTGATGAAATGAATTATTGTTAAGTTGTTAAAAGGTAGGCCAATCAAGATTCTTTGTTTTAGGTTTCCTTGGGTTTCCACACCAAACCCATCAAACCGTTCCCGACACCCATCAAACCATTCCCAATCTTGTGAATAAACCTTCCGGCGAATTTGACCACCGTGTGGTTGTCCAGCAGCCCGCTTCCCCGAAGCGAGCTGAGTGCGTCCCAGTTAATACTCAAACCGGCCAGCCCCCCATCTCCAGTTTGATTAACGAACCCTCCTCTGTTCAGAGCAAATGCGGAGAGTAGCATGCACCCCGCTCCCACTCCTCCAAGCACGGATATGAAGCCCGGCCGCACGCTGTACGTGATAGTCTTCCACAGTGCGTCCCCCGATGTTCGTTGCACGCTATCATCCCCTATCACATCACTCGCAAACTCCTTGCTGTGCTCTAAAATTCCAGCGTCGTTCAGCACGGTGTGGCTGCTGTGGACCATGACTAAAGACGTTGCAGCCCTGACTTCTTCTTCCAGCCCGAGCTGCGCAACCAGCTCAGAAGCAGCTGCGAAAACCTCGGGGTCGGCGCACAGCTGCACCGAGCGAAGCAGGGGGGGGCGAGTGTAATAATGTAGTTTAGTTGGGGCTCGTATTCTCGTCTTCCTCAAAGCTCGCTCGCTCACCTTCATCACAAGTTTCACTGCACCTTCCTTCACTTTTTCGTCCTTCAGCGCCTGCGGGGGGGGGGGCGAAGGGGCACTGTTAGTTCAGGTATGGTTTGTTAATGTGAATCACACAAATACTCATACTCACATCGCTCAAAAGCTGGACGGTCTGCAAAGTAGTCTCCTTATCGGCAAGCAAATGCCGAAAGAGTTTTTTCACCAAAATATTGCACTCGGCCAGCACCTCGGGGCTCTGCAACACGTTATTCGTTAACTGAATAAGCGCAAGTTGGGTCTCCTTGTTATTCGCGGCCTGGCGAAGAAAGATTGCCGCCCTGTTCATCACCTGCTCGTCGTTGAGGACGTGCGCGACGACGGCGGCGGCCAGCTCGGAAGTTTTTATCTGCATAGATTCGTGGGTTATTAATTCGCCGGTTATCTCCGCTGTTGTGTCCTGCATCTGGTTGTAAATTCGCTTGCCGAAAATTACAAATACAAAAGTGAAAATCGCGAAAGTGACGGCAAGGATGTTTCGCTTTCGTTCTTTTGTTATTCTTGACGCATTCTTCTGGAAGTCAGCCACTGCATTCTCAATTGAAGTTTTTAGTAAGGAACTGTTAATGGCAGTTTGGGATTGGACATCCTCTAAGCCCGGATTTGGATTTGGATGGCCGGGTTTGGCCTGAGTTGGGGTTGGGGTTTGGGTTGGGGTTGGGGTTGGGGTTGGTTTGGGTTTGGGCGTGGTTGATTCGGTAGCCTTCGCAAAACCACGACGAGGAATTGTTCTTGAGGCTATTGTTGATTGTTGGAGGAGTGGTGCTGTGACCTTGAAAAGACTTGCTCTGATGAGTTTGTTATTACAAGAAGCTGCACGTGACAGAGACGTTCCGATTGTTTTCAACATAAAGGATGATAGAGATGGAGTCTCAATTTTTAAATTTCAGGCATAGAGGAGAGGTGCAGGTGTGCAGAGACAATTGGCGCGGGGAGAGCGATTGAAATTTTAAAAAAAATTATAACATGATGATGATCCTGCTGCTGCTGCTGCTGCTGCTCGTGAGCGTTGCTCAAGGTTTCGTGAAGCAGCCGTTGATACGAATCACCGAATCTTCAAATACAGCCACCAAAGCCTTTGTGACACATTTCGAGACGATCAGCATTCCAACAGGGCGAGGTGTCTCCATGGTCGACATTACTCCAATGGTAGAACAAGCTGTTTCCAAGTCAAATTGCATTGAGGGCGTGGCGACTGTTCTGTCAAAGCACTCAACAGTGGGCATCATGATTAACGAATGGGAACCGAGGTTTGTTGATGATGCGCGACATTTTCTGTTGAAGCTCGCTCCTCGACACGACCAGTACCTCCACAATGATCTCGATTACCGTGTGGGCCCTCCAGATTGGCCAGGTGGTGACGAGGCTTGGCGAAAGTTCCGCCAGGGTGAGCCGGTGAATGCACATTCTCATTTAATACAGTTTGTTGTGGGCACGAGTGAGAGTATTCCTATCCACGAGGGGAAGCTGGCCCTGGGCACATACCAAAATGTGATAGTTTGTGATGCCGATGGACCTGTCGGACAGCTAGGCAATCCGAAAGAGAGGACCATCGTAATTCAAGTGCAAGGAAATGACCAATAAAATTCCTCACATTTTACGTAAAAACCGGCTTAGACCACAAACCCTCCTCTTTCACCTTCATCATCTTTTCGTGAATCTTGGGCAGATCACCAACGCACTCAACATCCAGAGCGATCAATCCCTGAACGCAGGAATACTCTTTGATCGTGCTCACATCATTCACGAGAACATCAACACCCTTGGTCCAAGTGGTTTTCACCTTGGCATTGGAGAGCGTAAGGTGTACCTGGTTGGGACTGAAATCCAAGTTTTTCGTGGTCTTGAGGTGGGTGTAAGACTCAAGTGTCTGGTCCTTCAAAAACGCGGGCAGCTTGCTCATCACTCCTCCGTAGGCCTCCAAGACTGCCTGGGGAGCGCTGGTGTCCCACTTGGCAAAGCCGCCAGTATCCCTGATGTACGCCCCTCCCTTGCCCTCGAGCAGCATCATCGCGCGGTTGCCGCTTGCGACGGAGGAAATGCGCTCGTACCCCAGCTCGTCGATCAGCTGGGAGATGAACGGGCTGACCTTTCCGTCGGTGATGAGCATACCGGACGGGTGTGGAGTCTCAGCCATGTCCAGCTCCCCGAGCTTGCAGTCCTCGGATGCTGCACCGAGCGAAGCGAAGCAAGAGCAACAACAACAAAAAGAATGAGGAATGAAGTGAGCCAAACGAATTGAGTGGAATAATGTTAGTTCAGTTTCCTCAATGTTAGTTCAGTTTCCTCAAAGCTCGCTCGCTTCGCTCGCTCACCTGCCCCTCCAGCCCAGGTCACAGGCTCCGTCAACGGACGGTACATGGTGCCGGCCACAGGGTGCCCGAGCGCGTCGTTGAAACCCATCAGGATTGTGACGTACTCGCCCTGGGCTGTAGCAAACTCTCGCGTGCCGTCAATAGGATCGACAAAGGCAGTGAGTGTTTTGTACGCGTTGGAGTCAAGCTTCAACGCGAGCGCCTTGATCCTTTCCAGCGTGCTGTCAATGATAGCGTTAAACTCGTCCGGAACCGTGAGGTCGTCAACAGTGTAAGGCTTCTCCGAGATATTGATAACCGATTCATCCTCCTCGCCCACAATCTGAGCGAACTTGTCGCCAGCAAGCAAATACTCGATGAACATGTGCTGCACAATACCGTCCGCAATCGTAAAGAAAGTTGCATCTGACTTGAGCTTGGATGCTCCGCCGTGCCTTTGGTCCGCAATTTTCTCATAAAAAGCTGCCAACATAGGAGTTACAGCATCACAGGCTTCCTTCGAGATGAGGACCAGGTCGGTAAGCGGTGTTGCGTGAGCTGCCGCCGAGCGAAGCGAGGCGCATTTTTAATGAAGAGCGAAATACAAGCCAACGAATTGGTGTTAGGGTTAAGTAAGATTGTCTTAGTTTCATCTCTGTAAGAAAATTTACCTGCTGGGGACAAGGAGGTTGACATAGCTGTTGCTGTGAGGGTGGCGAGTAGACCCTCGATGATGGCATCCTTTCGTGTGATCTCATTCCGAAGAAGCATGTTCTCATCAGTAAGATCTGATAGAACTTTCGTAGAAGCAAAAAGAGGGGACGAGAACACAATATGTGAACCCGCAATCTTGGGTGCAATGTGAAAGGCCTGGACGATACCGGACGAGAACACAACACGTGAACGCGCAATCTTGGGTGCAATGTGAAAGGCCTGGACGATACCCCAAGCGAGGAGAATTGAGAAACACCGCATAGTTTGCCCAAGTGCCCAAGGTGGATAAAAGGTTATGCATCATTTTTCAATATTTGCTTCTTCACTTTGCCCAATTCTCCCAAATCTCCGCCAAATTGAGAGAAACAGTAGTTCCCCTCCCTCATACTGTATCAGCAGCCCCAAAATGTTTACCTGCGGTCTACGACGTTCTCTGCTTCGACCAACTTCTCTGCCGAGATCACATTTTTTATCCAATCCCATCTCTCCTGCAATCTCCTCGCAACCCTTCACGTCAATCTCCGACTTCAACCTCCCCCGTGTTGGGTTTGACACTGAATTCACCCTTGGCAAGCTCGGCGGACCTGACAAGAAATCCTTTGGATTTGCTGATGACAACTTTGAGCCAGAAGCTACCCCTGAGCACCTCCAGGACCCGAGGACATTCACCGCCAAAAAGAAGTGGTCCCTCTGTGAGGATTATGCCTACGCAATTGCCCAGCTCCCCTCGAAGGCCGGGAATGCCAACTCTGACAAGTTCGATGCCCCCCTCCCCCAAGCAGTTCCTCCTGCCCAGGTTTTAGCCACCCTCAACGCTGTGCGCAGCCGCTGGAATGACAAGTTTTCCAACGAGGCTGTTCCCCCAATAGACATGGTCAGAGCAGCCTGTGTGGTGTCTCTGGGGGTTCAGGAGATGCAGGCTTTTGCGGAGCTTCCCGAGGAGAAGGAGGAGGATTTGGAGAAGGAGGAGGAGGGGGAGGATGGGGAGGGGGGTGCGGATATTGAGGCGGCCAACAGTGAGGAGGCTGATGGAGAGGAAACAGAAGCCAAGGTAGAGGAAGAGGAAGCCAAGGTAGAGGAAGAGAAAGAAGAGGAAGAGGAAGACAACAAATCCTTCAAACCCACCCAAAAACATTACCTTAATAACGACTCCTTCTTTGCCGATCCTCCCGACTACGCGGCCCTCCTCAAACAATACCACTCCCACGACGACCCGGCCGAATCCATCACCTCCCTGCGTGGCCGCCTCGGCCTGTTCGACAAGGACGAAGCGGCCGTGGCCGAAGCCCTTGCCTTCGAAAAGGAAACAGAGGAGGTGAGCGGGCGAGCCTTGATGAAGACGAGAAATATATACGAGCCACAACTAAACTAAACTAAACTAATCCACTCAATTTACTTCGCACCTTCTTCGCTCGGCGCAGTTCAACGCTCAGCTGGCGCAACACCCCGACCGGGAACGCAAATCGGAGGCTGAAATTCGCAAGGAGACGAAGCTCCTGCTTGCGGAAATTGCGGAGCAGGAGAAGCTTGACAAGAGACATCGGTGGGAGAAAGCAATGAACCAAAAAGAATTTGATGAGGAAAATGAAATTAAAGTCGAAAAGATTGGGAGGTGGAACTTCAAGGTTGTAGAGTGCGGGGAGGAGGGAGAAGAAAAGGGGGAGGCTGAAATTGCCTTGGAGGAGGACGATGATATGTTCGCCAGCTACACCCACAACGAGTTGGTATCACTGAAGATCATGCAAGATGCTAACCTGGTGAAATCTAAAAGAGTTTTTTTCAATTGAGCATTTTCTGGAATTTTATCCACAATCGCTTTCTTTCATTCTTGTGTCTGAGCATTAGGAAAATGTTGCTTCCGCCGCTGATGGGGTTTTCGTCGTTTGTAGTGGGGGCATCTCGAACGTCGAGCTCGGGCATCGCAAAATTCATGTTGCGGTCGTACAAGTGGCTCGCTAGAAGACTCAGAAAGATGTCTTCGCCGTTGGACCAGCGGAAATTCATGGTAGTGTGGGAGAGAAAAGAGCTGCACAGCTGGCGGTCGTGCATCGCAAACTTTGTGAGAATCACAGGTGCGAGTCCAGCGATGTTGGTCGTGCTGTACATCGTTTGGAAAAATTTGAGCTTTCGACCGTATTTTCCAACAATTCGCCGTCTATCTAGGGTGAATTCGTCGAGGAGAGCTGTGATTGAGCTTTGTGATGGGATCATGTCGCTGTCTATGTGGAGAATGATTTCGTTTGAGGCTTGGGCGCAAAGCTTGAAACGCAGAGCGAGGCCGAGAATCGGATCGTCAGATGAGCTGTCTATGTGGGATTCTATTAGGTTGGAAAGGGGCGGGATGGTGGAGGGGGTTGAGTGCGAAACTACGATCTCAGATATTGATGGATGATTAGCAAGCAAGGGGAGGATGTTGTCGGCCGTGAGTTTGGCGCGGTGAGGATTGTTCACCAGGATGACAGCCGTTACGCGATCTGTGGATTTAGGGGTGTGGGCTTGGTGAGGAAAGGGGGGCTGGGGGACTCCTCTATCGTGAAGAGCTGAACCAAACAAAAAGACTACTGAAACAAGTATCGCCATGCAAGCCATTATCAGAGTCAATAGGCATCGATGATGATTGTTTTTGGGAGGCAGAAATCGAGGCTTCATTGAAGAGAAATAATGGGACGAGGGCTATTTTCTGGCTAGTGGGGAGGGGGGTAGGGTCGAAGAGCAAGCTGGTGATTATTTATAGAGCTGGCGAAAGGGAGAGTTAAAAAATAGCAATGTCTGAGGAATTGGGAGACGTGAGGACGTCGCATAATTTAGAGATGGGCTGGGTCTGGAAGGACCGGAAAGCTGAGATGGAAAACGCCGCCAGGGCAGCCTGGATTTGCTTTTCTGACATATTTGTTGGGGGGAAGGGGGTGGCGAGGTGGGACGAGGGCCGAGTTGTGTATTTCTGGGCTAGGGGGGGGGGGGTAGGGTCGAAGACGCGGGGGGCGGTTCGGGCGCCCCGAGGCCGGAGGGGGGGGACGGTCTAAAACCCAGGGGGCTGTTCTGGCGACCCCCAGTCCGGAGGGGGTGTGG
>Ga0114994_10003481_pt1 | contig 11451 bp, 15 predicted proteins | sample ArcticOcean_MG_C_9_FD_87043 | JGI IMG/M metagenome (GOLD analysis project Ga0114994, IMG submission 87043) | Marine microbial communities from western Arctic Ocean - ArcticOcean_MG_CB2_152 | ecosystem: Environmental > Aquatic > Marine > Oceanic | place: Arctic Ocean: Canada Basin | collected... | reverse complement strand
ACCCGCCAGGTCGCCGATCGCGATGGAGTAGGCGTTCTGGACCCCGGGAGTTGCTCTATACCCTATATCAATACCCGATGTGGACTGTGTGGTAATAACACCGTTGGTTACTTCTATTCCGTCCGCATGCTGGAAGAAACACTCGTTTGTCGTAGTTGCTCCCGTATCCGTGACCTGTTGGAGAGTACCGACCCCGCCCCCGCCTCCACCAATCGGCCTGTTTCTCCAGAAGGGAGCAATCGCATCCGCCAAAGTGAAGGTGATTGTGAGGATCTCAGGGGTGCCGCTGTCTGTGACGACACACTGATACGCGCCAGCAATCAGACTGGATGCCACGGGCGTAATACTTATTATGGCCCCACTGGGTGGACTTGTCCACGAATAAGAATACCCCGGCGTACCACCCGTTACAATCACCTCTATAGAGCCACCCGAGCCACCCGGAGAAGTGGGATCGATAATGTCATAAGTAGCTTCTAAACTCGATGTGAGGGGATTAAGAATCTCACTGGTCATTGCCGAATCCGTAGTAACGTACATTAACACCTGTCCATTCGTGTTAGATGTTAGAAGGACATCTGTCAGGTCGTGTAGACTCTCGGGCCCACCACCCGGCCCGACGAGGATTCCGTTCAGATAAAGATTGGAAAGACCGTCTGAGGTGAGCCCGACGGATATGGCGGGGTTCGGTACTGGGGTATCTTGTACTCCTGTATAATTAAGTACCACGTTATCAGCAAAAAGCGTCTTTCCAGCCATTTACTATTAGTTACTAAATAAAATCCCGGCAATTCCCATCTTGAACCGTAAGATGTTATAACTCGCCGCATAGATGTTAAGAGGACTGGTCGCCTGCGCTGAACCTCTCACAATATTCTTGAGTATCATCTTCGCATTATCAAGTCGCGAAAAGTTACATGTTCCGGTAGGCGCAAACGACGAGGCGTCCAATGCGAAACTGTACATGAAATATCGTGTGTATTCGGGTGTGTTCTGTGTCGTATCGTAGGCGATAACGCCATACTTTGTATGGTAATACCCCTGAACCGTGTGGAAGTATGTAGGAGACATCTCTTCGAGGAAACTCTTTCCGTTCAGGTACATGTCCATGTTTTCAAACGTCCAATTATCATCGAGTATATTAGGTCCGATAGCGTTAAGGCCAAAGAATAGCGCCTTTACGGGGTGATTAAAGTAGGCCAGATCGAGTTCCTGATCACTGCTATACAGCACTTTCTGTGTCTGGGTGATGATCATGCTCATTTCCTTCTGGGCCATCTTCTCACGCTCATCCGTATCGAGATATACGAAGTTCCCGTACGCCTTGAGATTCTGTACAGAATCGACCGACGGTCCCCACTTGATATGGATCTCGGCCTCTGTGTACTGCATGGCCACTAACGGCAGGAAGAGACCGTTATCACAGAAAAAGAAATGTAAAGGGAAGAACTTATTATTTGATTTCGATATGACGTTGTTGATCGTCCGGGCCTTGGATGCGGAGTCTGCCAGGTACACTTGCCATATCTCGGACATGAACTCGTACGTCTGTGTATCGACCGTCTGTCCGCCGATATGTAATTCGAAGATGGTCCCGCCCAGATTATCGACCAGATCGTCGCCTTCGAGCCATACGCAGTTAATGAGATCACCGAGTCTGGATAAAGGTATCACACACGTCTCGTTGCTGGATACTGATCCACTCGTGACAGGTAACCGTTTGGGTGCCTGCGCAAAGTTCGTGTGTCGGTTGTATTTTATACTGAACAGTGAAGTCCCACCATTGTCACTGAGATATGCATCCTGTACTCCTTTAGCCACTAATGATATCAGTGCGCCCGACATCTTACTATTACTAACTAAATAATTTTAAACATGAATTTTTCTTTGAACGGATTCGGTTTTTCATCTTCGACCCTGTCATCGATCTTGTACCCACCATGTCTATACACTTTTCGGCGTTTCATATACATGGAATTTAGAATCGACCACTGGTCCCACATATCGTAAATACGGGGATTGTTCTTCTTCCCGGCCGTCTCACGCATGATCCGTCCAATGGACTGAGTTATATCAGATTTGGGTGTTGCGAGAATGATAGAGTCGAGGGTGGGGATGTCCAGGCCTTCGTGGGCCTGACTGAACGTCCCGAATATAATAGTTTTCTTACTGGACGTTTCCAAATCCTTTTCTTTCATGCCTCCCATGTACAACCCTGAATTATCCGGAAAATGGCTATGGAGTTCCTGGCAGTGAAGACGTCTATCACTCAACACCAAAAGTTGCCGATCGGTTCCGTTCGTTATCTTTCGGATGGTATCAAGCAGGACCCCATTGCGATGCCCGTTATCAACGATATCCGATATCATGTGTACCAGGGACAGTTTGCCTACCCTATTACACGGCGGAGGTTCCCGGTACCGAGGACAATCATACTTAATAGCGAACACCTCGACCTGTTCCTGGTTCTTACGTTCAACGGCGAAGAACGTATCACCTAAGAACCAGTGAAGGACTCGAGTGAGCCCATCTTTCCTATCTGGCGTTGCTGATAACCCGAACGCGTGCTTGGGACACAACTTGAAAAGGGCCTGGGAAAACACCCGCGCGCAGATATGATGCGCCTCGTCAACGATCAGCGTTCCCACGGAATCGAACTGACCCACATCGTACGATTTCATCGAGAGAGATTGGAGCATCACAATAACAAAATCGTGCTCCAATTCCACCTTATCCTGCTGAACTATCCCTATCGTAGCACCGGGACAGAACTGCTGGATCCGTTCTCGCCACTGGTTGGCGAGGAATTCCTTGTGAACGACAATCATTGTCCGGAACCCCAACGTACACGCGATAGCGAGTGCCACGGTCGTCTTACCGTATCCACACGGCAGGGACAGCACCCCCGACCCGGCCGCAATGGCTTTGGCCAGTGCCGTGTTCTGATGAGTCGAATCACGTAACGTTCCCTTGAACGGGATGCGCATCTTGACGGGGGCGGGGCGCGTATCGTTTTCGATGACCCCAAACTTCTTCTCTCCATAGAACCTGGGCACACACATCCGTTTCTTGTCCTTGGTGACCTTGAAGACCTTGAACGGAGGCGGCGGGAACCCGAATTCCTTATTCACTTCGGGACGTACAGTTAGTTCCTTTTTCACATCTTTGTCAACACCCACGACGTATCCTATACGAGACAATGTACACGTATCCATATTCTATTTAAGGTACAAATCCTTAAGATATATATACACGATGACATCGTTCGAAGAGTTTATAGCGGATCGAAGGAAGAATTATTTAAATAAGTTTATGAAGTTCGAAGATAAACTGTATACGTATTCCTTCGTTCAAAGATTAGGTGTACCTACTCCGAAGGTGTTATGGGTAGGAGATGTTCAGGACGTACCGTCTCTTGAGACTTTTCCGGATAATGTCGTGATAAAACCCAACTCCATGTCAGACGCACACGGTGTATTTCTTCTTAAGAACGGACGAAGCGCGTTTGACGATAGGACACGGTATACGTCTCAGCAAATCATCAACGGGATAGTCGATACACCTTTGGTGACAAGTGCTGAGATACCGGTCATAGCCGAAGAGTTCCTGGAATCGTACCATGCTGAGGACACCATTCCCCGTGATTATAAGTTTTATTGTAACGGTGAGAACGTGTTCATGGTATGTATCGTATGCCGAACCACAAAGATCGTAGCGGACTCCCTGAAAAATTCGCATTATTCCCTCAACGTAAACTTCGAACCTTTACCCGAGAAGGTGGTCGAAAGTTACCCATTCAACCCCACCTCCCCTGAGAAACCCGTATACTGGGATACCATGGTAGACCACGTGAAGCGAATCGGGAAGGAAGTAGGCTGCTTCGTACGCATTGATATGTACGCTACAAAGAACGGACCGGTATTCGGTGAAATCACCCCTACGCCGAACGGGGGAAAGGTGTATACCGATTACGGGAACGATTACATTATGAAACACCTTATTAAAGATGCGTAGCCATTATAGAATAGAAATGTCTTCCCCGGCACCAAATGACATCAATATTTCGGACAACATCGACAAGTGTAAGTCAAATATGGAGCAACTTAAGTCGAATGCGACGGCATCCGAACAGGAGTACTTTCGTGTGGAGGGATCACTACGCGTCTTTGCCTCTCTGAAGGAACTCGGTATTGACCACATTCCGGTACCCCCTCAGAATAATAAGGAAGAGCCTATTATAGATACCGATGAAGTAATTGATACGAAGGATGCTGTTTCAGACTGACCCCAATCGCATCGATCGATTAACAGAAAAATTTAAAATAGACATTTCAGATAAACCCACTCTAGTGTATTGTTTTAGGAATAAACTAGAGTTTGGTTGTACGTACCCACTCGAAATAGAAGAGATACTCGCAAAAGCGGATGTAGGTCAACCACCGTGGTGGGTCGACCTGCTTGATTAAATTGATTGGAGTTGCCACGAAAACCCGGAATACTCACCGACTCGCCATGGCCCGCCATACTTAATAACGGCATCGACTTCGTCGCCGTTCTTAAGTTCCTGTGGTACCTTATCACCCTTTATAGTACACATGACCCTGTTATACCGCCACGGTATTTTAACCTCGATAATGTTATCTACCGGTTTGTTAGAACACCACTTGCTAACCTTGTACATGTCCAGATTATGAATACCCGTTATGCGCGTCCGAGTCTCGTCGTCAATTCGTAGGTTAAGGTACCGTTTACCGTTGTGCTCGTACATTGCCCGGTGAACAGTAGCGAAAACCTGTAGAGTGATCATTCTCTCTTACACGTTATCAAGGTTATTACTAGCGTCACTAAAACGCTCTTTGTTGAATAACATTTTGTAGAACGTTTTCATTTTGACAAAGGCGTCGTTCGTTTTCGTGACTTCCTGTTTTTCCCATATTTTTAGGTCTGATAACCCGTTCGCTATATCGGGTTTGTTGACGGCATACGGGAAACGTTCTTTGAACCTAAGTATGATCTTCTGTGGAACGGAAGGCGCAACGTTCATCAATCTATCATATTCATATCGACATGTCTTACACATGTCGATACATTCGTTTCTATCGCGTGGGTTCAGAGCAAGTTCAAGGGATATATTACGGAAAAAGGCAGCGAATTGTCTTTCGACGGTGGAATGCATTTCGGACTTCTCGGCGGCGCGTATAAATTTCTGGAACGAGGTGAGTAACGCCCCTATTATGTTAATAATGGATATACCGTATGCGAATAAGGCAAACTTAGAACCTTCGCCGCTTGTTGTTATACCGAACCCACCTACCCCCGCCACCGTACTTATGATTATCTGGGGATACATTAGTTTATTATTAAGTTGTCGGTAGTGTCTCGCAGACTGTTCGTGGAGCCACCTGTACCCAGCCGCCTTCTCCGCCCATTTTTTTAGAATCTGTTCCTGCTCGTCCGACCAACTCTCGGCAATCTGTTTCTTCTTGGACTCTTCCACTATGGCTATAGCCTCATATTCGTTGATAGTTTGTGGAAAGGATTCCTCCCCTGTCGTGATCGTCATAGAGGATGGACTCAATGGAAGAACCATGGTTACATTAATCCAACATTATTATTATTTACTAGGATGTTTTTTCAGTATACTATGTCTTATAGAGGCAATTTCACGCGAGAAAAAATCAGGGGTATCTACTCTATTCCACATCATCGAATTAAGTGATTCGATTGATGTATCCGCTTTATCTACACACTCTACCCCGTCCGTGATCCTATATGATAAAATGTACGGAAAGGGTGGGTCTGGGATCTTAAGTACGTCGTATTTCACCCCATCTCCATTTTCGAGCCAGAAATAGGTGAAACACGATAAATTCCCCGCTATCAAGTACCCTTTCCTTACATTTATATCGTGCCCATATTTTCGTAACACGTCTCTAAGTATTACACATACCTGTATAGGGTGAACCTGTACCCTTTTTATACGAATTTGTAATACGACCTTTCGTATGATACCAGTTACGTCCATGTCCGTATTCTACTAGTAGTGTATATTTTTACTACGCCATATCACCCCATTGAATGGGTTTGAGGTTCGCAACCTTGAGTTTCTTCTGGAATTCCCGGTCTTCACCGGGACTATCCTCAAGCGTCAGTTTCCCGCACTTCAGGGCGAGGATCTCCGGTCCCGTGAACGTGACCGTGTCCAATCGGAAATCACGGAAGGCTTCGATCGTATGGGGCACCATCGGCTTGATCAGGTCGTACAAGGCCCTCGCATAATCCCGAATCTCCGACTGGGCGTGTGGATCCATCCTCAGCCTAAGGTACTGTAGAAGGTTATGTAGATCAACCTTCCAGTAGAATTCCGTGTACATGGTCTGCGGCAGGATCATTCGAGCCTGTTCGCGGCAGATCTTATCGTCGGTCAGGAACGACATATAACTCGCATGGCTGTTCTCATTGTGTTCTTTCAGGTAATTGATCACGTCCTCATTGGTTTCCACCACCCCCTCGGATCCCTGACGGTTCGTGGTTTCCTGGCACCGGAACTCTTCCGGTACGAAGAACTCGTCCTTCATCTCCGAATACCGAGCGCTGATCTCGTTGATGTTGGCCGTGCGGTGGCGCATATGCTGCCGCGCCACAAACAGTGGCATTTTCATGTGAAACTTGAATTCTACCATCTCGAACGGAGTGGTGTGCCAGTGTCGCATGAGGTATCGGATAAGCCCCCTATCTCCACGGGACGTCGTCGTGCCCTGCCCGTACGAAACCCTGGCAGATTGGACGATGGCACTGTCTAGATTACTGGTGGGCATGGAATCCACCAACCGAACAAAGCCATGGTTATGAACCTTGATTTCCATCGTCGTTATTATCTAATCGAGGCACTTTTTTAAGTCGTTTATATCATGAAAGTACCGTTTCACGTCTTTCATGAACCGTTTGTTCTTCAATAGAACCTCTTCAGTATTGTTCTTCATGAACCATGCCAGATTTGATTTGGAATATTTCGTATCCTTCTGGTGCTCGGTGGGCTTCCGGGACTTGATGGTCGCCGCCTTCTTCTTCGCTTCCGCGGTCTCGCTCTTCGCCGGTATCCTCTTCGTATAACTGAGCGCCTGCATGACCGTATCCGCCAGATCGTCCTTCTTCTTCGATTCCTTGAAATGATCCCGCCAGTGCGCGTTAACGTCCTCGGTCTCCAGAAAGTCTCGGCACCGATTAATGGAGGCGAGTTTCCTCTCACGGTACTTGGCCTTCCCCGCTCCACAGACATCGGGTATTTTGTGTCGTGCGTCGTATATGATAGTCTCCGAACGAGGTAACTTGATAACAAAATAAGCGTGTAACAGATTCTCAACAGATTTCATTTTCCTGTTTTTATCGGGTTGCTTTTCTATCAGAATAGTGGTAGATTCGAGAACCCACGGCCTATCGTCTAGGTGTTGTATCATACACTGAAATAACCCGTCACTGTGCTGTGGGGGTATCCCAGATACGTCCCAGTTCTTGATAAGTTTTGTATTTTCGTCAATCAAACACATTGCTAAATTTCGAATACCGACATCTATACTGAGTATCATTTAAAGAGTGGACGTTACTTTTCTTTAAATGAATTGCTGTTGGTGGTGTTGTCATCAGATAGAGACTACAATATTACCGTTACCGATTGAATATAATCCGGGTAAAGATACATTCGTCACAATGGGCCAATTCTGTTCGTGGTCATGTTCGAAGGCGTTCACATTGGATCGATTCCGGAGTATTCATAAGATGTCGGATATATGTTCCCTCATTACTTTATTTAGAAAGAAGACAGAAGGTAAACTGACACCAGTAAAACCGGCACCCAATAGATATATTCTTAATATGTTTGGAGGTCCTATGTCAATAGAAGAATTCCGGAAAGAGTGTCACATGCCAACTGTCGAGTACCAGTTCCCCGATACGCGACATGCTATACCAATTGTGGTAAAGAAAATCCAAGAAGCCCCCGAAGCGAAAAAGGGAGATCTGGAGAGACGATTGGATAACATCCATCGTTCCTCACATAAAAACGAGCCACTGAAATTGAAACGGACGAAGCCACTGAAACGGAATATACAGGCTAATAGTTTAGAACAAAGTCTGGATATACGTTTTTCATGAATGGCAGTTGGGACATGAGGATACATTGTCATGAACGCAGCAACAGTGCGGACATTCGACAGACTCAGGCGAGTCGATCGTGATCGACATACCAAGCACGGTATCTAATTGCCCCGTCTCGAGTAGACATTGTAAGCCGGTGGAATTCAGTCCGTGTTCGTTCACGGCTCGACGGTAACATTGGAAAACCTCAACGGGATTTGTCCCACCGGATCCATTGAGTCCGAACATACACATGGTATGAACAGATGGAAGTACGTTCTCAATACACGCTGTATACATATCCGATGCCATATAGATTAATAATGTGTGTTAGTTTTAATGTCATTACAACTGTTGGGTACAATCGCATCCAGTATTAGTTTGTTACACGTGATACCCCAAACTCTCAAAACAGTGAAAACGAAAGATGTAAGTTCGTATTCTAAACCTTCAGTCTTACTGGGTATATTGAGTACTCTTGTGTGGATGTATATGTATTACAAACAGGAACTACATATTCCCATAGCAGTGAATCTGATCTACGTACTTATAGATTTGTACGTTATTTCACTTATAGTAAAAGAAGAAAATAATGGATCAGACTGACAATAAGATCGTCAATGATTTCAGAAAACTCGTTATTGAGAACGTTCTACCGCGTCTCACGGATCTTGAAGAGGAAGTCAGAATGCTTAGGAAGGTCACGTGGCCTATTTGCCAGTCCCTGAGAGAGGTATCACAATTGGACGATCTTAAGAACAAACGAGAGTTCCTATTTCGTCTTACGGAGGAAGAGGCTAAGATGCTTCTGATCGCAAAGTCTAAGTTGACGGGTATGTACCCCACCCCATCCTACTCACCCGGTGGATCTACTAGCGAGGAGTTTCATATTCTAACGAATGAGTAACTAAATACTCTGGTTCCTTATACCCATACTCAGTCTATTGAAACTTTCAAGGTTCAGTGTATTGTACGACATGGTCTTCCGTCGAAATATATGAATAGTGGAGGACGGAACGACCGCACACAGCAGGAGTTTCTGTACATTTCGCTTTGACTGACACCCGGTACACGTGTACTTGGTATTTGACTTGCTACATAGTCTACACCCTTTTGGATGAAGAAGGAAGAATATACTGTTATCACTAGGTGGTGAACAGGCCGCGCTATTCATTTAATATAAAAACATCTTTTATTTTTAATGTGTGGAATATGGTGTGTGTTCCGCTCTACCCTCGCATCCGGTGATTCCAAAACACAATGGCACCGTGGCCCAGACGACACGGCTCGCAAAAAACTGGGCATCTGTACGATGGAATTTTGTCGATTGTCCGTCAATGACATGACGGGGTCGGGAATGCAACCGTTCAAAACCAACAACTCAATGTTGATGTGTAATGGGGAGATCTACAACCACAAGGACTTTGCGATCCCGGATCTGTCTTCGGGAAGTGATTGCGAGGTTCTCCTACCACTGATAGAATCGAAAGGGATTTTCAGGACGTCTACGTTGGTAAGGGGTGTGTTTGCCATGGTATACACCGACGGCAAGAAACTCTTAGCATCGCGAGATCCGTTAGGGGTCAGGCCACTATTCTACTGTAAACTGAACGACGATGGGGGTATGGCGTTCGGCAGCGAAATGAAATCTCTGCTCCAGTTCGGGAAGAGAGTGGAAATATTCCCGCCTGGGCACGTGTACGATTCCACCACCGACTCGTTCTCATGCTACTACCCGTGTTATTGGGACGCGCGGTCCCTGCCTCCCCTGCGCAGTATGCGGGACGTCTTATGCGAGTCCGTTCGGATACGCGTGAAGAACACCGACCGACCGGTAGCCTTCCTACTGTCAGGAGGGCTGGATAGCAGCCTGATAGCATCCATCGCATCTAAGATCGTCGGGCCTATAAAGACGTTCTGTATAGGGTCGGACGATAGCACGGACGCCAAGGCCGCTGATAGAGTCGCTCGACACATTGGATCTGACCATACTCGAGTCGACTTTGATCTAGATTGCGGCGTCGATGCCCTGTCGGATGTGATAAAGTCCCTCGAATCGTACGATACGACGACTATACGCGCCAGTGTCCCCATGTGGTTACTGTGTCGACACATATCCCGCAACACGCCTTACAAAGTTATCCTGTCGGGCGAAGGGAGCGATGAACTGCTTGGTGGGTACATGTACTTCCACATGTCCCCGGGCAACGACGAGTTCATGGGCGAGACGATTCGGCGTCTCAAGTTGCTCCACCAGTTTGACGTTCTCCGAGCGGATAGGTGCTCATCCGGGCACGGGTTAGAACTGCGCGTCCCGTTCCTCGATAAGGAGGTTGTCCAGGTCGGAATGGAATTCCCCATTCACAAGAAACGGACTAAGGTTGAGAAGGCCGTCCTCCGAAGCGAGTTCGAAGGGTACCTCCCAGACGATATTCTGTGGCGGAGGAAGGAGGCGTTCAGTGACGCTGTTGGGTACTCGTGGGTCGATCACGTCAAGGCCCACGCCGAGCATACCATATCTGACGAACAGTTTACGGAGACGTGTTCGAAGTGTACGCATAACGTCCCACAGACCAAGGAGGAAGCGCTCTACAGACGCCTGTACTGGGATCATTTCGGTGATTCGAATGATCACCTTATTAGCGAGATATGGAGACCGAAGTGGACGAGCGAAACTGACCCCAGCGCGCGCAAACTAGACTTAAAATTTTATGATGTTTAATAACAAATGGAACTGTTCGGACGGATTCTGCTCTTATTCACTCTATCACCCTTCTTCGAGATATCCGAGTATGTCAGGTGTGAGGTAAAATACAATATTAAAAGAATTCTGAATATAGTATATCAGGATGGAAGATCAAGCCACTGTAACGAAGAAGTTTCTGACTCAGTTCAGTCCAACGAACAAGACTCATGTGGAGTGGCTGAAGTCGATTCACGTAGAAGTTCAGTCGATGGATACGAACAAATCGAGTCGAGTTCCGTCTCTGATTATGAACAATCCGATGAACGTAAGTGTCACTCAGAATGATTTACTCGAATGGATTCATATTCAGTTCGTACTGTCTATGAAGTACTGTGGGGCGGTGTTTGACAAAACCGCCTGTATTCTGTAAGCGTAAAATCCCGAGGTTCTGAGTCCTCATCCATCCTTATTAATAAAACCGACCCTTTCGTATCTTCCTTGTCGAACGGGGCTGGTAACACGTTCTGATTATCCATGAGTTCCATGCACGATTCACGGCATTTCATAATAACAACCTCGATCTCGGGCCACTGTCCTATGAAAGTCCCGGGTCCCTTTAACAACCTGAATGT
>Ga0114994_10003480_pt1 | contig 11452 bp, 13 predicted proteins | sample ArcticOcean_MG_C_9_FD_87043 | JGI IMG/M metagenome (GOLD analysis project Ga0114994, IMG submission 87043) | Marine microbial communities from western Arctic Ocean - ArcticOcean_MG_CB2_152 | ecosystem: Environmental > Aquatic > Marine > Oceanic | place: Arctic Ocean: Canada Basin | collected... | reverse complement strand
TGTTAATTTTGTGGAATGGTTAGTTTGATTGTTTTCTCTTATTTTTCTCTAAACACACAAATCTCACCCTGCGCAAACCGTCATCACGCTCAAAACCGCCACCCCCGCAAACACGTAGCTCGGCCACGGCTCCTCGTAGCAAATCCCCCCCACGTCCACCATCGGCATAGGCAGCTCAACCGGCTCCATAAACGCCGTAACGCTAATCAAAAGAGTAAAGAAGAACGTCATCAGCCCGAGGCAGAAATCGGGAGAGCCGCCAAGGTCCCCACTTTCAAGTTCCCCCGCGGGGTAGCCGTAGTAGGCTACGCCGGAGGCGATCCGATCGGTGAGGCGGGGGAGGTGCTTATTGACGATTTCTCGAGAGAGGGATATGCCGTAGGTTAGGTAGGTTAGGGAGTACCCCGCGAGCCACATTTCGTTTCCAGAAGCCATAATGAAGATCCTAGCCGAGCACATAATAAGCGCTTGGAATCCGGGGGACCAGTCGGTCGTACCGTGGGATAGGGAGAGGTGAATTCCGTCGACGAGGATTAGCGTGGCGGAGTTTAGGAGGGAGAGGGTTGTGAAGGAGGTGAAGAGGTGGGAGATTAGGGTGTAGAGGAAAAGGAGGGAAAGGGAAATTGTGTAGAGGCGGGTGTTTAGGGTTGAGCGGGAGGCGGGGGAAAGGAGGAAGGAGGATTTTGTTACGTCGGCTGAGCGGTGGAATGGATTGGAACAGTGTGTTTGTTAGTTTCGCTTTTATATCAGCTCAGCTCAGCTCAACTCATCTCAGCTCTCTCACCTCCGGCGTTGAACATGTCCGGGGTGGTGGTTGTGAGTGTAGGCATTGAGTTGTTGCTGTTGTTGATAATTTTATTATTCTCCCGCCCCCCCTCGCCCCCTTCGCCACCTTCACTCGCCACAACGGAATAGGCGTCCCCAAGAAGCTCATTAAACGCGCTCCCCCACCCGTGCCACTTATTTGTGCCACCGATGCCTGTTGCTGAGGCGCCAAGAACGATCATTAGCTGCCGAGCGCTCAGCCGGAGCTTGCTGTCGTTTACGAAGGCCATCATGATCAAAGGGCAGACGTTTAGGGTTGCGAAGACGATGCTGATCGCGGTGAAGTTGGGCTCTTCGCCGCCGGTGAAGACCGCGGGGTCGACGAATGCGACTGCGATGGTGTAGACCATGACGCAGGCGAAGCTGCATGATTGATATTTGTTCAGGGTTAGTTACAGTTAAGTTAAATACACGAACAATTCAATCCAATCCAATTCAAATTCAATTCGTCGCTCCGCTCCGCTCACCTCCCCCCGAGGCAATTAAGCGTCGTCGTGGACATTCTCCAACCGTTGAGCCGCCAGAGCTTCAGCCCGTACCAGCTCAGAATCAGGGCGGTGCCGATAAACAAAATCGCGAAGCCCACCGCGGGGGGGTTGCACGACCCGGCAGTCGAAAGGCCCCAGGCCCACAGGACGATAATCGGCGTCAGCAACGCGATCTTGCAGCAAATTGTCGCGTAGTACAAGTTTCGCCTGAACTCGACGTTGTTCTCCGTGAGCATGTAGCTCCCGAAGAGCGTCGCGAGGATGTTCTTGTCCGTTCCGCTCATGACGCGAGTGACGAGGAAGGTTTCGATTCTGTCCAGCCTGTAGTTTAGGTTTTCGTCGAGGTGCTTCTCCATTATCCAGAAGAAGTAGCAGAAGAAGATTCCAAAGGTGATTAGGGTGTTGACGAACTCGGCCTGCCCGAAGATGTAGAACTGAGACAGGTCAACTTCGACGTCCGGAGGGGGCCAAATACCCGCATACGGCATTGTGTAGACCGTGTACATTCTCTCAACGGGGGAGAGGGGGTTCGAGCCGACTGGCCGGTTGCCGCCTAGGCGAATCATGCCGTTCGTCACCCCGCCCCATTTGTTCTTCTGGGTTGCGGGGAAGAACTTTTGCTGCACCCGAGATTTGTTAGGTTAGTGAGGAGTGGATTAATGATGTGGGTATTGTGGCTCACCTTGCACTTCTTCTCGCTTGGGTAGTAGGCTCCGTTGGGGGGGTCTCTCTTGAACTCCTCGTAAACAACGTTAAAGTCCTGGCTGTCGTCCCAACCTTTCAACCACTGAAGACTCCCAAAGTTTGCAATGTCCCTCACGTCGCGGCACACGTACATGACTGCATTGAAATTGATGCTGAGGTCCACGAGAGTGTTCACGTCGAGCAAATCTTTCGCCGCAGTTGGAGTCCGGACGATCATCGCCCCCTCCAAATACTGTGCTCCGAGCGAAGAAGGTGCGACATACGAATTGAGTGGGTTGGTTTAGTAGTGAGTGGCTCGTATTTTCTTCTTCAACAAGGCTCGCTCGCTTCGCTCGCTCACCTCCGCGTTCCGAACTTCCTCGAACTCCGCGTCGAACATGGCGTACTCGTCGTCGGAGTGAACCTTGCCGAAATCAGACACCCAGGCGTACACGCCCTTGAAGACGTCCCACTCGGCGTTCTGGAAAGTGTCGACAACGACGCCAAAATCAATGTTGTTGATGTTGTTGAAGGCGTTCTCGTTGGGCTCTACGTACACTTGGAAAGGGACGGTTTCGAAGTGAACTCGGAGGCACTCGCGGCCAGGGTTGAGGCAGGCGTCGTCCTGAATGTCCTCCCCGTCCAAGGATATCCAAGCGGTCTCGTTGCAGGCGTCTCCCCTAGGCATCTTCCACGAGCTCAAGGTTGATTCGCACACGTCGTTCGCGCCGGGGGCTAGGGTGGAAGGGTCGAGAGGCTCGCAAAGGTTTGTTAGGGGGGTGGTGAAGGGGGTGTTTAAAAAGTTGCAGTACGGGACCCTGAACTCAACAGAGGAGATGAAATCGTCTGCAAAGCAATGTGAAGAAGGAGAGGGGAAGTGTTAGGGCCAAATTTAGAATATACTGGTGGAAGGAGTGGAGTGGAGTGGAAGGAGTGGAAGTAGTGCTCACCCGCAAACTCAAGACCATCGTCAGCATCCCACAGCTCGAGAGTCACGTCGTCGCCGGAGAACTGGAACCCGAGGTTCAGGGGCTCGTTCTGCCAGGAGGGATTCAGGGAGTTTCGGACTACCGACGAAGTTGCCGTGGAGGTTGTTTGGGTGTAGTTGTTTTTTATTGACACGGTGACGTAAGGATCGGTGAGGTGAGCCGCAGCTCCGAAGGAGTCGAAATTGGATAGAGAGGTGATGTGCTGGAGGCGCATGGTAAGATTGCCGCCGTTCATGTTCGAGGCAAACCCATTGTCTATGCAGGAACCACGACCAAAGTCGCCGATGCAACAGTATCCACGGTCAAGGTCCTGCGCCACGCCAAGCAAAATGAAGCGAGGCGCATTTTTAATGGAGTAGGGGGGAGGCGAGCGAGCCAAACGAATTGAGGAGATTAGATTAGTTTAGTAGTGGAAGTAGCCATTATGTCTGTAGCCATTTTGCGAGGTCCATCGCGAGTATGCTCGTCTTCCTCAAGGCGAGCGGATACTTTGCTCAATCTCACCTCATTGTGAAAACGGTTGCACTGGAAGAGGACAGCGGGGAGAAGTTCGGCACCTTCCTCGACAAATGCATCGTCATCGGAGGAGCAGACCACTCCAGGGGGGCAGCCCTGGAGGTCTCGGGAATATTGAAGTTGGGGTTGGTGTTGTGGAGGATTTAATTGTGGATTGGAATGGTATGATGATGGGAGAGGCGAAGAAGTGGCAGTTATTATTAATGATTGGTCGGCTAATAATAGTAAGAGTGCGAGGGTTTGGGGGTTGGATGGAAGCCGCATTGCCGCAGATGGGTTTTGAGTTTGAGCGTTATCAACTCAAACTCAAACACAAGTGTCAAAGTGGAAAACCCAAACTGCAAAATTTTTAATATCAAGAGGCTCACACATCTCCATGATGGTCTGCCAAGAGAGAGTCGCAAGAACGTTGAGTGCTTTGCCAGTGTCATTTAACAACAAACAGTCAATGGCATATTATATTCGAGATTGATGGTTTCTAGTGATGATGTTATGGATGATTTGGTTGGAGTCGGGGGAGGGCAAGACAAGCTCATCAAATTGTACAGCTTCAACGAGGGAAATGCTTTCTTAGCGCACACGTTGGAGGGCCACACCGAACATGTCAATTCCCTCTATATTCTCTCCGACTGCAAAACCCTTTGCTCGGGAAGTGACGCTAATTCCATCAAATTTTGGAACCCTGCCGATGGAAGCTTGGTGATGAGCATCGACCAGGCTCACACCAATTTCGTCTTTAGCGTCTCATGCATATACTCCCCCAACGGGCGAGTTCTTGTGAGTGCCGCTCACGACAACACGATGAAGATCTGGGATGCTGAGAAGTTCGAGCTCAAGCACACGTTCGAGCAGGAATTCATCACCAACCAGCTCACCATCACGGCCGATTCCAACTTCATTGTTTCGGCCAACGACGACAAGACGAATTGAATCACCCCCTGCCGAGAAATTCCTCACAACCCTCACCCCCATCCTCAACCTCGTTATCCACATCGTCTACTAGTGGGAATTTGTGTCCTTCCCGAAGGCACACCGAGAACACTTCAAGTGCGTGCACGACGGCGGCACTCTCCCCTGCCCATCTCCCTATCCATCTTCACTCCAACTCGATGGAGCCGAGATCCAGAATTTTTGATCAAATCAATGCGAACTAGATACGAGCGTTTACAGGAGGAGAGCGCTTTCAAAAGGAAGCAAAAATCGAACAATTGGAACGAAGGTTTTTGCCAACAAAATTAAACTAAATCGTGGATTTCTAAATTATTCACATCTCCAACACCAACACCGTTCGCATTCAAATACGCCATAACTCTTTGCTCCACGTTACTCCTTATCTCGAAGTAGAACAACGCGAAGTCTTCGTTGTGATGGGCCTCCTTGCTAGGGGCAATTTGCTCAAAGTCGAGAATATGACCTGACTCAGGTTTAGGGCGCTCGACTTCCGTTTTCAAAATTGATTTTGGGAGCATTGGGATTTGTAAAAACCCACTGTCCTCGTCTACGTAGGCTGAGAACTTGAACTCTTCCGGCCACATGTCTGTCCTCTTCTTTCGACGAATGCCGTCCACTTTAAGATGGTGGGGAACAGGCGACAATAATTGCTTCAGCGACATGAAGGGGGGGGTGCACCTTAGGTTGATGGTGTCCTGGTTCACACCGTCCTCTTTGTCTCCCCAGCTCAAAGGGTTGTCACCGAGTACTTGTTTTCCCCTCGTGATTTCCCATCGTGCCAGATCAGAATAATAGTGACCAATAAAATGCCCAGGTGTCCCAGTCCACCCTCCCCTTCGAATGTTAACTTTCGCCACCCTCGTGTCCCACCCAATAACAACTCCAGTGTGGTCTGCCGGACCGCTACTTCTGCGCAGTAGCGGGTAGCTCGTGGCAAACATATCGACGGGAATCTTTGAACCAACCAAGTACACAGCAATTAACTTCTCGCGCAGCAAGGTTGGTCCGTTTTGTATCCCCTCCTGGAGGAGCCTGTTCAAGTGCCAACCTCCCTGGCTGTGGCTCGCCAAAATGAAAGGGCGCTCAAGTCCGTGAGTGCCAATGAATTCGTTGAACGCGGCTAGCACGTCCCCGTACGCAAGGTTCATTGCTGCTCGCCCGTTATTTCTATCGAGGGCAAAAGCCGCCAGGGTAGCCTGCCGGTACTTCGGAACGTACATCCTACATTTTTTGCTGAACACTGAGGCTTGTCCGGCAAGAACAAGTTGCATCTGTGTTGTGGCCTTCACATCATCGATGCTTCCATTCCAGTTCGATCCAAAGTACGTCGTGGGGTGAACAAAGAAACAATCTGCAGGCCGCTCCACGTTCGGTGGGTTCGGATCGTCCCCCTCGCAAACTGCATCGGCAAGAGTCGGCACGGTAATCTTCGTGGGGTGGCAGTGCCAAGAATCAACATTTTTATAGTCAGGAGCTTGGATATAGTCATCATCCTCAAACTGATGTTTCGGAACAGTGAGTATCTTTTTGAGAACTGCCACGATGAACCAGTCCCCGCATGGGAAACAGAGCTTCCAGCACATGTAATTATTTAAATATAATCGGCCTGGGTGGTGTTTCAGTCAGGTGAATCTTTTCAGTGATGAATATTCTACTGAAGTGCTGAAGTGAATGATGATGAGTTGCCCCTGTGACCTATTCAATGGAAAAAGTTTAAGCCCTGTGACCTATTCAATGGAAAAAGTTGATAAATATATCAATTTTTTGGGTTGTGTGTCAATTAAGAAATCTTAATTTTAATAACAGCAAACACCAACCACGATGAACCTCACTGTGAACCCAGTTTCCCGACTGTCTCTTCAAAAGCAATTACCTGATAAATCTCCTTCCACCTACATAACTTTATGCAATACAAATCAGAACCAGCACATCACATACAAGCTCAAGGCAACCCAAACCCTCCGGTACCTGGTCAAGCCATTCCAGGGTTGTATTCCCCCCAACACCACCATTAAAATTAATATTCGATTAGATGATCAGCAAATCCAACCCTTACTAAATTCTTACAGCGAACTAGGAGAACCCGCTTTAAGCTCAAACGAGGACAAGTTCCTCGTTCAATCATACGCTCTTGGGATTCACGACCCCCCCCTAACTATCGATGAGGTGACAGAATTCTGGAAAAGCATCGGCCAGACTCTGAATCTCCTTCATGTTGTCTCTAACAAGCTCCAAGTTGACCACTCTTGGCTGAAAAAAAAGAATGGGTTCGAGGTTGCATCATTTATCGACGAAGGTGCAATCCTCAGCAAGAAGAAATATCGTAAAATCCGAGGACATTTGTCGAAAGTTGTTGAAGAGGTGAGTGAGCGAGTGAGCGAGCGAACGAGCGAGCCTTGACGAAGAGGTGCATACTCGCGATGAATCCCGCAGAATGAAATTAATGGCTGCAGAAATATTGGCTGCATCCACTACTTAACTAACCCACTCAATTCTTTTGACTCGCTTCACTCGTTTTGCTCTTGCTTCATTAAAAATGCGCACAATCTCGCTTCGCTCGGCGCAGGTCACCCCGTTAACCGTTGAGGAATTTGATAGCTTCACACTTATGAACGAAGTAAAAGGGCAAATCGAGAATAAAAATAACAACCTCGCCAAATTTTCCACCTCCGCCCTTTCGCAGCTGTACACAAGCGTAGCGAGAGGAAGGGTTGGGATCGGCGTATGTAGGACCCGAATCAAATGTCATCGGACGGTCCTGCGCGCCCACATGGAGCGTGAGTACGAGGATGACATCAAGAAAAATAATTTTTGGAGGGTCAACGACCACCACACCGTCAGGAACATTGGGAGAAAGCTGCCGTTCGCGCGCAAGCGCGAGTTTCTAGTCTCCGTCATTACGAAGGACTCGGATGAGAACACCACCATTGTGATTGTTCTTCCGTGCCTCGCAAGTTCTAAACCAAAAAATCGCACGTCCGATCCAAGTGCGATCCAAGGCTCCGTTTTCCAAATGTACGTCTTAAAGTCAGTGGGCGTCCACCACTGCGACACGACTTTGGAGTTTTTCGTCAAAATTGATATGGTCTTGCCCATCTCGTCCAAAGCTGCGAAGGTTTTTTTGCCGAAGTTGATGAGCTCGGCGACGAGGTGGCAAGAGAAATTTCAGCATCTCGTGAGGCTGGAGAAGTTGACCGAGGAAGACGGGCGGAACATGGGGTTAATGCTTGCCTTTCGAAAAAAGGGGGAAGGAGCGAGGGACCGGTTGGGAGGGTTTATGAAACAAAACGTGGGTTTGCAGCAGTTGGGCGCGAAGGTGAGCGAGCCGCGAGCGAGCGAAGCGAGTTAGTCACAACTAGTATATTGTGTTGCAGGCTCGCTTCGCTCACAGCTCGCTAGTCTCAACTGGGTATGGTGTTGCTACCTCGCTCCGCTCGCCGATACGAGCCATTTTTTTCTAAACGTGCTTCGCTCCGCTCGGCGCAGGAACCAAACTTTGAGCTGATGATGCTCGGAGTGTTGGAAAACAAGGTGATAAGGATAGGAAGCTTGGTAGAGTGGTGGAAGAAGCTGAAAAACACGTCTACGAGAAGGAGTCGAGTTGGGGTGGAGGAAGACGGGGGGGGGATGGTGCTGGGGAGAACCACGAGAATGAGCGTATCCCACATAAAGGCGGGGATGAACGTGGCTGAGGCGACAAGAGTGGGGAGAACATTTGCCATGTTCATCGTGACAAACACTCAACCCAGCGCTGCTGTGGATGCGTGGCGGCTGGACAATAAATCCATCCTCCCGCTATTTGAGCTTCCATTTTTCAGACCGATGATGGACACCATCGCCTGCGAGCTGCTCAAGACGAGCAACTTTGGCCTGCGGTTGCGCGTGGGTGCCGGTGCGCTCCTATCGATTGGCGATATGATTTCTGACATCATCGTAATAAGAAGCTACTTTGCAGCGGGCAACACGGCGGCTGCCAACGCACTGCTTTCGATGCTAATAACGACGCAAGTCTACAATTTGATTCTTGTATTCGGGATCAACTTCAAGAAACCCAAGAAAGTTGTGATGGGGGAGGTTCTGTGGGTCTTTAGCGGGCTTAAACCGGCCGTCGACGCTTACCGCGTTGCAATGGGCGTCGCAGACGACAAGAGCTCAGTCAATCCTCTTGTGGAGATGTCCATGGGAAAGTGCGGCGAGCTGGCAATCGAGAGCATCCCGGGGAGCCTCCTACAAGTCTACACCTACATCAATTCGCCCACGAAGTCAACCTTCCATCTGATCTCAATTGCGATCTCAACTTTGACGACGGGCTTTGCGTCTGCTCTCATTTCCTTCGACATGGAAACTAGCGTGGCGAACAGGAAGGAAGTGCCACTGTTCTACGGCTATTGTAAGGGGTCCAACTTTGAACGGTGAGTGAGCGAGGGGGTATGTGGAATGAGTGGCTGAAGAGGTTGTGTGGTGGAGTTGGGGGGTGATTCAGTGCTTCGCCTTTTTTTAGTTTTTTTGAGGTTTCACTTGGCTTGCGCGGATGGTTTGAGATGGCGAGTTTGGGACCGTCCCTGAACAACACCTTCACGCAAAAAGATGCGCATGGCCGAACTAGCCACAGTGTCCAATTTTGAGCGTCTAAAGGCGTTTGTGCGTTGGAGTTGTGGTCGCTTCAGTGATTCGCCTTTTTTTGCCGATTGTTTTACATTATGACCCTTATCTGGACCGTCCCTGAACAACCCCTTTGCTCAAAAAGATGCGCATGGCCGAACTAGCAACAGTGTCCAATATTGAGCGTCTAAAACCTCCATACGTTGGAGTTGCAGCCGATTTGGGCGATTCGCCTTTTTTTGGATCCACCTACAAAACTCAAAACTAAACAAAATAAACTAAACTTTCACTATTCCACTAAAAAAAAGGCTCGTGACGTTCCTATTGTTGCTTCTGCTTGCCAGTCTGCACAACCTCAGCCGCACCATTGGTTCGGCTCTGTTGGTGAGCGTGAGCGGAGCGCTTGCTATTGGCGTTATGATATTTGAAATGGTCGTTTACCATTTTTACAAGTGGGCCCGGTGCGACTACATTATATGGGTGGTGGGGTTCGAGGGGACGTTCAAGTACATTGGTGCATTTGTTGTACACACGGTGGTCAAAATCCTGGTGGACTTCACAGGCATGGTCCACGCTCGGGGACCGAAGCTGACTGGTGGAGCTCTGTTCTCGGCGCTCACCTTGGTTTCGCAGGTCTACCCGTTCGTTGCGCTGTATTTTTACGACAGGGCGGAGGGCATTGAGAATCAACTGAGCACGAGGAGCTTGCTGACGGTGTTTTACGTACTTGCTGGGTTATGGGTGGCAGCCACAATGTCCCTATTCTACAGCATCAACAAAGAGTTCTGGCATACATTCTACGGAACGACCACGGGGTGGCAGTTCACGATCGACTGCTTCCGAGCCTCATCCGACCCGTTTGTGAAGATGATGACAGCGTTCGACAACCACATAAACTTCACCGAGTCTATCAAGGACGAGGTGAAAGCTTACGTGTTCCTGCACTGGGAGGAATTCAAGGAACAGAAGCCGGACTGGTTCACCCCCGGGTTCATTGCGCAGGTGCCTGATTGGTACATCCCAAAGAAGGATCTCGAGGAGTTGATAAAAAAGGGTGGTGGAAACCGGCGACGCAAATCAGTTTCAATCCAAGACAGTGTGCGGTCAATGCGATTTTATCTGATGCACGATTTGAGGGAAAGTGTGCGAGGGGGGAGCGAGAGGAGGGAAAGTGTGGGAGGGGGGAGCGAGAGGAGCTAGAGGAGTGCGTGATTGAATTTAATTTTGTTTTATTTATTCAAATAGCCAATATATATTTTCTCCCTTCCCCCCCCCCTCCCCCCACCAACCTCCCCCCCCCCATTGCTCAAAATTCCTGGTGGTTCAACTCTACCCCCAACCCGAATTCCCGACCAAGGGAACTTCGCCTTCGTGCTCTAACCCCACCCTCCCCGTTTGCGTTCAAAACGTCCAAGTTCTGTTTGGGGATGTACCAGTCGGGCACCTGCGCAATGAACCCTGGGGTGAACCAGTCTGGCTGCGACGTTTCAAACTCTTCCCAGTGAAGATGGACGTACGCTCTAACCTCGTCTTTGATACTCGCCGTAAAGCTTATGTGGTTATCGAAGGCTGTCATCATCTTGCTGAACGGGTCTGCGGAGGCTTGGAAGCAGTCGCACGTGAATTGTTTGCCGGTCGCTGTTGACGTGAATGTATCCCAATACTCGCGCTTCGTGATGAACGCGAAGGTAATTGCACAGATAACCCACATGGATGATAGCCAGGAGAACCCCATCGTCAGCTCGCCCGTTGCCATTTTGTTCTCGATGCTAGTGCTTGCGCTGTAGAGCACAAGAGCAATGAAGGGCAGGCACTGAGAGTTGATGGTAAGGAAACTGAAGAGACCGCCTCCAGTTAGCTTAGGACCCCTCGCGTGAACCAGTCCGGTGAAGTCCACCAAAATCTTCACAACAGAGTGCAGCATAAAGGCGATGAAATATTTCAAAAAGCCATGCAAACCAGGCACCCAGATCACATAGTCAGCCCTGCCCATCTTGTACAGGTGATAAGCCAACATTTCAGCGCCCATGAACATGAACGTCACCTTGCCGCTAACAGATAACATAAGTGCTGTACCGATCGTTCGGGATAAGTTGTGGAAGCTGGCGAGCAGAATCAGCAAGACGAAGGTGATGCCGCGCTCAGAGTTCGAATCCTTGATGTAGCCGTAGAATAGCGGTACTTCCTTCCTGTTGTTCAGCGATGTGTCCATGTCGTACGAGATCATGGCACTCGAGAAACCGGTCGTGAGGGTGGAGATCAGGATGGAGATGAGGTGGAATGCTGATTTCGTGGGGCTGTTAAGGTATGTGTGAACTTGTAGAAGTGATCCTGAAGGGGGGGAGGGGGGGGGGGGGGGGGGGGGGGGGGGGGGGAGGGGGGGGTGGTGGGAAGTGG
>Ga0114994_10003479_pt1 | contig 11452 bp, 9 predicted proteins | sample ArcticOcean_MG_C_9_FD_87043 | JGI IMG/M metagenome (GOLD analysis project Ga0114994, IMG submission 87043) | Marine microbial communities from western Arctic Ocean - ArcticOcean_MG_CB2_152 | ecosystem: Environmental > Aquatic > Marine > Oceanic | place: Arctic Ocean: Canada Basin | collected... | reverse complement strand
GGGGGCTTAGGTGGAAAATGGTCTAATGAAGCGTAACCTGATACGGAACCTGCTGGCGAAGAATATACCGGATCAATACTCACCATTCCCTCTAGTATCGTACTCTTCCACGTGTTCAGTGTTAAAATACTTAGTAGTACCAATCCTAAATAAAAATGAAGCTTCATATATTAAATAGTGTTATAATATTTTCAATGGTTTTTTTGTTTATTTTCCGATTCGATTGAGAAGTGAGCGAGGGATAATAGGTTGGATTGTATTTTATATTGTTGAGACATTCTCCATTCTCTCTAATAGCAGTACATAATTCAAAAATATTATTATTGTATAAATCCGATATGGTATTTGCTATGGCGCTACTAACTCCCGGAACCTGCATTAACATGATAGCCACTATATTTTCTTTAGTGGTTTGAGACTTTTTAGAGATTTTAATTGCTTCCGTATAGACCTGAGTATGCGTCGTAGGATTATTCGCAATATGCCCGGGTTTAGGTTTTTCTTTTAATATTTTGGTCGCCCATTGGAGTAGAAAAGTAGTAGTTTCGTTTAAAGAAGCAGTATTCCATATGGAAAACCCTTTTATATAAGAGAGACTACATAAAGACGACAACAAAGCAGCAGAAGTTATTCTGGAATACTTGGATTTATGTGCCGATATATTTCCTTCAATTAGATAGTATATTTTATGATTAGCGAGAGAAGCATTCATTAGTCGGTGAGATTGTTCTTTATAACGACCATCAGAAATGGATGAGGCCAAATCACTTACTGTCTTTCTCTCAAAAATTAATATACACGACCCATTTAGATTAAACTGAACATCTCCTAATTCTAAGTTAGCATTACTAATAGTAAGGTTATCATTGGTATTCGTTTTCTTCATATATTTAATTAAATCGGTCTCTCTGTAATCAATAATTATATCCATTATTATATTAAATGTAATTACCGTTTATATAATTAATGGCTGATAAATTAGAAGATATTGTGGTTAATGAAGATGGTTTATTATTATATAATCCGTATAATAATAAAAATATAGAAATTACCCAAAAAGATGTGGAATCCATATTAAAAAGCTATGGGTTACCTGGAACTGTGTATAATTTAAAACTTTATCAACGTGCGTTTGTACATAAGTCTTATACCAAGCGTCCTAATTTAGAGAATAAGGCGCAAAATATAGAAATTGCAACTCAACCAGGAGATTGCTTACCATTACGCCAAAAGTCAAATGAGAGATTGGAGTTTTTAGGGGATGGTATTTTAGAAGCGATTACTAAATACTATTTATATAGACGGTTTCCTAAAGAAAACGAAGGTTTTATGACGGAAAAGAAAATAGCTTTAGTCAAGAATGAGGCCATTGGAAAATTAGCATATGATATGAATTTGAATAAATGGCTATTATTATCTAATCATGCCGAAGAAAAGAAGTCCCGCACGAATCTAAAAAAATTAGGCTGCTTATTTGAAGCGTTTTTAGCCGCCTTATTTTTAGATTACAATAAAATGTCTATTAAAGACGAAGAGAAATGGTTCGAAACGTTATTTGTATGTGGACCAGGATTTCAAATGGTTCAAATTTTTCTAGAAAGTGTATATGAAAGACACGTCAATTGGACAGATATAATTGTTAATGATGATAATTATAAAAATATTTTGCAAGTGAAAATTCAAAAAGAATTCAAGACCACTCCTATGTATATCGAGAGAGGGTATGACCAAGACACAGGGTATCATATGGGGGTGTATTTATGTTTAGGACATAATATACATAATCAATCGTATAATACCGCAATTAAATATACAACATTAAAGAAATCCTTTGCAGAAATTAAATTATTACACGATAAAGGAGATAAATTCTTTTTATTATTAGGAGAAGCCAAACATAAAATAAAGAAAAAGGCAGAACAGCACGCATGTTTAGTAGCGCTAGATATTATATAATATTATCTATTATACTATTAAATGGAGCAATTTAAGAAAAAAATAAAACCACAAGCCCCAAAAACCAATCTAGTTCGCATCAAGGTATTTCAACCCGATAAAGCAATAAGCGACAACGAACGACATCGTATATTAGAAAGAATAAAACTAGGAAAACTACCAGAAGCAGACACGGTGGTCGTACACGAATCGGTTCCACATGAGGACCCCAATATTCAGGTAGATACACCAGACGACCCACCTACAGCTAAACCAGACGACCCTCCTACAGCTAAACCAGACGACCCTCCTACAGCTAAACCTACCGCTAAGCCAATACAAAAACCTATATCGCCACATAAGATAGAGTCCTATGCCGTATTACAGAAATATATGGAGAGATTGCCAGTGTCTATTGCGTATAGTCCATCTAGGTTTAATTATTATATGAATAATCGGACCGTCTTCATGTCTTTTATTAATGGTGTATTGGAACCCTATAAAAGCCAATTGGCGGAAGAAAAACTCAATCTAGATTGCACTAAAAGTGATAACTTTACTCTTCTCTCACACCAAAAAATAGTAAGGGATTATATAAACGTTTTCACTCCTTATCGTGGCTTATTACTATACCATGGATTAGGTTCAGGTAAAACGTGCTCTTCTATCGCCATCGCTGAGGGTATGAAAAATAATAAAAATATATTAATAATGACACCCGCATCATTACAATCCAATTATATTAAAGAACTTAAATTTTGCGGAGATATTTATTATAAAAAGAAGCAGTTTTGGGAGTGGGTATCCGTAACAGATGCGGAAGAGATAAAATCTCTGTCGGCCGTATTATCATTATCGGTAAATTATATTAAAAAGAAGGGAGGCGTTTGGTTGGTAGATATCAATAAAGATTCCAATTATGAGAGATTAGATACGACCCAACAAACTAGCCTAGAAAAGCAATTAGATGAAATGATCCGTTCAAAATATCAGTTTGTCAATTATAATGGTATTACTAAAACGAATTGGTACAAACATTTATGCAAAGACGAAAAGATGGTGGGCAATGAATGTGTTGATGGAAATCCATTTGATAATAAAGTAGTGATTATTGATGAAGCCCATAATTTTATCAGCCGAATCGCCAATAAATTAAAAGACAAGACCCACTTATTTATTAAATTATACGAGTATTTGAGGTTAGCCGTAAATTGTAAAATTGTGTTATTGACGGGGACGCCGGTTGTTAATTATCCAAACGAAGTAGGAATATTGTTTAATATATTGCGAGGCGCTATATCAACTTGGAAAATAGATGTTAAAATAACTGCCGGCGCGAAAAAGATCAACTTACATGAGATAAAGAAAATCATAAAACATAGCGACTTATTATCTTCTAGTATTGACTATGTTAATTATCAAGTTGCTAATAAAAAACTTATTATTACAAGAAACCCATTAGGATATGATAGTAAGTTTGCTTCGGCGGCCAAAACTGATGCGGGATATCAGGGGGTTAGTAAAAACCCGGATATACAGATAACTGATAAGGAGGTACTATCGGAGTTAAAATCTGTATTTTTAACCCATAAGATTGTGTTATCTGATCCTACTGTGGAAAAATACAATGCTTTACCGGATAGTTTAGAGGATTTTATCAAGGACTTTGTAGGTGCTGATACCAAGTTAAAAAACAAAAATAAATTACAAAAGAGAATCGTTGGACTGGTGTCTTTTTTTCCCGATTTAGTAAAACTGATGCCTACGTTTAATAAAGCCGAAGATATAGAGGAGGTACGAGTAGAAATGAGCGCGCACCAATTGTCTATTTATGAAAAAGAGAGAAATGTAGAAAGAAAGACGGAAAAGAAGAAATCCGCCCCGAAGAAAAAAGCCGACCACATGTACAACGATTCTGCCTCTACTTATCGTATCTTTTCTCGGTCCAGTTGCAATTTTGTATTTCCTACCTTTGAAGATAAACCAAAATATAATTATGAGGAAGATAGCAGCGACACTAAACAAAAACAAGATGAACCCAGTAAGGCGGCTATACAAAAACTGGTGGCTAATGCAGCAACTAATTTTTCCGAGGATGGATTAGCAATGTATAGTCCTAAATTTTTACATATTCTACTAAATATTCAAAACCCAGACCATGCAGGGTTGCATTTATTATATAGTGCGTTTAGGTCGTTGGAAGGTATCGGTATTTTTAAAGCAGTATTAGATTATCATGGGTATTCAGAGTTTAAATTAAAAAAAGTAGCAAAAGTTTGGACATTAGATACGTTGGATCCAGCTAAACCCCATTATGCGTTATACACAGGAACAGAAGATGCAGAAGAGAAAGAAATTATTAGAAATATCTATAACGGGGAATGGGAATTAGTTCCCAAAAATATTAGCGATGAACTATTAAAAACGTATACTACCAACAAAATGGGAGGGATTATTAAAGTAATCATGATTACAGCCGCAGGAGCGGAGGGTATTAGTCTTAAAAATACTAGATATGTCCATATTATGGAACCATATTGGCATCCAGTGCGCACCGACCAAGTAATTGGACGAGCCCGAAGAATATGTAGCCATACCGAATTGGAATTAGCGTTACAAACCGTAAAAGTATTTTTATATTTAACCGTTTTTTCAGAAGAACAATTAGATCCTAAGAATAAAACTACCGGAATATCAAAAGAATTACGATTTCATGACAAAAGTAAATTTGATAAAAAAATACAAACGACGGACGAATATATTTATCAAGTAGCTAATAAAAAACGCAAAATAAATGAAGAAATATTAGACGTGCTTAAAGATACGTCGATTGATTGTAAATTACACAAAGATAAAGATAATCCGCGCAATTGCAAGACATTCGCAAATACTAGCAAAGCGGCATTTTCCTATGAGCCTAATATTAGTAAAGATGAGGATGACAAGATGGAAGCAAGGAATAAAAAATTAATAAAACAAACATATAAAGTATTGCAAGCGGACGCATCTCAACGGTTGAATAAAAAGTTTAATGGCCAATTTTTATACGTATATAATGAACAAACCAATAATATTATTAGATTACCTACAACCTATGATTTTAATACCTTGACTACCGAAATTATTACTACACAAGGGCTAAAAATTGGTCAAATTATTAAGGGGGACGACGGCAAACAGAAAATAAAATTGGAGCTAATTTAATATTAGAAATATAATATTAGTAATATATAATGCAACGAAATCAACCAACTAAATCAGCACGGTTGCGCGATAGACGACGACGTAAGCTCCGCCATGCTAGACAATTAGAGTCAAGAATGAAGAATGAATACGATGAATATTATCGTAAAATGAATAATTATGAATATGATACGTGGGTCAGTCAGGTTTGTGCATCCGAAGAGGAGGATTCGGTATACGGCGCTCAAATTAGAAATAAAGAATATATGTTGAAGGACATAGTAAAGGATAAAACATCTAAAGAAGAATCGCTTAGAGAGAAGGATTATGATATAATTGATGAGGTGGAATTAGATAAAAATCAGTGTATACTTATGTAAAAAATATTATTTGAAGATTATAGACAACCACGCCGGACGTCAGGGAGGAGCCATTTTCGCCATTGCTGATATATTACCACGAATAGCGCGGAAGTTACTGAGAACTACAGCAAGCTATCTGGAGGCGTAACATTTTCTACTAATCTATGGTGGAAAACACGGTAGTGGTTTGATGTGTCTAACAATGGTGATGAACCGTTCGAAATCAAAGCAGTCAAGCACTTCACGCGAGAACTTCCCTAGCGAAGAGGAGAGGAGAAACAGTGACAAGGTGCAAGAGCCTTCGTTAACGAACCGTAGTCTATGAGACATACAACGATTGATTAGTAGCCACAAACTTGAGTGTCTTCACTGGAATCCCTCTCACTTTCTCCAATAATGCCAATTGGTTCTTTTCCAAACATATACTCTCTAGTTCCGTTGCAATATTATTTATCTTAAGCAATGCCTTCACAAAATCGCCTATAAATATTCCCGTATTATACGTCATTGTTTCCAAAATCTTTTTACAATAGGTTTCATCTGTACCATGACACCATTGTATTACATAGGAAATAATATCATTCTGAGTTTCCGTACTAGTAAAATAAATTTCATTCTTTCTCTCTAGGGCTTCGTAGGTTTGTATACGATCATCCACATACTCAATTGCATATTTCAGATATACATCTTCATCTGGTGCAAACCATTGCTTATATTCATCCCTTACTCTAATATTAGCAAACATACTTAATAATCCAACGATATGATTCGTATCCATCTTTTCAAAATAATTAGTCTCCAATAATAAATCGGTCAACGCCAAGGCAGGAGCCTCCTTAAAATACGTCGCAATCTCTCCCTTTTCTGTACACTGAAACGCGTCATCCAAAAACCCTCCATCCTTTAATATACCCTGCACCCGCTTAATATTCCAACCAATATAATCCTCACTATGCTCTTTTTGAATACGAACACTATTTAATGCCGCGCGCATATCCTCGTAATTGGTATAATATTCATAATCTTGAACTAAATGCTTATATGCGTGCACGATCTCGCGTACCTTCTTTAGATGCGCCTTTCTCTCTTTGTTAGAAACTAGTTTATCACGTTTCTGTAATTCGTGATACGATTCTAATACCTCTATAGGAGTAAATAAGTGCGCTAGGACGTCGTGTTGGACCGAAATATCTTTAGTAAGTCTCTCTATTTCGCCATTATAATAGGTAACTTCTTTACCTACTACCCTCGTAATCATACTATTATTGGTATAGGTTTCAATATTGGCGCTATGTTGCTCTAATACTAATCCATATGATATTTTGAATTTAGACGATAATTGTTGAGGTTTGCCTGCCAGCATTTCTCTATATTCGGAGGAGGTAGGCAACTCAAACAAGTTAGCTAAATGAATAATAACTCCCTTCTCATCAAATCCTCGTCTGCCTGCTCTACCCGCCTGCTGATTATATTCATGTCCATATAAGGGTCGGAACTGTATCCCGTCAAATTTAGATAATTGGGTAAAGATGACTGTTTTAGTCGGCATATTTAACCCAAGCGCAAAGGTTTCCGTTGCAAATAGCAGCATAACATATCCGGTTGAAAACATTAACTCTACCATTTCTCTCAAAATAGGGAGCATACCTGAATGATGAAAGGCAACCCCCTTTTCTAATAGACGTACCAATTGCGTATATTCGGGTAAATGGATATACTCCTTGTAATTAGGTACTTTCATGAGTATTTTCAGACACTCTTGCGCTACCATATTGATTTTTTTGTCGTCAGTATGAAGACATTTTTGAATCTCTCTTGCCAGTTGTTCAACTTTCTTACGCGAATACACAAAACAAATGGCTGGGAGCAACTTTTCTTTCGTTAAATATTGAATAAGGGAGTTCAATATATAATTTCGTTTTACCCGTACATCGTATTTTTGAAGGTCGCGCTTAATATGGTGAATCTTGTAATAATTCTTCTCGTGATAAGTGTCGTCTTGAATACGCAATAATTTATTCGTATGTTGATTGATATTATTAACTAGGTCCATATCCCGAATATTTTTATGAACAGAAGGATGAGTCGCAAACCATAAATAGTGGAATAAAGGAACATGGCGAATAGGCGTTTGAGCTAATACTACCGTTTTTTGACTAATAGATTCCAACCAATTTGCAAATTCTTCCGGATTATGCAACGTAGCCGACATGAGAAGCATAGGAATATGTTTAGGTTGTAACATAAAACACTCTTCCCATACGTGTCCTCTATCCGTATCGTTAAAATAATGCGCCTCATCATAAATAATAATACCAACGTCTTCTTGAATATTTAAATTAAAATCCAATGTAGCATTGCTACCCTTATTAGAGAGATTATTCTTGAGGATCTCAGTAGTCATAATAAGCACGTCCGCGTCTATATTATCTTTGATATCTCCGGTCAATAAACCAAATGAAAATTGAGGAAATTTCTTGGAAAAATCGTAGCGTTTTTGATTAGAGAGGGCTTTAATAGGAGAAGTATATATAATTTTCTTGCCTAATTTAATAAAATGTTCAATGGCGAATTCGGCTGGGAGCGTTTTACCTGAGCCGGTAGGAGCACAAATAAGGGTATGATTATTGTTACTAATACTCCATAACGCCCATCGTTGCCAAACACTCAATTCAAATGCGCATGCCGTCTCATAGTCCGTATTATAAGAGTCAGGCACTTTATTACAAGAGACGAGGACCATTAATATTAATGGTGAATATATATTTAATATATATCGGACGGTATATTATATGTTTGAAAAAAAATATAAATTATTAAAAATATTAGGAGAGGGGACGTTTGGAAAGGTATATAAAGGAAAGAACCTGCGTACCCATGAGTATGTAGCAATAAAGAGCGTGGACCGGTCAGCATCCTCTTTAAAGAACGAAATAAAGATTTGCAATCATTTAGCAAATATAAAGGGAATATATAAGTTACGATGGTATGGGTCGGATTTAAAATGCAATTATGCGGTATTTGATTTATTAGGACCAAGTTTGAAGGAGGAGCTTAGAGAGAAAGAAAGATATGATTATAGAACATTAGTCCCTATAGCTGACCAAATAATAACCATAATAGAGCATATACATGCTAGGAGTATATTGCATAGAGATATAAAATTAGATAATTTTATGTTGGGCTTAAAAGATAAAGATACTATCTATCTTATTGATTATGGGTTATCTAAAGCATATTTAAGAAACAATGAACATATAAAAAAAACCATTAATACAAATAATATTGTCGGTACGATTGAATATATTAGCCCAAATGTTCATGAAGGAATGACCCCTAGTCGAAGGGACGATTTAATCAGTTTGGGCTATATGTTTGTTCATATGTTATTAGGAGAACTTCCATGGACCCAATTGGTGAATGATAAGACGATAATTATATATAAGCAAGCCATATTGCAAAAAAACACAGCATATGAAATACCTAATGAAATTAGGGAATTTTTAACTATCGTAACTCAGCTAGAATATAAAGAAACGCCTCCGTATAAAAAATTACAACATACACTAATCAACGAAATATATAACCAACCTAAACTTAAAGGGTTGCCCCTAATATAGTAATATAATGGCAACATCTACTGAACACACCCAAAATAGTAATCTTCGTGTTTGTGGCAGAGTAAAGTGGTTTAATAATAAGGCAGGGTATGGGTTTTTAACCGTTGTTTCAGATAAGGAAGATGGAGATGATGTATTTGTGCATCATACCGCGATTCAGACAAATACGGAGCAATATAACTATTTAGTACAAGGAGAGTATGTGTGGTTTAATAAAGATACCGTAGCTAATAAGGGTCATGATTATCAGGCATCGAATGTTAGGGGAGTATATAATGGACCGTTAATGTGTGAGACGAAAAGTTTGAATAATAAAGAGGCAGATAAATCCCAATCTGAAGATTGGAATGAGGTAAAAAATACCAGAGGTAAAAAATACCAGAGGTAAAAAAGTATAATAATAATATAATAAATATACGAGGATAGTATTAGTAGATGATAAATAGTACTAGTACATCAGATCAAGATATGCTAACGGAATTAAGAATTTTGGGTAGTATAAGAGAGAACGATAGAATATCTACGAATAATGCAATAAAACCACAAGTTCGAATCCAAAAGCCGGCATTGTTAAGAGGATTGAGCCGATTATATAATAGTGAATCCCGTGGTAATAACATTATGTTTATTCAGAGTTTATTTCAAGTAGTAATTGAAAAATATAATGCAGCAGTATTGAGAAAAAACGATGTATTGTCGGAAAGAATAATTCTAGAAACGCAGCATGCGATAGAAGGAATTAATAAGTTAAAACGTACCTATGAGGATGATTTACAATTTCAGGCGTGTATAAATATATCTATTGAGACGGTGCAGATACATTTAGGTATAGAAGAAAAGACCGAATCTCAAATAGAGGTCGGTATGCACCATTCAGGTGAGATGAACCAAGTTTCATATGACACATAGTTTTATATACTTTTATGGAAAGAATATAAAACCTAGAAAGGTATTTCAAAACATACACTAAACCGTGATTTTTTTAGGATTTTTGGACTTACTAATTTTAACTTGTATAGGCATATAATATTATTTGAGTGATTAAATCAGTCAAAAAAAATTGAAATGCTTTTTGCTTATATAATAAGAGTACCTGCCCAATATGGAAAAATATATCGCTCTAGCCAAAGAACATAATGACCGTCTTAATAATTGTGCGAAGAATGGAAGGAAGAAGTCAAACGTGACCCCCGAAGAATATTATAAATTAGAACAAGACGCCGGTTCTAGTCTAAGGTTTTTATTTCCTCCCATCACTATCAGTGGGTTTAACAGAGTCAAATACCTACAAGACCTTAATATAAATCCTAGCTTGTTCTCGAATGGTAGTTGGTTGGATAAGGAGGAGATGGTATTACAAGCGATGGGATTAACTCTCTAATTTACCAGTCAAAAGCACGAGAGAACGGATTGTCTGGTTTAATATTTATAGTTGCGGATGAAACGGGGGGTAGGCGTTTTAGCGGGTGGTAGTGGTGGTGCACTAGGCGTTGGGCGGTGAATATTTTTATGGTGTTTATATTTTTGCATGAAGGGGATATATCTTTCATTATGAAGATATAGTTCAGTACCATATAAGCTAGAGTATGTAGTTTTTTATTTTAGATATAAAGTCATCTTAATATGGTAAGTTAGGATGGAGAGTAGAAGGATGGAGAGTAGTATGATGGATTTATCTTATATTGATATGCGTTATTATAGTATGGTTATAAAACAACTGCGTGATTTCTTTGAATCTAAAGGATGGTATGAAGTGTATACTCAAGGTAGATTAAGTATTTTAGCTGCGAGTAAAGAACCTAATGCTATATTTACCTATAATTATGAGGGTGAAGTGTGGCCTTTACCGCAGAGTGGTCAACTATGGTTAGAAAAAGAGTTATTGTTAAATCCCGATGTACCAGGCGTATTTTGTTTAAGTACAAGTTATAGAAATAAGCCAGATTTGGTAGAAGGTCGCGAGGATAAGATGTTTCCGGTATTTGAGTATGAAATGCACGGCGATGTAAATGATGTAATTAACCTAGAAGAAGAATTATTGGAATACTTGGGATTTGGAGAGAAGGAATTATACCGACACAAGGAGTATAGTGAATTAACAGAAGCATATGGAGTAAAAAAGTTGGACTATAAACACACAGAGGATTTATGTACTGAGGATACTCCGGTAGTCTTTTTGAAAAACTATCCAACTAAAATAGTTCCCTATTGGAATGTGAAACATAACGGTGAAACGGCTAATAAGGTAGGTGTTATTTTGCATGGCATAGAAACAATTACCTCAGCAGAGAGAAGTATTAATAAGGATGAGATTAGGAAGCAATTTTACACTATAGAGGATGGACGTTATGC
>Ga0114994_10003476_pt1 | contig 11454 bp, 17 predicted proteins | sample ArcticOcean_MG_C_9_FD_87043 | JGI IMG/M metagenome (GOLD analysis project Ga0114994, IMG submission 87043) | Marine microbial communities from western Arctic Ocean - ArcticOcean_MG_CB2_152 | ecosystem: Environmental > Aquatic > Marine > Oceanic | place: Arctic Ocean: Canada Basin | collected... | reverse complement strand
TTCAAAGTAGGTTTCTCCAGCTAGCATAGCAGTTGGATGAGATGTTGTATAACGTTTAAAATGTACAATTGGTTCTTTCATAAATAAGCAGCTATTATACTGCTTCCACGAAAAATAGTCAAGCTTTATTTAACCATGTAAGAGTACCGAAGAAGTATTTTCTTCAGGAGTTGTTTCTACATCTGTTATAGCAATCAAAGTAGTTTCGTATGTATCTGCTATTTGTATTGCTTGTTCTCTTGATAACCGATCACCTACACTAACACTTATTTGAGGTCCATCTCCGTATTCTTTTTTTGCTTGTTTGTTAACATTAACTACAACTGCATTTTCCATTTCCGCAATTTCAAATGCACGATCAGGTGTAGTTGATGCGATGGGGTGATTACCTGTATAACGTGCAAGATGCACTTTTATGATTTTATTCATTCAAGTGTTTGCTTAATCAAACAGCAGGTCAGATGGCAACGAACTTGATTCAATTATTTCAATTTCATTTATTCCAGAGTTCTGCTCATTGGAGATTGAAATAAGTTGTTCAAGTTGCTTCTCATTTAAAAACTCACCCACTCTTACTTTCTTTTCAGTGAATCCAAACGCATCGTTGGTTGTACCGGATATAGTAAGTGATGCTTGGTTGATTAACCTTTTCACTTTGTAAGGGAGTGTTACATTCTTAGGGCAATATTCTATTGTTACTTTGACATCTTTTGCCTTTTTCCCAAAACCTAGTATATTCATCATTTTCGTATTTCCATGTAGTAATTTGCATATAAATATTTACTATATAATAAAAATAGGGGTTTTTTGCTATATTTTTTCAAATTCTGCAACAAGTAGTGCTATTCCGTAGTTAAATAACCAATTTTCGCATTTTTTGATGTCGTGTGTCGTTATATCTACATACGCAAGTTGCTTATACGAGGTTGGGTCTAGCAGGTTGTTCGCAGGATGCATCAAATCGGTGTATGTTGTTTCAATAAACCCAATATTAATTGCGTTTTCTATTTTTAATGCAATTAGCAGGGATGCAGAGAACTTTTTGATTGCGTTCTGAATCATGACTATGTCAGTTGATGATTGTCGTAGTATGAATTCTCGTTTTGTCAAATTCGTCAACAGGCAGTTCACAACATCCAATACATCAGATGCCTCAAAGTACCTATTTCCGTATAACGTCTTCATTTAAAAACTAAAAAAAGAAAACAATATCTCAATTCCGATGCCATCTAACCAATGTTCATACTTCAATAAGGAATCGGGAGTAATATTATGGACGGAGATTGCCTTGAAACTCTTACTATCCAATTTATTCGAAGGAGGAGTCCGCAAAGTTTGGTAGCATTTTTCAATACTTTCCAAGTTTAATGCAGTTTCCGAACTTAATTCCCAACTGAGAGTGTTGTTCAGTTTGTCAATACCTTGTTTTATCACATTCATCTCTTCACTATCTGCTGAATACAGAAATTCCGGTGAGAATCCAAATTTATTCGGATTGTGTTTCTCAATAAGTGATGGGTCTATCAGAGAGTTACACGCAGATTTGTAGTATTTTCCCACATCTACCCTATCGTAGTACCGATTTCCATTTAACATTTTCATAACATAGGATAAATACTCCTCAAATCAAGGTTTATTGATAGTAATTTACTGACAAAAAAAAATACCATTTTTTAAAATGAGGGTTTTGCCCAAAAAAAGTTTCATTTCGGTGTCCAAAAACGGTATAGTAAATATCTGACAAAAAAACGGGCATCAACACGAGAGTAGACAAGGCCCGGCCCCCACAGGCACTTTCGCTTTATGGTTACAAAAAAAAGTTAGCCACTTACGTTAGTAGTTACACTAATACCACAAAGGGTTTTTATTTTTGTTGTATTGTACTACGGACACATACTACTACCAATAAAGTCAATTATATAACTTAATATTACAATACTACCAATGAATACAACAACATTGATAGCTATTTCCGCAAGATTAGCCACTGCACAATAGCCCTATTGCGACTATTGATGCAGTTATTAGTAGTTTTTTGCTTGTTTTTAGTGTTTTTTCCGACACTAATGGTTTTTGTATAGGTGTTACGAAGTTACGCATACCTATAAATATTATAAAAAGTAGTTTTTATAACAAGTTATTAGTTTTTCTTATGATATTTGTGGAATACGGTTACTATTAGTATCAATGTTATTATTCCTACGAAACCAGCCATGCTATCTAGTATGTTCTGTATGTTGTATACTACGACGTTACCCAACATAAAGTCGTCTCCGAATAATATCACTCCTAGTAGTAGTAAAGGTATAAGACCTACTATAAGCATTGTTATAGAATGAACATAGTCGTTGACTATTTTAAAGGTGTTTAATATATTAAATTTTTTCATGATTGTATTGGTGGTAGTGGTATTGGTGGTACTAATGGTATTCTTATTTGAGATTTCCGCAGATTTTTTCTTTTCAGCATCAATTGCATAATTGCTCAACGGAGAATGTATTTCAAGATAACGTTCAGCTTTTTGTTCCGGATGCTCTACATAGAACATTCGTTCAGCATCTTTGATGTTGTTTGCTTTATAGGCAACCGTTTTGGTGTTGTACCTATTATCAGCATCAGGTCTAAATGTGATGTTATAGGTTTTTAATTTTTTTTTAGAATTCACGTTTTTTTCGTAAGTTGCGTATTATCAGCACTTTATATTTTTTCGTGGTAAAATTATCTGTTGATAAAAACTTCGTATATCAAAGCACACACAACAATGCAACACATTACATATACAAACATTGTTATCATGTTGTATGTATATCCAATAGCACAACGCATACAACCACAATCACAAATAATGATCCTACAATTGCGTGTTCTATCATCTTAAATGTCTAGGTGATCCCATGTATGCTTTGATTGCAGCTGTAATTTCATTTGCAAGTTCTTGTTGAACATCCTTTGAAGTTAAATTGGGAGATACTCCTTGGGTATACTGACCGTCCTTTAAATATTTACGAATTGCTTGTTGTATAGTACTGTTCATGTTATTTGGAATTGTTGGTGTGTGATGATATTCTTATGTTAATTTCGTTGTGCAGTGCTCCGGCAATTTTAATAGCAAGCATTGATCTTGTTGCGTTGCTTGTTAAATTGATTTGGTTTTTTACTTCCGAATCTAATACGTTCTTTATTATATTGTTCATTCTAAATTGAGTTTTCTAAAAGTTACTTCATAAGCATCATTGTTAGAAGCATGAAATGTAACATCACGTATTCCTAGTCGCATATCATATCCACTATCACCTTTTTCATATCCTTCATGTTCCATAGCAGATACAATAATATCATCTATGTTCATATTGGTATTGATATTAAGAGATTTTACTTCCGCAATAATATCATCAGATTCTTTTTGTTTTGCTACAATTGCTTTTTCCACCTTTTCAGCAATCCATGTTCTTGCAACATCACTTTCAATGTTTAGTTGCATTCCTGCCAAGTCTTTTAATGCGTTCTCTATTATTTTAATCATATCTTAATAATATAATATAATTTCAATTTAGTCAACAACATAATGGGCTAGCGAAAAAGATGACCCCGGGCCAACAGCACGAGTTATTATAGTTTCTAATATGAAGTATGGCGTCTCCAGACGAATTGTTATAAAGAAATTAAACAAAGATTTGATGTTGCTCGTGCTACAATGCAGTTTAAAATGTGCAATGAATAGGAGTACACAATAACGACCGCAACAATCTTTTTGTTGTTTGTACCGTTTGTTGGTCGAAAAAATATTTTATAGAAACACACACCTAACCCTCCCTCCCACTCCTTAGAGTGTAACGTTGTTTTTATAATTTGTCAAGGTTATTATAAAAACTCTATTTGTTTTTTAGTAATTCTTTTAATACCCAAATCACTTGCAGGGTAAGCAGTATTATTCCTATTATGATTGCGGATTCCGTCATAGGGTATAATGGTAAGCACATAATGTGAATAAGTCAAGTAATTTTTGTACCTTTATATCCATGTGTTCCATTGGTTCTCTTTGTACCGGACTGTTTGTTCCATGTGTACCCTTTGTTCCATTGGTTCTCTTTGTACCTTTTGTACCGGACTGTTTGTTCCATGTGTTCCATGTGTACCTTTTGATCCGTTCTTTTTGTACCTTTATATCCTTGTGTTCCGTGTGTACCATTAGTCCTCTTTATACCGGACTGTTAGCACCCTTTTATCCGTGTGTTCCTTTGGTTTCTTTCGTTGTATATTTTCCCAAGAAAAATGAAGGCATTTTATGTCTAGCTTTGCTCCCTCCCTCAATCCCTTGATTGTACCAAATTTTTTGCGAAAAGTCAACTAAGAATAATGATAATAGTAATAGTATAAGAATAGGTAATAGTCGTATATGTACACATAGTAATAGTAATAGACAACGGTCACCTAGTTTTCTATTTTCACCAGCACCTAGAAAAAATAATTTTTAGGGCTTTTCTAAGTTGCTATTACTCAGCATTATATAGGCCATTGTTAATCACCATTTATTTTTTCTAGGTGCTGGTGATAATATATCAGGCCATGTTAGGGTGGAACAATGCATATTATCATTAGTTTAATTAATAGATGATATGGTGTGGGGAAAATGCTTGACAGCGGTAGTGCTTTTTGCTATGGTTGGCTTATGGTAAAAAAGTAGAGGGCATCCGACACACCCCTTGGCCCAATTGTATCCATGCCACATTTTCATTATCTTAAAGCAGATAGCTATTATATTATACATAAATAAATGTATATGCCTATCAATACAAGCACCTTGACACCTAGAAAGCATTTGACACCTACAATACAAGGTTACATATGCTAATAGGTAAAAAAGGATTTTTTGGGGACATATAGCCCTACCTAAATGAAGTCTTATTCGTCCTTATCCTATGCTATTACCCTATTACCTTATTATGTTATTATGTTATATCAGGTTATTCTATATCATCAACTAACATCAATTATCATCAGCATCATATAATATCATTGATTGATGTGTGGGGGGGCAATCATTCTGATGTTATACGCAGTTAGCATTTATAGACAATTTAGACGATATGGATACTCCTTATTTCATTTATATTACCTCTATTACCTATATCATGTCTATATGCATCTTATGCGTATTATATCTACTTGTATAACAGCTATTACTATTACCCTTATTATTACTATTACTATTATACATTATTTCCACGAAAAAATAGACAATTTGTATGGCCATAGTTGATCGCAATTTAAGGGTAATTTCGGAGGGCAAAATCAAGCTATTTTAGATGATGAAAGAAGAAGAAATCAAATGGTTGCGAAAGCAAGCATTTATTTCTTTTGAGTGAATCTTTGGGTAGTAAATTTAAGATCAAAATAATCTATTTCCTTTGAGAAAAAATCTCGGACAACCTCCTTTGTATAATCACTATAAAAAGTAGAATAGTGAGGATACTCCAACTCATTTATTTTAGACTCGTCAATAGTAGACAAATCATATCCAAGTATATTAAAAACATTACGGACGTGGTATAATAATTGATCTGTGAAACCTATATAATCCATATCAATTTCCCCATCATTATTTTTAATAAAATCAATAGAATCTGTGCTAATATAATAATTCTGTAATGAACTAACAATCTCTTCATTGCAAACAAATTTGCAAACAAAGTCATCAAACGATACATTCAAAAAACGACTCTCGTTTGGATACATTCTCTGAGATGTAACATAATTAGCATATTCGTTAATATAGCATATTTTGGGTGAAAGTGGTGCTCCCGGTCCGTGGAAAAAATAATGCGATACAATTCGTTCCCAAGGATTTCTTATCATAGTAAACTTAAAATTGTTTTTGATCAAGTCATCATCAAAGTCTTTCAAAAACGCATGATTACGATAACGGGACACTGGTTTGTAATTCAAACCAAGCATACAATCCAAAACTTTTAAACCACCACATTTAGGAATATGAATAAAAATACATTTTGCTTTTGGAAAGTACACAACATCATAATGCAATAAAATTATTAATATGTCAAATATAAAGAATATTATTTCTTCCACCAAAAATCATACGCAAACAACCAATATCTACGGTCGTAATAATATAGTAAATTACGGTCGTTATACCGCATACTATAAAACCATCCATACTGTTCGCTATATAAAAAATTTCTCGATTCTGTATAAGTCCATACCCATCCTAAATCTTCGCGATACAACCATCCATCCTCTGTTGTTGTACTTTGATGTGTGGTAGCATATGTCCATCCGTGATCTTCATTTTGTCTCCATTGATAGTCATTATATGGATCAATTACATTAGTAAGGTTTTCCCGCGAAAAATTTTCCTCGATTATCTTTGGTTCTTCCTCACGGATTTCAATCTCAATTTTGGGTTGTTCGGTTGGGATGCCTTGAGTTTGGTACGTTGATGCATCCAACTTGCCTTGACTTTGACGCATTAGTTCCATTGTCTTTTGCATTCCCTTTCTCCAACTATGACAACGAATCATATGACTTGCAATGGCCAACGGAAATCCTTTGTCTACGGTTTCGCAATAATCGCATCCGCATAGGAAGTCATTCATTTGAGGGCCAAGTTCACCATACGTCATTTCCAACGGAAGCATTGCAAGTAATACAATGATACTGTTTGTCAAAAAATTTTGCCTCGACATATACTAATATATATCAAGACTGAGTGGAATGCAACTTATTTAGTATTTAACCATTCAACTATTTTTGGAATAGTTTCATTTTTAGATTTCAAGCAAGTTAGGTTTGGATGATTTTTAATTAAATTATAGTGATGGTCACCGTGATATATTAAATCAGAGATATCAGTTCTACCATCATCACCTGCCCACCAAACAATATAATTAACACTTTCACTTAAAACAGATTTTAAATTAGAATAGTTTTTCCATGTGTTCGGGTAATCTATTTTTCTTTTGAATAAATTTTCATGCTGAGATCCCTTTATTTGCAATAAGTGATCCAAGTCGGTTTGCGCTTCGGCCGAAATTACTGCATCCGCATTAAGCAGACTTCCAAACAAAATGGCCGCATATCCACCTGCACTTACTCCCATGAAAATCACTTTTTCATATTTAGCACATTTCTTTTTTAGAAATGATATGGTATTATTAATATTTTTGCCGATACCAGTTAGGTCACCTAAATACCAATGAAACTGATTTCTTAAATATAATACATCAAAGTCATTTCGTTCATACCTCAGTTTCATTAATGAAGTTTTTCTATCAAAACCCGAATGGCCATTGCTTGCAAAACTAACCATCAATTTTTTTGAACTCTCACCAACTTTACAATAAGAAATTTCAGTTGCTTCTTGCTTCTCAATATATGCTATCGCACCAGCGTAGTTGACACCACACGCATTCTTCAATTTATAGTTGCTCCTGTAAGTTCCATAGTAAATTTATCAATTTCTTCTTTAAAATACTCTTTCACCATGTCATATAAATATCACACGTATAAATATGTTATTCAAATATCTTCGGTGTATCTTTGTATGTAAAACCATCTACTGCATGAGGAAAGTTCAAATATATAGCATCTCCGAAATCAGTTGTATTGTTTATAGAGGGTATATTGGTAAAATAAGGAAAGTTTAATCCGTTTGATCCTATTATCATATCATATATTTCTGCACCTTCTGTAATTGATATTTTAACTGCTTCTTGTACATCATAGTTATCTTTGATTTCAATTTTATCATCATTCAGAGTTTCCACCGAAATTTGTAATGGTAAATTTGAACGAACGGCCGAAGCTTTTCGTGGGTTTGAATTACGAAATACCAACGAAAGCATTATTCCACCATCGTTTGTATTACCAACTGCGACTTGAGTTGGATTGCAGTATTCATTGCCAGTTGGATCAATGTGATCCATTTCGCATATTACAATATCTTCAAACATCCTATTATTGTATTATGCTTTTTATTTATTTGCAAGTTAAATTACTTTCCAAATTCATATCCGAAATACTCAATGTCTTTTGCATATTTTTCCGCAACGATTTGACGAGTCTCATCATCATAGTATTCGGTGTAAGATTTATGATTGCGTTTGTTTCTGTGTGGAAGTTTTTGTTGTGGAATTCCAATTTTGTCACAGATTATATTAAAGTCTTCTTGGAGGTTTTCAACTTTGCCTATGAAATCGCAACCTTTAGTGAAATCGTATTGGAGTCCATATTTTGATAAAAATTGAATGGAATTAACTTTTTCAGGAAGCTGACCGACAAAGAAATCTTTAAACTTGAAAACAGGCCCTCCTCGGCAGGAGCTCCAAGCATTCCAATATGTTGCGATTGACACAGCTCTAGCAAACGGGTTTCTTACAAACGCAAATTTAAAGTATGTATCACAAATATTCTTATCTAAGTTTGCTTTTAGATGCCACATTGGAATGTGCATACAATCGTGCTTCCAGTTTTTGCAAAGATGCTTGGGGTTAGGTAATATCTCTAATATGCTTGTAGATGCGGTTTTTGCAACTCTAACAAATATAAATTTGTATTTGTGATTTATCATTTTTCATTCTCCAAATTTGTACCCGAAATACTCAATGTCTTTTGCGTATTTTTCCGCAACGATTGAACGAGTCTCATCATCGTAGTATTCTGTGTAAGATTTGTGTTTGCTTTTGTTTTTATGTGGAAGTTCTTGTCGTGGAATTCCTATTTTGTCGCAGATTATGTTGAAGTCTTCTTGGATATTTTCAAATTTACCGACAAAGTCAACCGAATTTTTATTGTTGTTAAGGAAAAAATGGGATTGAGGTGCAAAGTGTCTTGGTCTTAAATTTGGTTTTTTTAAGATCAATGGCAATATGTTTTTAACAAAAAAAGCAAAACTTACATCATTCATTTTAAATTTTTTTCTCATAGTAATATCTGCATAATAAGACGAATATCTTGATATATAAAAAAACGCAGAAACTAAACGATCAAATGGATTCCTAACAAAAGTAAATTTAAAATAATCTTCTAAATTGACAATACTCCCTAATTCAGTCAAATTTGGATGACCAATTTTAAATTTCTCTTCTTCATTGTATTTTTCTAACTCTATATTGCACGAAGTTCCACCCGTCTTAGGTATATGTAAAGAAATAAATTTATGTTTGTGTGATATTATCATTGTTCATTCTCCAAGAGTTTTTATGCTAAATTGTTTTATCATGTCATTTGGGCATTTTCTTTTGTACGCGTACACAGCTTTGCCCGAATGTTGTTCGTTATGAGTGCAGTTATATATCGCGGCACGAAATGGTATTGCACTTTTTTTATAACCCAAATCCTCAAAATATCCAAATGACCATCTATGAGAACCTATTATCATTTTTAAATAATGATCGTCTGTTGCCTTTAATATATCGCACTGAGGTGAATTTATATTAATATTATTGAAATTAATTCGTTTTTTTAACAAATCAAGTTTTGTTATATTGCAGGTTCCACAAATCTCTGGGAATCCGTCAAGGTGTGCGAACGTATTCTGATCACCAAGAAGAAATCCTTTTTGAATTTTCAAAAAATCTTTATCTGAATTATTGATGTATTCAGCAAGTTTTTCGTGAATAAAGTCATCTGCATCAACAAACATAGCATAATGATTATCGCTATTTACTTTTTGAGTCTGACTTAATGCGAGTATGTACTTTGTTCCTCTGTCAATTCTGATTTGATCCATTCCTTGCTTTTCATCAACCTGTTTTCTTATTTGCCATGCACAGGAAGATGCAGGAGGTTTCCAGTCGACTTCAATAAATTTAACATTTTTAATTTTTGGATTGTTTGAAAAATCGTTCAATGTTTTGTTAGACACAACAATGACGTCGAAATTTTTATCTGTTTGATTGCAAACAGAAACAAGTGTATTTTCCAAAAGTTTCCATGTTGTCTCGTATGAGTGGCAATTTTCGTAATGTTTAACGCATATAATGAAAGTTATCATTTCTTATTCTCCAAATTTATAACCAAAATACTCAATGTCTTTTGCGTATTTTTCCGCAACGATTTGACGAGTCTCATCATCGTAGTATTCGGTGTAGTGTTTATGTTTGCTTTTGTTTTTCTGTGGAAGTTGTTGTCGTGGAATTCCAATTTTGTCACAGATTATGTTGAAGTCTTGTTGCATAGTTTCAACTTTTCCAATAAAGTTTACTTTGTATATTGGATGAGATAAAAACTTATATTGTTCTGTAAAATGTTGGTCATATTTAAATTCACTTAATTTCATTACAAATTCTTTAAATGACAACTTTTTGATCAATTCATGAGTTTTTTTGTTTGGCCCGGCCCATCTCATACACTTATCTGTATTAAAAAAATGATATAACGAACAAACTCTTTTAAAGGGATTTCTAGTAAAAGAAAAACAAAAGTAACCTTTTTTCAGTAATGGTTCATGGTAATGCATATTTCCATGACCATTTGTTCCTTTAATATGTTTAGACCGAGAGACTAACCCCAATGTTTCATTAATGGTTGTTCCACCACATTTAGGAATATGAATATAAATAAATTTATGTTTTAATGAAATCATATATTCTCTCCATTGTTTCTGAATTTACATAATGTGTTGTAATTTTATTATTCTTGATTATTGCATCAATACATACTGACTGATTTTGTTTTGCTATTGCTGGATTAGGTGTTGATAGTAAGTTAGTATGAGTTAGATTTACTTCTTGCTCTTTTAATGCTAAACCAACAGAATAATCTTCTGCATGGTTGTTCTTGGTTTGATCTTTATAGAAATGCGTGAATGATTCCAGACATTTTATGACTACATTTCTTGTTAATATATAACCTGCTCCTCCTTGAGCATATGCAAATGGATTAACTATTTTTCCACCCAAATACAAATCATCATTTGCATCATAATCTTTTAGAAATTCCACAAGTTTATCAAAATTTAAGTAGGTATCATCATCACATTTAAACAAAAAATCCCAATCGTGATTTAATGATTCAACCAACATTTTATATGTTTTTTCAGGCAACCTACCTCTTGATTCTCCTTCATCAGGTTCACAATTCCATGTTCTGTTCATTTTTTGTGATTGAACCTTGCTTCCATAAAAGTAATACTCATGTGGATTCTGAATATCCCTTGTCCAAGTTTTAGAGCAAGCATCAGCATTAGATTGAGTGCCTTCGTGTGTTAATATTGCTACAAGTATTTTCATATTCCTAATAAAGTTTTAATTAAATTGATTCTCAATTGACTTGCATCTTGCTTTTTATATTGAGCATATTTTTCTTGTAAAATTCCGATATTGTGATGTGACACATGAACCACACCATATTTTTCATTTTCAATGTATCCGATGTGTGGACCTGCAAGTATTTTGTTTTCCATAGGATCTATGTATCCACCAAGTTCATGCCTAT
>Ga0114994_10003474_pt1 | contig 11463 bp, 10 predicted proteins | sample ArcticOcean_MG_C_9_FD_87043 | JGI IMG/M metagenome (GOLD analysis project Ga0114994, IMG submission 87043) | Marine microbial communities from western Arctic Ocean - ArcticOcean_MG_CB2_152 | ecosystem: Environmental > Aquatic > Marine > Oceanic | place: Arctic Ocean: Canada Basin | collected... | reverse complement strand
TGCGGCGACCACTACAACTCGGCAGCATTGTACTTCAACGAAGACATCACAGCATGGGATACCTCTAGCGTTACGTCAATGAACTCGATGTTCCAATCCGCCAGGTCGTTCAACAAACGGCTTAGCGACTGAAGGGTCCCGGCGACCATGGGCGCGTCACGCTCGCCCGCTAACGTCGACACGCGCTTCCAGCCCGCCTCGCACGTCTCCCTGGCGGCCTGCGACCTGGCCGCAGATGTAGACCCATTTGAAAAGACGCGCGGGCCCCTCCAATGCTTGGAACCGCAAGAAGATTCTAGGTCGTCGTGCCTCCTCGCCCAGGACCTCCAGTACCCGTTCCTGTTCCAGCACGCGTTAATTGATTCGGTCCCGACGCACGGCCTGGCGCGGCTCGTCCAGGAGTTTTTACTGCCGGCCGCGACCTTGGTTCGCGGTACATGAGCCGCGTCCGAAACACGATGGCGATGATGGTCCCCACGCAGGCGACACGAGGATGCGGCGCGTCGCCCAGGAGGGGGACCTCCAGGACTGGCGGTCGTCGGGCTGCGGGTTAAGTAACGGGCGGCGGCGCTGGGTCTTCCTCGGCACGGGTTTAGAAACCCGCGGGCGCACCTCGACTGCTTCCCCGTCGGGACGTTCGACTGGTTCCGGGAAAGTGCGGCCGCGCCGATGAGAGGCGCGGATGTACTGCACGCGGCGCGGCGCACGCGCGCGCCCCGCCAGCAGGCCGCGCTCGAGGCCTGGCTCCGGGCGCTCGCTATTGAATTGGGTCTGCGGTTCACCAGGGTCGCGCACGACACATCGCCCGCACTAACGCGCGCGGCGTTCCGCACCGCGCGCCTGGTGGTGGGCGTGCACGGCGGCGCCCTCGCGAACCTCGTGTACGCGCACGAGTCGACGGTCGTCTTGGAGATCGGCAAGGCCCAGGGGCGGGGCCCGCGGGGCCCGCGCTGATGCTACGCGTGCATGGCCTTCGCCATGCGCTTGCCTCTCTACGCCGTGTTCCACGTCCGGGACTTTGCCTACGACGCCCAGACGTTCGAGCTGGACGTGGCGGCGGTGCGGACCTTCTGGGAGACCGAGGTGCGGGGGCGCTTCGACGAGTTGCCGGCCCCTTAATTTTGCCTTTCGTAGTAAAGGGTTCGATGCCATCGACGCGGCAACGTCCAAGAATAACTTTAATCAGGGCGCCCCGCTACGCGCGCCCGAGCACGCTGCGGCACGCCTTGGGCACGAGGCCGATCGTGCCGAAGGACTCGGACAGGTGCTTGGCCAGCCGCGCGCACTCGCCCTGGCTGATCTCGCCGCCCGTCACGTGCTCCTCGGGGTGCTGCTGGATCGTGCCCTCGGGCCACTGCACGGCGTGCGCGTTCTTCGTCGCGCGGCGGGCCAGAAACCCGAACATGTACGAGGCCCGGTGGGGCGTCGGGGCCTCGCCCTCGGCCGCGTGCGTGCAGCCGTGCGGCACGGCGTCGAGGTTGCCCTTGATCGACGTCGAGGCTAATAAAACGCGGTTGATCATCTGGCACTCGCCCTTGGTCACGCTGCCGACGATGGTGTGCGCGACGGTGTCGTCCTCGGCGGCCTTCGTCGCCTCCTGGACCGCCAGCTGCGTGTTGTGGCGCCGGATCTTGGACGTGTCGAAGACGGACATGGTGGCTAGCTGTTCTCTGTGCTCTGCGCGGGGATTTTGGCGTGGGCGTCATGACTGATCGATGCGAATAATTCTGCGGTCAGTCGCGGCGACGGCGTCGACGCGTGCGGTCCGCGCCAATAGTGGCCCGTTCCTGCGGCTACCGGAGAATTGCTGCGGCTCCCAGAGAATTGCTGCTGGAGAAATTCTCTGGTAGGTCCTCACAGGCCGCGGTTTTGGCTACAGAGAGCAGCGCATGGACGTCGAGCGAACGCTGAAGCCTCGCAGAGCTGTCCGGTGGCTGGAAATGGGCGTACCTGAGGGTCAGTGCGCAGATCTATTGGCTCAGTTTTGGTCAAACGAAAGGTGCGGGTCGCACTTTTTTACGTTCGACGCCCTCCTCACTGCTCTAACTTCCGTCACCGCTGCGCCGGGGCTTGCTATACGCATCAGTGTACACAGCGTTGGAAAAGGTGCGGTGCACAGCGTTGGCACAGCAATAAAGGACTTAAAATAGAACGCCCACCGCGGCATAGCTGGAAGAGGCAGCCTCCCCGCACTCCTCGCCATTCGAACCCCCGGAACCAGCCACCGTACACGCCGTCGCGCCACTCGAGGAGCACAGGAGCAGCCTCAGCCCACCGCACGCCGCCGCACCCGCGGAGCACCGATGGGACGATAGCATTTTAAAACCAACATGGCCCACCTCGCCAAGAAGAAGCGCTACCTGGGCTGTTTGTGGGAGCTCGAGAGCGTCAAGCTGCCGGACGGCGCCCCGACGACGGACTTCCAGCACTGGCGCATTAGCTTCGGCATGCAGAAGCCCCGGAGTTCCAAGACCAAGGTCATCAAGGGCATCACCAAGGAGGCGATCGAGGCCGATCGCAGCGGGGCGTACTTACATAAAAGGCTCTTGGAGGTGTGCCACCCGCAAAATTTGTACGGCCAGGACTACTATTTGCTCGAGTATCGCATGCCCGAGGCGCCGTTTACTGTAAGAGTGCAGATCAACAAGGTGGACCAGGTCTCGAGAGCGTACGACGAGTTCAAGAGCGTCCCGGCGAAGATCCAGCGGAGATTGATGTTGAAATTGATTCCGCGAAGTCTATCCCCGGAGGACCCCATATACGATTCGAGACCGGCCAAGACCATTACTACACAGTTAAAGAATAGAGCTCATATTACCAGGCATTTGGTCGACTTGTATTTAAGTGGCAAATACAAATTGAAAGATCTAGGGAAGTGCATGGACCTTAGTGGAAGTGAGTTGAGAAGAGAAGCCTACATGGTCGTGCCCGTGCATGAACGGCCGGACCACGCCTACCTCGTCAAGAAGAAGGACCGGTCCAAGCGACATACGCTCGAGGAGCGGTACATGAAGGACGAGATCACACTTACGCAATACAACGACTTGAGCGATCCGGAGCGAAGGGAACGGCGCTTGGCCGCCGAGGCGACCTATCCCCTTATTACGACGTTGTACACGTGCGTCATCTGTGGGCGGGACGAAACCGCGCAAATAAAATGCATGGAGTGCAACAACAAAGCTTGTAGGGAGTGCATGGTCGCGACCTTCCACGGCAAGAACAAGCGGAGTTTTGCCTTGATGCACCACATCTACTGCCTGAAGTTGGGCGAACCCTTGTTGATCCGGCGGGAGACGCGAGCACGTGCTATCAAGGAGGAGGCGCCGGAGGAGGCCGAGTCCCAAAAGTCGGAGACAGATTCGGCGGCATCGCGGGCGCGCTGGTGAAGGGCAACGCGGCCGTGGGCGCCTTCGGGTCCGCGGGGGACCTCGCCGGCACGGCGCTGAGCCAGCACCACAAGAAAAATGGGTAAGCCTAGACTTGTTTTCGCGTGCAGGTTGACGCCTTCGATGAGTCCGGGCGCCCGCGGCGTGCGGCGGCCCGGAGACGGCGCGCTCCCGCTCCGCGAGGCACGACGTAGCGTTCGCGCGGGGCACGGATAGGACGCCTCGGTGTACGGTCCGGGTGGCCCGGGAGCGGCAACATCTGCGAAACCGAATCCCCGGCCCAGAGGCCCCGCGCAGAGCCCGCAGCTGCCCGCGCGGAGCTGAGCCACAACGGCCTCCGAGGCAGCCCACCACCGTCGCGTGCATCTGCCCGGGCCGTTCTGCGCCGCACGTATAACACGGGCGCTGCGCTAGGGCTGCCCACTGTTACCAGTGAGAGCAAAGGAAGCATAGACGCCGGCGCAGCGCACGCAGTAAAGGCGCACGGACGCAGCGCACTATGAAGCGCCACACCGTGAAGCGGGCACTGTTACTGTGCGCGGTCAGTGCCCTCGCCGCGCGCGACAAGATCTGCCACCCGGGCCAGGGCGGCCTGGTCCTGCCCCTTTTTGGCGATGCGGAGCAGGACACGTCGACGGCGGCCGGCTTCGGGCGGTGGTTCCTCTACTTCCGCGCGTTATACTACTTCCTTGGGTTACTATGGTTCTTCCTTGGGGTGTCGATCATCGCGGACATCTTCATGGCCGCCATCGAGACCATCACGAGTAAGGAAAAAAGGATCCCGGGCACGGACATCACCTACAAAGTCTGGAACGCCACCGTCGCCAACTTGACTTTGATGGCCCTTGGGTCTAGTGCGCCCGAGATATTACTCTCTGTGATAGAAATCCTCTCCAACAACTTCTTCACGGGCGACCTGGGACCTTCTACTATTGTGGGCTCAGCAGCCTTCAACTTATTTTGCATTATAGCCGTGTGCATGGTCTCCTTGCCGGACGGCGAAACGCGTAGAATCGAGGAGATGACCGTGTATAAGGTCACGGGGTTCTTTTCAGTCTTCGCTTATATCTGGCTCTTAATTATTCTGATGGTCTGGACCCCTAATGTGGTCACAATCGTCGAAGCTTTGCTCACTTTTTTCATGTTTCCTCTATTAGTTGGTCTGGCGTACTCCGCGGACAAAGGACTCCTAGATAAGTGCGCCTCGAAGGTAGCTCCGACCGAAACGCATGTGACGGCCATCGGCGGCGTGCAGTTCCACGGTTTTGAATTCAAGGAGCTGATGACGAAACTGCGGCACCCCAAGACCACGCATCAAGAAAAGCAGGACATCCTCCACCAGTTGTCTCGAACCACTAAAAAAGCCAAACCTTCCAGAGCCGTGCAGCGCATGAACGCCACGAGAGGCATGACGGGCCAAAAAGCCATCCAGCAGAACGCCCCGGATCCGAAAGCCCTGGCCAAGTACCTGGACAAGCTCGGCGGGGCCACGCGCGGCCCCCGGGCGTTTTTCAGTGACCCGAACGGGAAGATCAACACAAAGTACGCCTTACTCGAGAGCGACGGCTCGGTCACGCTGAATGTCACGCGGACACCGGCCTCCGGCGAGATGCGCGTCACGTGGAGTACCCGGGACGGCACGGCCACGGGGAGTTCACCGGGCGCCGCCAAAAAGGGCGACTTCGAAACAAGTAGTGGTGAGTTGGTTTTTAGCGACGGCGAGAATTTTCAGTCCATCACCGTCGTGGTGTACGACGACGTGGAGACGGAGGTCGACGAATTATTTTATGTTGATTTACTACAAATAGAGTACGAGGCGACGACGTCAGTACCGGAGAAGGCCCACGCGACCGCCGAAGTGACGATCATCGACGACGACGAGCCCGGCGTCGTTGCCTTCCAGAAGGAGGGGACGGTGGTGCCCGTGATTGTGTCCGAGAAAAGTGGCCACGCGCGCGTGCGGGTGGGCCGGTTCAACGGGGCGAACGGCGACGTCACGGTGGACTGCAAATTCGTCGATGGATCAGCGAAGAACGGGACGCATTACAAAGCCTCGGACCATGCCATAAGCTTCCACAACACGGAAGTCGAGAAATATCTAGAGGTCGAGTTGCTCAACACGTTGAAAACGGAAGGATCCCATGACTTCACCGTCACGTTACATAATGTGCAGTCGGCCTGCGGTCGAGCGTCTCTGGGCCACCACACGACGGCCAAAGTGTCGGTAGTGGCGGACCAGGACGACGCCAAGCACATGGACGACATCCACGCGTACTTGCAGGCGAACGACGGCTCGGGCTTCGCGGTCGGTTCCCAGGGCTGGCGGCACCAGTTCGAGGAGGCGCTGGAGGTGGGGGATTCCCTGGCGCTGCACGTGATCACCCTGCCGTGGAAGCTCATGTTCGCCACGGTGGCACCTACGTCCTATTGCGGTGGCTGGCTGTGTTTCTTCCAGGCGCTGGTGTACATTGGGATCGTCACGGCGTTCATCGGGGACCTGGCGGCGCTCATGGGGTGCTGCCTCGGTTTGAAGGACGTGGTGACGGCCATCACGTTCGTGGCGCTGGGCACATCACTCCCGGACGCGTTCGCGTCCAAGGCGGCGACGATCAACGACGACTCCGCAGACGCGGCCATCGGCAACGTGACCGGGTCCAACGCCGTCAACGTCTTCCTGGGCCTGGGCCTACCTTGGTCCATCGCGGCCATCTACTGGGGCGGCGGCTTCGCCTCCGACGCGAGTAAGGAGGCGTGGCTCAAGACCTACGGCGGCGAGTACGCCGTAACAGGTTCTGGTAATGATAGGACCATCGTGGGCCGGGGCGAGACGCAATATGCCTCGACCCAGGCTTCTTCGACGCCGGCGCCGAGCTACCTGATGGATGTCCGGGGGAAGAAGGGCCCCGACGGTGCTCGCAACATCGGCTTCGGCGAGACGGAGCCCATCGGCTTCATCGTGCCGGCGGGGTCCTTGGGCATCTCCGTGGGCGTCTTTACCATCTGCGCGCTCACGACCATAGCGATGCTCTACTACCGGCGGGTCACCGTCGGGGCCGAGCTCGGCGGCGACATGCGCACGGCGAAGCGCCACGCCTGCATGCTCGTGGGCCTCTGGTTCGTCTACGTCCTCGCGTCGATCGCCTCGACGGAGGGGCTGATCTAAGTGTTCGCTCGTACGTAGTTGCACCTGGGGCGCGGCGGCGGCGTCGAGCCCCTCGCCAAGGTCCTCGGGCGCGTCGGCCTGCCGGACGGCGCTCATCGCCTAGGGGCCCTGGAAGCTAAGGGTGTAGTTCCGCCACTCTTCGCAGAGATACATCGTGCGGGTTTTCTGACGAGGCATTTTTTTGCATTTTCCAGCGCCGGCATCCCGTCCGCAATTCAGGTTAGGCGACGCCGCCCCTCCAGAGACCCACCTGTGCGTGCCCGGATCACCTGACCAGCAACTGTCCCTCGCAGGAGCACTCATATCCTGTCAAACAGCTAGCCATGTCTACCTACCAGACCTTCGCCGCGGAGGAGACCGCCAAGCCGCGCGGCCGCCGCGTCGTCCTCGTGGCCGCGGCGTCCTTCTGTCTCGGCGCGGGGATCGTGTACGCCGCGCCGTCGGCGTCCAAGGCGCTCCGCGGCAGCACGAACCTCGCCGTCGTCGGCAGCATTTGCGAGTATTGTATCCCCTATGGAAGTTTTGGTCAAAGCGTTTGTGAAGTGATGGAACGTGACGGTTCCACTTGAAGTGCCAGGTCGGCCAAGATTTGGCGGGATTTTCGGGATCAATTACACGCACGACGACTGACTGCTACGAACTAACTCAATTTAGTGGCCTCGCCATGACGTCCAGACCGTGTGCTGCCTGTATTCCGGGAGAAACGTGTACCTGAAGCTGTCCACGCCCGGCGCCGTCCCCGCGCGTCTCTTGCCGGCGAAGAAGGCGCGTTCCCCCCATCCCCTTATTTCGAGGCGTCGCGTCGCGAAGTAAGAATCGTTTCAAGATCAGGTCGACCGACGCCGTTTCGCGGCTCCTAGACATGCCCCCCTAAAACCGAAACCCGTTTTGCATGCGATTGGCTCGGTTTCAAAGCCGACGGTTTACGGCCGCACGGCTGCTCGACGAGGCGTGTGCTCGACCGGTTATAGTCGCACAATTCCCTGGCCAGCCGTGCGCTACTCGTCGGCATCTGTGGCACGCGTGCAGTGGCAGCAAAAAAGCTGCCGACAGACCATCGAGATGCTGCGATGGCTCATCGCCGCCGCGGCAGCAGCGCAGCGACCGCCGATCAGCGGTCGACGAAGCGCGGCGACGCAGAATCGGAGGAAACGCTGGTACAACTGCAAGGACCCGTCCGGCCAGGCGTATGGCGCGGCGTGGCTCGCGCACAAGACCAGCATCCTCCGGCACGATGTGTCCGTGCGGGACAACACGAACATGGAAAGTGGCGGGTGGCTGCCGGCGAAGGTCGCGACGCCGCTGCAGAGCGTGGACTTGTTTGATTGTGCGGTGGAACACCTGTCGTGGTTAGAAAGGCGGATCGGTCTGAGAGATGCGCGGGGCAAAGCAAAACAAACGTGGGACGCGGAGTTACTAACGAAGCTGGGCGCGCGCGCCAAAATGCTTGAATTAAGAAGTAAGCGCAACCGGCGCGCCCCGGGCCCGCGGCGCAAGGCCACCGTGGCGGTCCTGCCCTTCTTCGCGACGTCGCCCGAGTGCGAAGCGAAGGGCGCGTCGTGCACGACGGGGTCCTCGGCGCCGGCGATGCGGCACCACTTCCTGAACACGACGTACTGGTCCATCGTCGACGGGCTGACCCAGCACGTTGTATTATCAACATGTTCAAAAACGGACGCGGCGTTCGCCCGACAGCACTCCGGCCTGAAGTGGTTCGACGTCTTGGAGTCCGAGTGCTTCGTGCCCCGAAAGAAGACCGGTATACCGTTCTTCAAGCCGGCGCTCTTGGGGGCGAAGTCCATCCACGCGATCCGCGATAAGCTGCAGACCGACCCGCGGTGGGCCGCCTTCGACTACGTGTACTACTCGGAGGCGGACCAGGTCTTGCACGTGCGGAACGCCCGCCTGCTCCTATCGGTCGTCGACGAAAACACGTATGTGTCGCCCCATCGGATGCAGCCCATGGCCCACCCGGTGGACATGCCGTCCCTAGCCAAGGACGAAGGGCGGCATTGGCTGCCGCGGTGGTCGCGCGACGATCTAGATCGAATAAAGAACATGGACCAGCTCCACCAAGTCCCCGACGTGGGCCGCGCGCAGACGTGGCGGTGCTGCGTCGGGCGTTCCGAATGCACGGGCGACGGCAGGCAGGGCGACCGGAATACGTTCCTACCGTGGAAGGTCCCTTCGCCCGCCCTATCCTTGGTGGTCTACGACCAGAGCTTCGCCATGGTCGCGGCCCACCAGGGCAATTACGGCCAGCTTCTGTTCCGCGGGTGCACCTTGGAGGAGGTGGCACAGGGCGCGCACGGCATCCCGGAGGCGTGCCCCCCCGACGACGGCGTCGTGGCATCTACAGAGAAGAGCGGCCGGTTGGCGTGGATCCGGGAGCGAAAGCGGGAGAAGGGCACCGGCGGCGGTGCGCGCGCGGGGCTCAAGTGCGGGCCGAGGGGTACGTGCCGGCCCGACGGGACCAAGGAGGGGCTGAGCCGGGCCGCGCGCCAGGTGCTCGCGCAGGACCGGTACCTGGCGGCCGTGCGCGCCGCCGAGGACGCGCGTGAGGCCGCGGGAACATTAACTTAACTTAGATTGTGCACGACAAACCCCCCGTCCGTCCGCTCGACGTCCAATGACATCGTCTTCCCGGCTAAGTGGGGCGACAGCTTCTCGGCGGTCCCGGCGCGCAATAAAAACGCCTGGAGCGGCCCGGACGCGCGGAGCCGCTCGCCGCCCGCGCGAATGATGACGCACCCGTCCGGACCGGCCACCAGCTCCTCGACGACGAGCACGACCGGCCGCCGATCGCCCGGTTCGAGGCCCGCCAGGCCCGCCTCCTCCTTGGGCGGCGGCGGCGGTGGCGGCGCGCGCGTCTCGGCCGCCCGCGCCGCGGCCGCGACGTCGAAGGGTTTGAATGGGGGTGGGCCGCCCGGTTTCGCCTTTGGGGGCGGTTTTGGCGGCCGAGGGGCGCAAGAGACCTTGGCCGTCGCCGGGTCCAGCCGCAGCAGGTCGCCGACGCTTATTATGGTTTGTTTCAACAAAATAGTGTCACCAGTCGTAGCGGCGTCTCGGAGCGGCGCTGACTCGTAGCAGCACCGGGTTGTGGCGCCGCATTGCACAGAAAACGTAAGCATGCGCGCCGACGACGCAGACGTGGTGCTGCCACAATAGCGCGGTTTCGACGCGTCGATCACGTCGCCGACGACGGCCGCGACGACGTCCTTCGAGGCCCACGGCGTGCCGAGAGCTGCTAATGCGGCTGCTGCTTCGGGACCGTCGTTGGCCTTCCTCGGCGGCGATTTTTTCTTCGCAGCGGTCGGCGGCGGCGCGCCCGCATCGGCGTCGTCGATTCGCGGCGTCGGTGCCAGAGGCGGCGGCAGCGCTGGTCGCGTCGCGGGCGTTGGTGGCTTCTTCGAGGCCGGCGGTTTCGCGCGTGGCTTCGCAGGGGCCGGTGGTGTCGCAGCTGCTGGTGGTCTCGCAGCGGCCGGCGGTTTCGCAGCAGCCGGTGGTCTCGCAGCGGCCGGTGGTCTCGCAGCGGCCGGTGGTCTTGCAGCGGCCGGTGGTCTCGCAGCAGCCGGTTGTCTCGCAGCAGCTGGCACCGCGGCGGGTGCTGGCGCCGGTGCAGGCGCGTGCAGCTTTGGCCGCTCTGCGGTACAAACGGCGCAACTCAGAAATTGCGCTTCGGTATCGGTGTGCACGTAAGTACACTGTGTGCAGGTCCACGTCATACCGTTGTGTAGGGCCGCGCGCGACACACAGCCAAGCTTTTTTGCAGCTTTTTTTGCTCAGAGGAGTTCAGAGCGCTGCGCGTCGCATTGATGCAACCACGCCACAGTCGTCGAGTAAGTACTACTCCAGAGAAGACCTCAGATGCCTTCTACAAGCACCGAACACCAACTACAACACAACTTGAGCTGCGCGCACAACTCAACCTGACGTGCGGGTTTCTCAGCATACGGGTTTTCTCAACACGGCTTAAGTTTTTCCGTCGATTGCCTACGTAGCGCGTCGGCAAGGACTCTCGCCGGTCTATAATATCCCTAATTGCCTACCGACAACACGACCTAGCCCCTGGCACGTGAGCTTTGTGTGCGTGGAACATAACTGAGCGGTTCCCCAGATACTTGGCTGCGAGGTGCCGCCGCCCAAGAACGCCCCATAGGGCACGGGTGACCGCCACCGACCACCGGTGAACCACCATCGACGATGGGCGCGAAACCCTCCCTCCCGGCCGGCGCCCTGCCCTTCATCAATTATCTAGTAGAGCCTGGGACGACGGCGCGAAGGTCCTCTCGGAGTGGTATGCATCAAAACTCGCCTTGCCGATCGCCGTGCACCCGGTCCGATTACTGAACGGTGCTCTGAAGTCGCGCCTCGCGTCGCTCGCGTTACTTCAGAAAATCACCATCGAGTATTCGCACGTGCTAAGCCTGCGGTGGGATTTACGGGTCGCACCGGAACATGTGCAGAGGTGCTGGTTCGAGAGCCGCCGCATCTTCGACGCGCACGTCCTGGGCGACTTTTCGGGCGATTGGGACCTGCCTTTGAATACGCGGCGGCGTGGACCTGCCTGCTCGACGAGGACGAGCCCTGGCTCGAGGCGCGGTCCACACCGTCAAGCACTGGGACGACGTGGACCGAGGCGTGCGCGCCGGACGGGGGACGACCGCGGCGGCCCTCTACGACGCGCCGACGAAATGCGTCTGCGGCGACCCCGGCTTCGTGGGTTTTGACCCTCCGGGCGAGTGCTGGAACCGCCACTGCGCCTGGGACGTGTGCCTAACGCCTTTCCCTCCGAGGCGCGCCGGTCCTCGTGTCGGAGCGCGCCGGCCTTCGGGGCGAAGCTCCACCACGCCCACGGCGGCGGGACGTGGGAGGAGGCGCTCGCCGCGTAATGCGTTGCTTGTTTTATTTTAG
>Ga0114994_10003473_pt1 | contig 11470 bp, 10 predicted proteins | sample ArcticOcean_MG_C_9_FD_87043 | JGI IMG/M metagenome (GOLD analysis project Ga0114994, IMG submission 87043) | Marine microbial communities from western Arctic Ocean - ArcticOcean_MG_CB2_152 | ecosystem: Environmental > Aquatic > Marine > Oceanic | place: Arctic Ocean: Canada Basin | collected... | reverse complement strand
AACTATATACAAACTATATACATATATACATAAAAGTTACCTCTAAATCTCTCCTAATGGTATTTTTTCAATTGAACACAGAATTACAAAAAATTGATTGAATAAATTGAAATCTATAAAATGTATAAATATATCATACTATATTAATTAATAAGTATGGCTACAATCAAAGGAAAAGAGCCAACCAAACGAAAACTCGTAGCCAAAAAATCATCTAAAGAATTCACGCAATTTCAAATCAATCATTGTCGAAAGAAAGACGACCCCCGAGAAATCACAAATACAAAAATAGGAAATCAAAAACACGGTATTTTGGGGGGTTCATATCACATACCTCAAAACGAATACAATCAGTTTTTAGATATATATTACAACGAAGTTTTAGCACAAGATGGGAAAGAGCATTTTACAGAAAAACAGTTGGAAAAGGGTCCAATACTGGTTGATGTTGATCTCCGTTTCGACGGTTCTGTCCAAGAACGTCTTTTAAGCGAAGACCATGTGATAGATTTAGTGGATAGTTATTTGGATATTATCAAAGATATATACCATTTAGACGAAGACACTCATTTCCCGGTGTATGTGTATCAAAAAAAGACCGTGAATTTCATCGCCGATAAAAACATAACCAAGGATGGTCTTCATATTATCTTCGGAATCAACGCTGACCGGGCTACTCAGATGTATATTCGCAAGCAAATTGTAGGAAAGACGGAAGAACTCTGGGAAGATTTACCCATCATTAATACTTGGGAAGATGTTTTCGACGAAGGTATCAGCAAAGGTCATACAAATTGGCAATTGCACGGGTCGTGTAAACCGGACCACGCAGCCTATCAAATAGTGGATGTGTATGATATCACCTTCGATACCTCCGATGATTCGTTTATGCAGAACAAAGTCCCCGTGAAAGACTTCGACATAAAATCCAACATATATAAACTGTCTGCCCGATGTAGCGACCATTACGAACCATTCATTCGTAGAGAATATAGCGAAAAAATCAACGCGGCCTTCACGGGAAAGTCCGCAAATGGTGGTGGGAAGATTTCGCCGTCTTCCTCTTCTTTGAGCACTCTTCAGATTCCCCGAAAATTCGACTTGGAGACCATATTAAGCATAAAGAACAAATCCGATTTGGACCAAGCCGTGGAGATTTTCCTGGAAAACCTTTCTTCGAATGACTATGACATTCGGGAATCCTACGAGTATACTATGTGTTTGCCCGCGTCTTATTATGGAGAAGGTTCTTACGATAAATGGTTTCGCGTAGGTTGCGCGTTAAGAAACATAGACAATTCGCTCTTTATAGTCTGGGTAGCGTTTAGCGCGCAGTCTTCAACATTTAGATATGATGAGATCAGAGACTTGTTCGATAAATGGTTGCGACTGGATATGTCGAATCCACACGGATTAACCAAACGGTCTATCATCCACTGGGCAAAACAAGACGCACCGGAAAAGTTCAAACTGGTTCACGAATCTTCGATAGATTACACCATCGAACTCACACTAGAATCGAAATTGGGTGATGCGTCTTCCAACGACAAGCGACCTTGCGGGTGTGGTGATTTCGATTTGGCGATGGTGTTATATCAGAGTTGTAAAGACGAGTTTGTGTGTGCAAGTGTGAAGTCGGGGATATGGTATCAATACAAGAACCACCGTTGGGTCGAAAACGACTCGGGAACGTCTTTGCGGCGATGTATTTCAGAGAGAATTCGTAATTTGTATAATATCAAGGCTGCCAAGTTGATGGAAGCCCAGGCGAATTATCCCGAAGGCGATGAGCGGACAATCAATCTACAAAAGAAGGCACAGCGGGCTCTGGAAATAGTGGCTAAATTGGGACGGACAAGCGATAAAAAGAACATTATGGTAGAGGCCAAGGAGTTGTTTTATGATCGACAGTTCATCGAAATGACCGACACGAATCCGTATTTACTTTGTTTCAGGAATGGTGTGTGGGATTTCAAGGAAAAGGTTTTTCGGGATGGTAAACCGGAAGATTACATCACAAAATCCACCAAAATTGAATATGTTCCCGTCGATAAACAGCGCGATGCGCAAATATTGGAGGAAATCGAAGATTTTATGGCGAAACTGTTTCCAATAGAAGAACTGCGAACATATATGTGGGAGCATTTGTCATCCACTTTGATGGGCACATCGCAGAATCAAACATTCAATAATTATATTGGTTTTGGACAAAACGGAAAATCGGTGTTGGTATCTTTGATGGAGAAAACCTTGGGGGAATACAAAGGCGATGTGCCTCTTACACTAATGACACAAGGTCGCACGAAGATTGGTGGATTGGCACCGGAAATCGTCGCTTTAAAAGGCCTGCGGTATGCTGTTATGAATGAACCTTCTAAACACGACCGGTTGAATGAAGGTATTATGAAACAACTGACGAGTGGATTAGACCCGATTCAAGCGCGAGCACCGTATATGCCGGCCGCCATTCAGTTCATTCCACAGTTCAAGTTGGTGGTGTGTGCGAATTATCTGTTGGAAATAAAGTCGATGGACCACGGTACTTGGCGTCGTATTCGCGTGGTGGATTTCTTGTCTCTCTTCACAAAGAATCCCGTTGATGACGACCCGGAGAAACCGTATCAGTATATGCTCGATGAAAATCTGGTGAATAAATTCGAAACTTGGAAAGTTGTGTTTATGGCAATGATGGTGGAAAAGGTTTTGGAAACAGACGGTATTGTGAATGATTGTCCTATGGTATTGGCTTCGAGTAATGCTTACAAGAAGAGACAAGATGTAATGCAAGAATTCGTCGATGAGAAAACGCTGCACGCTGAAGGCAGAGTTCTTACAAAGACCACTACCAACCACGAATTCACCAACTGGCACAACAATACTTACGGTGGAAAATGTCCGAGTCCCAAAGACTTGCACACATATCTGGATAAGAAGTTCGGAAAAGCTACGGCGAAGGGCTGGATGAACGCGGCCATCAAGATAGATATGGCGTGTGCCGATGATGATGATGGTTCAGATATAGACGAAGGAGAAATTCCTGAGAATGATCTATAGATGATATACGGAATAAACGGAACGGGGAATCAGGTAGAACAAGACTCATAGATAGATAGATTCATACATATAAAAATATTGGTATCTTATCAATATTTTTTTGCGACTTTTATTTCCGCCGTCCGTATTTACAATATTGTTTTTGAGAAAACCCTTTTGGGTTCTTACAATCTATGGTGGTTTTGTATTTGTTGCTCCATTTCTTGCGTGTTTTCTGTTGCGACTTGGGTTTGTTGCGAGTATTCCGTTTCGACTTTTGTTGTTTGCTGCGAGTATCCGACATATGAGAGATATACCTGGTTATATATATTATGCGTACATTATACGTACATTATGCGGATATATGGATAGTGAGATGATGAAAACTCTAAATCTGTATTGTAAATCTGTATTGATATGTGTGTATATAGTTAGTATCCGTTCATATATACGTCTGAATAAACTTTAGAAGTGGCCAAAGCGTACAAGTATGCCCAAGACTTATACAGAATCAGTTCAATGAAATAGATATAAATGGGGAACAGCGCGACTGCTAAAAATAGTCCAACCTTCATATAGCGCCCATAATCTTGGTTATAGTAGAGCGCCAATATTAGACCGACTAAAACAGTAAAAAACACATATATCATGTACGTATTCACTCCGAGTAAATTTTGAACTGCTTCGAATTCGTAGGTGGACCGTTGAAAAGCAGGCGAAGATTCTTCCGACAATCTTTGGATTTGTTTATCAATGGTGTCATTTTGGTCGGTCACTTGTTTCGTTAGTTTTTGATATCCATTTACAGTAACATCACGAATTTTCTCCATGAATTCTTTGTATGATTCATTAACAATGTTGACACTTTCAGTATTGGCCATCCCTATATGTATATATTTTATATAATGTCTACATATATTTATGCGCAAGCTTATCTATATCTTGCGTAATCGTCGTACTCATACATATAATTTGAGCGTGTTTTGAACCCTTCTGGGGGTTCAGCTGGAAAGTCAAGAGTGGAATATTCGGGGACGGTTTCGGTAGGGACATCTTGTGGGGACATTCCGTCGCTTTCGGTAGGGACATCTTGTGGGGCATCATTCGTGTTAGAGGAAGATGCGTTTGATTCTAATACATCTCTACAAACCGCATTCTCTTCGTCCCATTGCGTATTCGGTCCACAACATTGGGGTCCAACACATCCAAATGGACCGAATCCAGACCCGGGAGTTGGTGTAGGAGTTGTTTCTGGAAGTCCTATCAACTTGAATTCGGGTCCCGAATAGTTCAGTTCATCGTAGTTCAAAGGATTATGTGTCTGAATTTCTTTATATTGAAAATACATGATTGCCAATCCAAAAAAGACTACAACAGTGATTGCAACTTCAAATACCACACTGGGAATAAATGAAAGATAGTCAGGTAATATTCGCAAGAGCCATACAGCCACTAAACTTATTGTCAATACCATGACGATTTTCAAATAAGCCGCGTATTTTTTCCTGTAACTATCATTCAGGTTTAATGTGCGCGTTTGACTCTCGCGCGCTTCATCGATGTGCTCTTGTTTGTTTTCCAAACGGCGTTTTTCCCCTTGAACGAGGTTTTGAACGTTGGATTGATCAGACAAAACATTCTTCATTCCATCGTTCAAGACTCCCATTGAATTATTGATTTCCAGGAGGTTTGTCTGCATATCCGATAAGGACGGCGGATTTTCTTCGTTGTATAAAATATTGGTAATATCTGCCAACTGTCTTGCTTGAACATTTTCTATCCCATGTAAATTATTCATAGACATATTTTTTATCAACTATATAACAACTATATATATTTTATGCGGATAGTTGTTGTATTTTCATTTTGACGAAGAAACAAAAAGCGCCGCGACTAAGAGAGTAGCACACGCAATCGTCCCCGAAATGTACATCGTATTTTCCTGTATCAACATTTCATTTATATCATCTTCTATAACATCTAAAGTATCTTCATTTTTATGAATGTATGTATTGATCTTCTTGTCTTTCTGAAGAACCCAGTGGTCATCATATTTTTGGTTGTGTTTCAATAAATACGCATTTTTGTTTTCCCACGATTGTCTTTCTTGTACGATTTTATCTCGGGTTTGCATAATTTCGTTTCCAACAGTCGCATATTCGGCTTTCAGGTCATCCATATTTGCTGCCATATTTTTGAAAGTAGGTGGTTCATAAGTCGGGGTTTCAGTTATTGAACTCGGTGGTGTTGTCATAGTGTCTATATTACATATCTATATATTTTTTGTAGGATTTACATCTTCATAAATATGAAGAAGAGTATTGTGGTTGCCAGTACACACCAAAGCGATGTCGTATATATAGTGTAGTCCAATTGTCTCTTGACGTTAGAAAAGTTATCATTGTTATAGAGTTCATCAATGTCTTTATCCAACGACGCGCGGAGTTTTTCGTTTTCCTGTTGGATCTTCATAATTTCATCGTATTGGTTTTGGAACTCGGGTTCGTCGGTTTTCGAAATTAAACCACTAAGAATATTCGTTTGAAAAGATGCCAACAAGTTATTCAAATCCTGTAATCTTTGACAAAGCTGTTTTTTATCTGGGAGAATGTTCGGGTTCATTTCGGACACGGCTTCCGAATAAGACGGGAATCCATAGTCATATTTGGAGCCTAAATTGCTGAAAATACTGTCGCATTCGGTTTTTGAAATGGTCGGGACTTTAGGTTCTCGCGGAATCTTTTTGTAGAGTGTGCACTGTCCTGCGATTTGGGCCATTTTTATGAAGTGGTTTACTTCACTTAGTATATAATTCTCGGCATCAAACACGTTATACGGTCCTTTTGTGGTGAACTGTTCATTGTCAGCGGTTTCAGTTTTGTCGGCGTAAGATGGATTTATTTTTGAGCAATCCGGTGATAGTTTGGACTCGTGAATGTATATATTATGTTTGTTCAAAGGGTGTTTTGTTGCCATATAGATATACAATTATATATCTATATATAGAAATTTTCAAGGATGTTTTCAAACACTAATAGACTTTGCTATATTTTTAGCATTCGTAGTTGACAATAAATAGACAGAGGCGAGTCCTACCAATATTCCCGCCGATGTATTTAATACCTTCAAATATGCGCCTTTGTATGCGGTATTCGCGTCATCATACATCTGTCCACTCGCCAATTCCATATTGGTCTTCTTGCGTATATCGGTTGCCTTATTCTTGTTCTCACACACAGAACGGTAGTATTTGTATATTTCCTCCACAATACTACTTGTGTCTACTCCTACATTCAACTCGCCCAAAGACTCGGCGGAATTATTGGCCGGGTCTGATTCCAAATTTATTTCAACAGAGTTCAAATTATCCACACCAGACAATACGTTTTTCTTCACACTCGCCATCTGCGATTCGTCTAAATCACTTGTATCGACTATTTCACAATGTGAATGGGGATTGTTGTCATACACTTGGTTCCCAATAGGTGTGCACGTGCAACCATTTTCGCCAGTATCATCGTAATAATACGCTTGATAATGGTAGTGTAGTTTCGTGCACTTATTGGTAACAAAACACCTGGGTTGCTTCTCATTGGTTGTGAAAAAACTGGTTGATTGGTCCTCGGTGGCGCCTTCAGCGCCTTGTGTGCCTTGTGTGCCTTGTGTTCCACTTTCTCCTGGAATACCGTCTCCGAACGGGCTCACGGAAACATTTTTCACCGTTGGGAAGTTGAAATTCAGACTGACTTTGTTTCCAATCTTTCCAAATTTATTCTGTGATATGGAAACAATTCCGCCCTTCTCTGTTTCGAAATTATAGCCGTTCGTTTTATCCTTTAATATCATATTACCGTTTTTGTCGAAATTGTACAATACATCTTCATATTGATTATTTCCTTCATCTAAATTAATGTTCTGTAAATAGATTTGAAGATTCTGGGAAATATCGTCAAGGAAATCTTGTTTGTTGGTTGGTTCTAAAATTCTGCTACATTTTTCTTTCGAAACCTTTCCATTACTATCGGTTATTATATTTGTGTTATCATCGCGGAATTTCGAATATAAAAAATCGTTTTCGTTATATCCAACAGTTATATCTGCCATTTTTATTCAATTGAAATCTATACTATAGTGTTTCATTTTATTTTTACACACACACACGATAATATATAGCATCTACTGCGGTTACGCTCGTTCGCGTAAGCTTACACACTTGCTTAGGGCGCAAACCTACTGCTAATGCTTGTGGGTCGAACCGTGAAATCTCTGGTAAACAGCTTAGGCTATTGAAATTCTTTTGGATTTTCAAATCCTCGAGTTCGGCGCCGCTCAATACCGAAATCTCGGGCACTAATTTATGGTTCAACACGTTGAATTGTAGTCGTTTAATGTTGTGGATAATTACATAGACCCCGTCGTGATCATACAAATACTTCATCTTCGTTGTTATTGTATCATTGGGCTCGTCTTCGGCTATCACTATGATGGTATCTTTTTCTTTGTTTGTGAGAACATTTTCGATGACGAATAGGTCTTCTACCAATTCATCTAAATTTTCCTTGCGGATCTGTTTATTGTTATTGTTGAGCATATGCTTGACATAGACTTTAGAACCGTCACTCTCGCGCTCGACCAACATATCCAACTGATTGTTGGAAAACATCGTATTTATCTCGTTGATACTAAAATGGGTATACTCAGACACATCATAATTTTCGTGTGTGAGCAATTCCAATATTGTGTTTCGAGAATTGTAGACTTCCAAAATATAACTGCTTGACAAGGACGACATAGTATAGTATAGTATATAGAGATATATTGATAAGTTGTTTCTATTTATTTTTAATCAATTTTTTATATTTCGGGTCCTTGAAAAATACCATCGGGTTTACACAATAATACGAGTGCCACGTAAAATGTCAACGATGGTTTGTTTCGAAATTTCTTTTTGTAATTCATCGCCGATTTCAAGGTTGAGTTCAGAAATATCGAAATTGTAGACGTGAGAATGGGATAAAATGAATTGTAGGATTTTAATGGCGACGTCTTTCTTCAGACCATTTTCGACGGGGGTTCCTGTGGATGGCATTATAGAAGGGTCTAATGCGTCAACATCGAAAGAAATATGTACAGGGTCGTTTTCTATAAAATTATGAATTTTGTGTAGAACACATTGGATATTGTTATTACATTCAAAGGTGTCGATGACTTGTATTTGTTCTTTGTCTATGATATTTTGTTCAAACTTATCGATGGACCTTATGCCAATATAAAGAATATTTTGAAATGGGAGATTATTAAAAATGAATGGGAATGGCATAGGGTAATACGGAGTATTTAATCCGGTTAGGTACGCAAGAGGCATGCCGTGAAAATTTTTGGTGGGAGACGCGGCGTATGTATTGATATCGGGATGGGCATCAATCCAGATGAATTTACATCGGGGATTGTGTTTGAGTGACCAAGCCCCGGTTGCGATGGTGCTGGAGTGATCCCCGAGAAAATTCACACGCGGTTTCTTATACTGGGAGTTATGAGAATATATGGCATAGAGGCTTTGTGTGAGGTTATGTTCGGGAGGAATGACTCGTAATGAGATGTATTTTTGGAGGAAAGATAATGAAGACTTGTATCCTTTCAACAGTTGTCCTGAATGATTGGATGAGAAAAAAATCATACAATAATTGTTTGTATATTTGTATTCATACTTTCATATGATTTATGAGAAAGAATATAATATTATTTTGCGGCTAATGTATCAACTAAATGTAACTTCTCCATTTTCAATAAACCCGTCTATAGAGCCCCAATAAGAAGATGGCCAAGATGATAGCGAAAATTCTTTGGGTAAAATTTTGAAGACTACATTGGAATCATTATATTTGAAGACTACTTTTACATCATCTATCGTATCATAACAAGTTTTATATTGATTTGTTATGAAGAATCCTCCAAATTCATTTTCCCATTTTTCTTTATTTTTCATTTTGTTTTCCACAAAAGATTTAATCAATTGTGTAAATTCAGCCTCTTTATCTGACAACATTGTTGATAGTTAGTTGTTAAATACGTGACTTTACTTTTAAGTTCAATATTTTTCAAGTTCGAAAATCAAACAAATTAGGATATTTATCCTGTATCAAATTAATTAATTCCTCAGCAGTTAATACCTTCTTCTCTTTCAACATCTCAGAACTCTCCAATATAAAATCCTTCGACTGTTCAACGATATACTCAGCATAATCATAAGCATCTTGTAATAGCCGCATAATCTCATTATCGATTTTTTCCTTATACTTTTCTGAACTGTGGGGATAAATCGCCTGTTCACCCATTCCATAATACGTTATCATTTTATGCGCCAACTTAAAAGCCTCGTCGAAGTCAGATATGGCGCCAGTTGTTACACTCACACCATATATAACCTCTTCAGCTACACGGCCAGCCAATAATATCATCAAATGTTCAATTAATGCCTCGCGCGTGAAAATCGCCGATGAGGATGACTTAAACACCGTATATGCAGGAGAGGAAGGAGAGGATAAATTAATGGTTACCTTTGTCATATTTGCGTGATTACTCGATAATAATCCTACAATAACGTGACCCATCTCGTGTATTGCTATATGGTCGATAATATCACTCGTAAATTGATGCTCCGTTGGTTGCCATCCCACCATCATCTTATTTATTATTACTTCAACATCTTCCAGGGTAAATTGATGACGATTGTATTTTAGTGCGTTCAACATCGCCTCATTTAAAATATTCTCTATTTGTGCGCCTGAATATCCAGCTGTCATTTCTACCAATTTGCTGTGTGATACACTTTCGTCACAAGGCTTACCTTCAATATGAATACGAATTATTTCTTCACGAGTGGTTTTATCAGGATTACCTATGTGGATTCGTTTGTCGATTCGACCCGGACGTAACAGCGCCATATCCAACAGGTCTGCTCTATTTGTAGCCCCTACAATAAATACACCATTTGTCCTCTTAAATCCATCCAAAGCTACCAGTAATGAATTTAGTGTATTATCTCGCTCCGATGAGGAAGACTCTCCGTCGCTACTTCTGGAACGACCTATTGCATCAATCTCATCAATAAATATGATACACGGAACATTATCACAAGCTAGCTCGAATAATTCCCGAACTTTGCTCGAACCTACTCCAACATATTTATCTTGGAATTCTGAACCGGATACCGAGATAAATGATGTATTCGCTTCTCCAGATAATGCTTTCGCCAATAACGTTTTACCGTTTCCTGGTGGTCCTTCAAAAATTAATCCCTTGGGAGCTCGCACATTATATTGCGCATATTTACTATAATTACTCAATATATCAATACATTGCTCTAACTCCAACTTTATCGTATCATAGCCTCCTACAGAAGTAAAATTCACATCTGTTTGACGAACCAATTCGAAATTGTCAGATCTTATACGTGTATTGTCACGGCGTCCTTGGGGAAAACGCTCATCCTCATCATCCTCATTTTGATTATCAAACAAAGGTGTAAAGATACCATTATTCAATACTATTCTGTATGTTGGCTTATTAACTGATTCCGTTTTATTTGATGAAACTCTTGAAATAAAATCGTCTACATTCATTGTTTCTCCTTCTTGTATCGATCTGTTTTTCGAATTTAACTGCCTTACATACTTCTCATAATATATTTGCGAAAATGGGTAATTCTTCTTTACCATTTGTATTTTCCATTTGTTGAACCGTGGTCTATGAAATTGTATGAAGAATGAACGCAAAAAAGGCATCAAACATAAAAATATATGAAAAGTATTCATTTTCATACCTACAACTACATGCTTCTATTTTTATATATTGTTTCGTGAATATTTATAAAAATACAAAGGATAGGTTCTCAAATATGTAAAAATAGAAACTTCTAAAAAAATACCCCTCAAAACTAAAAACGCGAAAAATATTAATTTCTATACAGGAAATATTTTGGAAGATTCGAGAACCGTTGATTTAGGAATATCAGGAATATCCGTTTTGGATCTATTTAAGGAATGTTTTATGAATATTTATAAAAATACAAAAGATAGGTTCTCAAATATGTAAAAATGAAACTTCTAAAAAAATACCCTTCAAAACTAAAAACGCGAAAAATATTAATTTCTATACAGGAAATATTTTGAAGGATTCGAGAACCGTTGATTTAGGAATATCAGAAATATCCGTTTTGGATCTATTTAAGGAATGTTTTATGAATATTTATAAAAATACAAAAGATAGGTTCTCAAATATGTAAAAATAGAAACTTCTAAAAAAATACCCTTCAAAACTAAAAACGCGAAAAAAATTAATTTCTATACAGGAAATATTTTGGAGGATTCGAGAACCAGAATTGAAAACGTTCAGAATCCTTCATTTGAGATTGTTTTATGAATATTTAGGAATATTT
>Ga0114994_10003471_pt1 | contig 11472 bp, 12 predicted proteins | sample ArcticOcean_MG_C_9_FD_87043 | JGI IMG/M metagenome (GOLD analysis project Ga0114994, IMG submission 87043) | Marine microbial communities from western Arctic Ocean - ArcticOcean_MG_CB2_152 | ecosystem: Environmental > Aquatic > Marine > Oceanic | place: Arctic Ocean: Canada Basin | collected... | reverse complement strand
GCTCGGTAGGCTTTGGTTCCTTGCTTTTCTTTGCCGTGGAGATTCGCGACGTTGTCTCCAGTGGTGATCAAGAGATGAATATCGTCGGCGACGATGGCGCTGACGTCTTTACCTCCGCCACCCCAGTCACCGACGATGACGATTCGCAGTTCGTCGCCTGGCGTTCCTTTTGGAGTTCCTTTGAAGCTGAAAATCTCCGAGACATCGTCGCCGCTGCGGACCCGGTAGTAGTATGGTCGTCCTCGCAGCGCCAAGGGAATCTCGACATGGTGAAGAGTAGTCATTTCGGCAGATTGCATCGTTTTTCCGAGCTCCCGACTGTTTCCAAACTCGACCGCGGAATTTCCCGGCGCATCGGTTTGCCAGTTCACCACGATCTTGTCGGGTAGGTTGGTCGCGTGGGTGAGCCAAATGGTTTCGATGGGTGCAGCGAAGCTAAGAGTGGTAAGGCTACTCCAAAGAATCGGGAAAAGTAGGGAGACGATTTTCATTTTTCGGGCGTCGGAGAGGGAATCGACAAAGCGGGCTTAACCCTGGGTTTATTATGGGAACAAACCCAGTTGCATCAACACCCTGAAGAATTCCTAGCGGCTTGCCTTGAGGTCGGTCGAAGTCTTCGGGATATCGAGCATGTCGGCCTTCACTTCTTCGAAAGCCGCGTAATCGCCAAGTCACACCGCCTTGCGCTCCTTCTCGATAATGGAGGGGTGATTTCTATTTGAATTCGATCCAGTCGAGGAACATGAGGCGACCTTTTATGGGGCTTTGGAAGACGAGGTGGATTGAGCTACTTTCGGCAGGTGGAGTCAGGTCTGCAGTTTGCTCTTGATACTTATTGTTTCCTCCGGTTTTAGGAACCTTGACGGTGGCGAGGATGGGGCCGGTAGGGGAACCGGAACGGAATTCGATGGTGGCACCGGGATCAAAGTCTGAGGCAGCCCGGACGGTCACCTTCGTAGATTTGCGGAGGTCGAGGGCGGGGAAGGAGATGATGCGTCCGGGTTCGATGCGGTTGACGGAGGTGTCGTTTGACGCTTCGCGCTGTGCGGCGAGGGTCACTCCTTTTCCGAGTGTGGCGCTTTCGGCTTCGATCCGGTGATGATGGAGAGTGAGAGAGGTGGTCGAGGTGAGCGGAGAAGCGGGAGAATTGCCGAGATCGGTGACTGTTGCTTCCAGTATGAGAGAGCCGATCTGCGGGTCGTCTGGAACGGTGATTTTTCCGGTGAGCCCGCGGGTGAGGGAGGTAGAGGGCTTCTTGGGATCAAGCGCGAAAATCCAGGAGACCATGAGGTGGGCTTCGTCCATGGTGTGCTGGGGATGCGGGAGCATGGGGATTTCTCCCCAGACCCCGGCGGAGCCTTTGATGACGCGCTCGGTGGCGGTGAGTTTCGCGGGTTTGTTGCCGCGATAGAGTTCTGCGATTTCCATGAAGGAGGGGCCGACGAGTTTGCTATCAATGGCGTGGCAGTTGAAGCAATCGGATTTTGTCATGAGGCCGAGTCCAGGGTGGGAGGCGACATTTTTTCCATCGCGGCCGATCCAGTTGGCGGTGACGAGAGTGCGGGCTGAAGCGGAGTCGGAGTTGCCGTCTTCACTGTCTTTGACCTGGAACTCATAAGCAATTTTTTGGCCGGGTTGGAAGAGCGAGTGGGCGGTAGGGTGGAGGGCGGAGATGTCTGGTGGGGTGTTTCCGACAATGACCGGAAGGGTGGTGGAGGTGGCGCGGCCGGCGGAGTCAGTGGCGGTGAGGCGGACGAGGTGATCGCCGGGGTTGGTGAAGGTCGTTTCGAGGTTGGCACCTATACCGAGGAGGGTTTCATTGGGCATGAGGTGCCATTGAAAGGTGAGGTCCATTTTTTCGGGAGAAAAGGAGTCTTTGGCGGAGAGGGTGACGGTGAGAGGAGCAGGACCGGCAAGGGGGAGGGCTGAGGCGCGCGCGACGGGAGGAAGATCGCCCCAGCGGTAGGAGATACGGAGGATACGGGCGTCCTTGTTCACGCCCCAGGTCTCGCCGTAGTCGAGGATATAGAGGGCACCATCCGGGCCAAAAGTCATGTCGGCTGGGCGGCGAAGCTTCAGTGGTTCGCCGGTTTTTTGAATGCCTTGGCTGATGTCGAGAGCGGAGCTGAAGGGCTCCAGTTTTTCAAACGAGCCGTCTTCTTTGAGCCGAACCCAGACGAGGAAGGGACGTTGCCAATCGAAGTGGAGGACGGCCTTGTCAAAATATTCGGGAAAGCCGCCAGAGGTTTTGAATTCGGGCTTGAAGTGGAAAACGGGGCCGCCGCAGGAGGTGCGTCCACCGGAGCCGAGCTCGGGAAAGTCTTTTGAGTGTGCGTGTGGATAGTAGACGAGGGGGTCGCGAACCGGGGGGAGTTTTCCGAGGCCGGTGTTGTTGGGGCTTTTGTTGCTCGGGCCAGTGGGATCGAAGGTGGGCCCGGAGGTGTTTTTGGCGAAGTCGAAGTCTTGGTAGGCCTGCTTTGCGCGTACGTAGGGCCAGCCGAAGTTTCCAGCCTCGCGGATCTGATAGAGGATGTCATGACCGCGCGGGCCGCGCTTTTCGTCATCGCGGCCGGAGTCCGGGCCGACATCGCCGACGTAGACCCAGCCAGTCTTGGGATCTAGGGTGAAACGCCAGGGGTTGCGAAAACCCATGGCGTAGATTTCCGGGCGCGTTTTTTCGGTTCCGGGCGCAAAAAGGTTGCCTTCCGGGATGCTATAACTTGCGTCCGGATTGATCTTGAGGCGGAGGATTTTCCCACGGAGATCGTTGGTGTTGGCGGAAGACTTTTGGGCGTCGAAAGGGAAACGTCCTTCCCGCTCGTCGATGGGGGTGAAGCCGTCGGAAGCGAAGGGGCTGGTGTTGTCGCCGGTGGAAAGGTAGATGAGTCCGTCGGGACCGAAGCGCACGGTTCCGCCGTGGTGGCAGCATTCCTTGCGCTGCTCGGAAACGGTGAGGACGGTTTTTTTCGAGGCGAGGTCGAGTTGACCATCGACGATGGTGAAGCGGCTCAGGTGCTGCCCTTCGAAATCGCGCGGCGAGTGGTAGAGAAAGATGTGCTTGTTCTTCGAAAAATTGGGATCGAGAGCCATGCCGATGAGACCGTTTTCCTGTTCGTTCGTCACCTCGAGCTTGCCGAGGGTGGTGACGGTTTTTGTGGAGGGTTCATATCGTCTCAACACTCCGGCGATTTCGATGAAGTAGATGTTTCCATCCGGACCAATTTCGAGATGCATCGGCTGTGGGATTCCGGTGTGGAGGGTTTCAATTTGGAAACGGAAGGTGGGCGGAGATTCCGCGCCAAGAAGGCCGGTGAGGAGAAGGAAGAGGCAAGGGAGGAGCTTCATGGGTATCAGGATGGGATTCATGCGGAATATTGACGATGGGGAGAGCGAAATTATTTCTTATTCATCGCCTCGGGTGGGCAAAGGAGGACGGACCAGACGCAGTGGGTGGGGCCGTTTTCGATACTTACCAGAAGGGTGTTGAAGGGAAGAATACTTGGCGGGTTGCTGGAATGTTTCGCTTAGGCAGTTCCATTTCTAGATATTTTCCAAATATGGTATGAACTCAATTATCTGCATGTCGTATGACGAGGTGTCGGAAATATCGGGATAATGCCAGCGGGAAAGTCGCTGGTAGTCGGTGCCTCCGGTGCGGACATTGTAAACCGTGAAGAAGTGTCCGTTGGTCGCGTAGTAGGGATGGAAGGCGACACTCAAGAGTCCGGACTCGCTGTTGGTGTGAGACTCTTCTCCATTGCGGGCGTTCACGATCTGATCAAGATTGAGAAAAAGCGACTTTGTCGGAGAAGCCGCTGTGACGTTCGGGATGAGTTCAAGGTCGCTGGTTTTTTCACAAATGAAGAGTCGCTGACTGTCGCCCCGAGGGCTGCGGAGGGAGAGCGGTTGGGAAAAAGAAAGGCCCGGAAAGGCATTCTCCACTTCGATCACCGATGCGGGAGGCGTGTCGGGAAGGGTGATGCTCGTATTGGCCACTCGGGGACCCGCGTTGACGACGAGCGATGTGGCTAGCATTGCCGTGGAGATTTGGGGAACGTTCATGCTGATCTCATCGTAAAACACGGAAAGGAATTCTCAACCGGGGAATTGTTCTCGGATCTTTGTGAATAGTTGGGGTTTCCTACGACGCCGAAGGCTACGGCTGAGTAGTGGGGAGGATGATCAGCCGGTGATTAAAAGAGTCGGCGATCCAGAGGTTTCCTTTTTGGTCGTAGCGGGCGCCGTGGGGGCGGTTGAGTTTGTTGGGTTCTTTACCTGATCGGGGAGGGGTGCCGGTGAGGAGGTGGATCGTTTTCTCTGTCGGTTTGTAGAGGCGGATGGCGTGGTTGTTGTCGTCGCTGATGACGATGTTTCCGCTTGGATCGAGGGCGAGGTGTTTTGGGCCGTTGAGGCGGGCGGCGTTGCCGGGTCCGTCATCACCGGAGAAGCCCTTTTTGCCGGAGGTGTTGATGAGGGTGTGGATCTTTCCGGACTTGTCGACGTGACGGAGGGCGTGGCCTTCGCGGCTGGCAAGGTAGATGCAGTCATCGGGGCCGTAGATGGCTGCGCGGGGTCCGATGAGGGGAGATTTGAGAGCGGGGCTGCCGTCTTTGGGGATTCCCTTTTTTCCGTTGCCGGCGCGGGTGGTGACTTTGAGGGAGGGGAGGTTGATCTCGAGGATTTTGAATTGTTGGAGGTCGGCAACGAGGAGGTTTTGGTGATCGGGGCTGAGGTCGACGGTGTAGGGCTCTTTGAAGGTGAGCTTGCCGTCGCCGAGGGTGGAGAGTTTTCCGGTGTTGAGGTCGATGACGCGGATGCGGCGATTGAAGGTGTCGGCGATGAAAAGGCGGCCATCGGGGTGGAGGGTGAGGTCGTGCATGCCATTGAAGCGGCCTTTGGTAGCGGGACCGCCATCGCCTGCGGCGACGTCGCCCAGCTTCTTGCCGCCGGGGGATTTGGAGCCGGCGATGAAGGTCAGTTGGTCGTCTTTGAGGCGGAAGACGCGGTTGCCATTCTCGTACTCGACGCCGTAGAGGGTATTGTCTTTGTCGAAGACGATGGAAAAAGGTTCGGTGAGGCCTTCAATGGCGTGGGGTTGGGCGAAGGCGGAGGTGAAGAGAAGGAGGAAAGATGAGATTTGAGATTTAAACACGAATTTTGAGAGGTTTGGGTTGAGGAGCGGAAGAAAGGGGAAAGAATCGGAAGGAGTGACGTTTTTGGGATATCCAAGAGGGGAAATTCGTGGTCGGATGCGGCGTTCGTGAAGAGACTACTGAAATGTTGGTTGGGTTTTGTCGTCGTGATGGCGGCGGGAGGGCATGAATTTACGGATGAGCAAAAGGCGTGGTGGGCGGTGCAGCCGGTGAAGACGGTGGTGGTGCCGGAGGGTGTGGGGCATCCGGTGGATTATTTTGTGGAGCGGAAGTTGGAGGAAGTTGGGTTGAAAATGGCACCGGGGGCTTCGGCGGTCGAGTTTGTGCGGCGGGCATACTTTGACCTGCATGGGTTGCCTCCGACGGTGGAAGCGGTGCGGAAGTTTGTCGTGGCCTGGGACGAAGATGAGGATACGGCGGTGGCGGGTTTGGTTGAGGAATTATTGGCGAGTCAGCGCTATGGAGAGCGGTGGGGACAGCATTGGCTTGATGTGGTGCGCTATGCGGATAGCGACGGGTATCGGGCGGATGATTTTCGGTCGAGTGCCTTTCGCTATCGAGACTATGTCATTCGGGCCTTCAACGAGGACAAACCCTACGATGAGTTTGTGCGGGAGCAGTTGGCGGGCGATGAGATCGCGCCGGGTGATCCGATGCGGGTGGCGGCGACGGGATTTTTGCGAAACGGGGTTTACGAGTGGAACCAGCGGAATGCGGAGATGCAGCGGGAGATCATGATCAATGAGATCACGAATGTGACAGGGGAAGTTTTTATGGGAATGGGAGTGGGGTGCGCGCAGTGTCACGATCACAAGTTTGATCCGATTTTGCAGAAGGACTATTTTGCGCTGCAGGCATTTCTATCATCGGTCTATTGGCCGGATGACCGGTATCATGCGACGGAAGAGGAGATTTCCAAGTACGAGAAAGATAGTAGAACATGGGACGAGACGACGGAAGGGATTCGGGACGAGATGAAGTCGTTGCTGGAGGCGGGTGCGCGGAAAACGTATGAGTTTCGGGTGAAGACTTTTCCGCCTGAGGTGCAGGTGATGTTTCGGAAGCCGTGGGAGGAAAAATCGGCTTACGAGCGACAGATTTCGTTTCTGGTGGAGCGACAGGCGGAGAGAGAAGTGAGGACTCTGGCGACCGCAGAGAAGATTCTAAAAAAGGGGAGTGCAGAACTGCAGCGCTATGGGGAGCTTAAGGAGGAGATGGCGTTTTTTGAGAACTTGAAGCCGGAGGACCTGCCCAGGGCATTTGTGAGCACGGATACGGGGCGAGAGGGGGCGGTGGTGAGGATGAAGGAGGAGGAAGTGTCTCCCGGGTTTTTGGAGTTGTTGGGCGGTGAGGTCCCTGAGATTGAAGTGAGAGAGGGGACATCGGGACGTCGGTCGGCGCTGGCAGAATGGCTGGTGCGGGGGGATCATCCGACGACGGCGCGTGTGATGGTGAACCGGATTTGGCAGCATCATTTTGGAAAGGGGATCGCGGCGTCGCCGAATGACTTTGGGATGTTGGGCGAGGAGCCGTCGCATCCAGAGTTACTCGATTGGTTGGCGGGTGAATTTGTGAAGGGCGGTTGGAAGATGAAGCAGATGCACAGACTGATAATGACGAGTGCGGCGTATCGTCAGACGGCGCGGTTTGAGCCGAGCAACGTGCATGAGGTGATTGATCCGGAGAACAAGTGGTTGTGGCGATTTTCGCCGAAGCGATTGAGTGCGGAGCAGATTCGGGATGCAATGCTGGCGGTGTCGGGTGAGTTGCGGCATCGCGATGGTGGAGCGGCGCAGACGAGTGCGGTGCCGGTGAGATCGATTTATGTGAAGAAGATGCGCAATACGCCGGATCGGATTTTGCAATGCTTTGATAGTCCATCAGGGTTTTCTTCGGAGCCGGAGCGGTTGAATACCACGACGGCGACGCAGTCGTTGTTGCTGGCAAACAGTGAGTGGCCCTTGGCGCGTGCGCGAGCGATGGCGGGTCGGATTTTGGGAGGGAAGGAGAATCCCAGCGCTGAGGATGTCGCAAAGGCCTATCGAACCGCTTGGGGACGTGAGGCGAGTGACGCGGAAGTGAAAGCTGCAGTGGATTTTCTTGCGATGCAGAAGACGCTGACCGGAGAATTTTTGGAGAAGGAAACGATACCGAAAATGAGTGGGTTGATTGCCTTGGGTGATTTATTCAAGGGTGCGGAGCCGTTTCTACCCCAAGGTGCCAAAGGAGCGATTTCGCTGAATCCGGGAAGTGGCAGGGAGCGACTCGAGTTGCCCGGAGTGGAGTTGAAAGATGATCATTTCACGGTGAGTGCGGTGGCCCGATTGGAAGGTATTCATGCTGATGCGAGGGTCAATACCCTGGTGTCGCAGTGGAATGGAAATCAAGAAAGTTCTGGTTGGGCGATGGGGGTGACCAGCGCGAAAAGTCAGTATAGCCCGCGAAACTTCATCATGCAATTAGTGGGCCATAATCCTGATGGGGATTTGGAATACGAGGTAGTGGCATCGGGATTGCAGGTGCCCTTGAATATTCCTGTCTTCATGGCGGTGACGGTGGATCCCCAGCCGAATGGCGAAGGGAAGGTGACCTTTTATCTGAAGGATCTCTCGATGCCGGGGGCGCAGATGCAGAGGGTTGAAGTCAGTCATCATATCTCCGGAGTGATTCGCAGCAAAGGTGAGAATATTTTGGTGGGAGGGCGCAATGGCGAGGCGCATTTATGGCATGGCACGGTGGCGCGTCTGACTGTGATTCCTGAAGTGCTGGGCGAAGGCGATCTAATGAAGGTAGATGATCCGTTGGTTGATCTCGTCGTTTCCGATATCACGAAACCGCCCTCTGAAATCCGTTGGTTGGGTGGCAATAAGGCTCCCAAAAAGAAATCTCCAACGCGCGAAGCATTTGCAGATTTTTGTCACGCGCTCCTGAGTTCGAACGAATTCCTTTACCTCCACTGATTTACGATGAGCTGTCACCGAATTGTTCTGCCTCAATCGCGTCGTGATTTCCTGATGAATGCGGGTGCGGGCTTTGGTGGCGTGGTTCTTTCGGCGCTGACGGGGCAGAGGTTGTATGGCGCCGACCTTGGGACTAAAAATCCCGTAGTTGATAAGATTCCGCATCATTTTGGGAAGGCGAAGAATGTCATCTTTTTGTTCATGGAGGGTGGGCCGAGTCATTTGGATCTTTTTGATCCGAAGCCGCTGCTCAATAAGTTGGCGGGAAAGCCGCTGCCGGAGAGCTTTGAGCGACCCGTGACGGCGATGGGGGAAGCGGGATCGCCTTTGCTAGGATCGAAGCGGGAGTGGAAGCAGCACGGCGAAAGCGGATTGTGGATTTCGGATTGGCTGCCGAAGCATTCGGCGATTGCGGATGATTTGTGCGTGATCCGGTCGTGTGTTTCGGATGGGATCAATCATGCGGGTGGGGTGGCGCAAATGAATACGGGATCGGTGTTCGGTGGTCGGCCGTCGCTCGGGGCGTGGGTGAACTACGGGATGGGATCGGTGAGTGAGAACTTACCGGCCTTCGTGGTGATCAAGGACAGCAACGCGATGGTGGTAAACGGGACGCGGTGTTGGGGCTCGGGGTTTATGCCGGCGAGTTATCAGGGGACGCTTTTTGAGTCGGGAACCGAGCCGGTGGCGAACTTAAATTTACCGAAGGGGATTACGGGGGAGCGGCAGAGTGGGAAGCTGGCATTTCTGGACCAATTGAATCAGGGGCACTTGCGCGGGCGGCAATCGAATACGGAACTGGAGGCGCGGATTCAGAGTTACGAATTGGCGTATCGGATGCAGGCGGAGGCGCCGGAGGCGATTGATTTGGAGAGCGAGTCAGAGGGGATGAAGTCGATGTATGGCTTGGATCAGGATCACACGCGGGTCTTCGGGCGGCAGTGTCTCATGGCGCGGCGGCTGGTGGAGCGCGGGGTGCGTTTTGTGCAGTTGTATCACGGGGCGGGGAGCAAGTGGGACAGCCACAGCGGGATGGAGAAGAATCATAGTCGCCTTTGCGGGAATGTGGATCAGCCGATTGTAGGATTGATTCAGGATTTAAAACAGCGGGGTTTGCTGGATGAGACGCTTGTTATTTGGGGCGGAGAATTTGGGCGGACGCCGATGAGTGAGAAGGGCGATGGTCGGGATCACAATCCGACCGGATTTACGATGTGGATGGCGGGTGGTGGGGTGAAGGGCGGACAAACGATTGGGGCAACGGATGAGCTGGGGTTGCATGCGACCGAGGACAGACTGCACGTGCATGACCTGCATGCCACGGTGCTGGATTTACTGGGGTTGGATCACAGCAAAGTGGTCTACATGCACAAAGGGCGACCGGAGCGAGTCGACTTGAACGAAGGGGAGGTATTGAAGCTCTAAGGGAGTAAGCGATGGCTGGCTGTTGCGAGGATTAGTGGAGTGAGAAGTGGAAGTCGGCAGGTTTCACGGCAAGGGCGGAGCAGGGGGTTTTGTTGATAAGGCCCTCGGCGGTGGTGCCAGTTGTTGAATAGACTCCGGCTCCTGCGGCGAGGGTTCCGGTCCAGCCGCTGTTGTTGTCGAAGGGTTGTGTGGCGGCGGTGTTTATTGATGAAGAGCTCGTAGGTGCCGTTTCCGGTAATGAGGGTCTGGGCGTAATTCGCATTGTTGGCGGAGTTGGTGCCGACGAAGCCGAACCAAATGGAGGAGGCTCCGGTGAAGTTTGAGATGGAGGCCTTGAGGTAGCCGCTTTGCCCGGTGAGGAGACCGTTAAAATTCAGAAACCGGCGGATCGTGCTAGCTGTGTGGTCGTAGTCGAGTTGGTTGTTTGGGTCATCGAGGGCGACTGGGGCGTTGGCAATGTTGTTCCAGGCTGCGGGGATGGAGGTGCCGGTGAACTCGTCTTGGTAGACGGTGCTGGCATGGGCTATCAATGCTAGAGCGAGTGAGGCAAGAAGGGGGAGGATTTTCATAAAAGGAGCGTGGTGGTGGGACTAGCTGACGCTGTATCACTGTCGGTCATGCGAAAATCCATCGAAAGAAAGGGCGGAAGGGGAGAGATTTAGCACGATGTTCCACCCGGACTCTGGTGATGATCGGGGTGATAAATTCGTCGGCGGTGCGCTGGAGGAGGTTTTTATGGGAGTTCTGGTAAGTGGACCCGTTTCAGCAGTGCAAGGAAGTGGAAGTTTCTTCATAAGAGGGCTCGGTGACCAAGAAGAAGTAGGACTCGATCACAGCCTGGGCTGATCCATGGCAGAAAAGGGTGGCGCAACCAGCGGCGAGGGTAGAAAGGTGCAGCGAGTAGGAAAAAGAAGGTATGGATGAAGCAGTGGTTTAGCAAATAAAGGAAGTGTGGGAAGGATGAATTGGATCGGGAAATCCTCCCCAAGAGCTCTGTTTTCTGGTGGTATCAGCGTGTGCATGAATTGGTAGTGATTGGTGGAGGAGCGGCGGGGTTCTACGGGGCGATCACGGCCGGGGAGATGGGGGTGCCGGAGGTGTTGATTTTGGAAAAGGGAGCGGAGGTGCTCACGAAGGTGCGGATCTCGGGAGGGGGACGGTGCAATGTGACGCATCATTGTTTTGAGCCCCGGGAGTTGGTGGAGAATTATCCAAGAGGAAAGAAGTCGCTCATTGGGCCGTTTCATCGCTTTCAGGTGAGTGACACGGTGGAGTGGTTTGAGTCGCGTGGGGTGGAGCTGAAGGTCGAGGGTGATGGGCGGATGTTTCCAGTGACGGATGACTCGAAGACGATCATTGATTGCCTGACGAAGGCGGCGCGGGAAGCGGGCGTAGAGTGGCGGACGCGCTGTGGGGTGGAGTCGATCGTGAAGACGGAGGCGGGGCATTTTGAAATGGTGACGTCGACGGGTGAGACGCTGCAGGCGAAGAACGTGCTCGTGGCGACGGGTGGCATTCGCACTAAGCAGGCGCGCATCCCTGCGGAGGACTGTCAGCACGCGCTTGATCCGGCTGTGCCCTCGCTCTTCACCTTTAAGATTAATGATTCCCGTCTTAAAGATCTCCCCGGGGTCTCGGTGCCGAATGCCACGGTGTATGCAGGCAAGCAAGTGACCACTGGGCCTGTTTTGATCACGCACTGGGGATTGAGCGGGCCCGCCATTCTTAAAGCTTCGGCTTGGGGCGCGCGAAGCTTAGCGGAGGTCGATTACCAGTTTGAGCTTCGGATTAATTGGAGCGGGAGCGAGACGGAAGAGACGATTACGGACATCTTTAAAAATGAGCGGCAGAACCACGGATCACGTAAGGTGCTCAAGCGATCTTTGATCGATGGAGTCACGCGGCGGCTTTGGCAGAGCCTTTGTGAGGCGGTT
>Ga0114994_10003468_pt1 | contig 11477 bp, 11 predicted proteins | sample ArcticOcean_MG_C_9_FD_87043 | JGI IMG/M metagenome (GOLD analysis project Ga0114994, IMG submission 87043) | Marine microbial communities from western Arctic Ocean - ArcticOcean_MG_CB2_152 | ecosystem: Environmental > Aquatic > Marine > Oceanic | place: Arctic Ocean: Canada Basin | collected... | reverse complement strand
TTAATATATATATTAAATTAAATGAACTTCTGTGAGGGTTCTGGTAACACTAAGCTATTAATAAAGAAAAGCAATAGAGACGATGTGATGTCTGATAAAATTCCATTAGACTCTGGAATCCCAAACACACCAAGTATGATGTATATAGTCGGTAAGCCGGGGAGTGGGAAGAGTCTTATGCTTGAAAGTCTAATGTCGGAGCAGTACAAGATAGGACCCGGACGCGCCACCTGCTTTGATTCCATTTTCTACTTTTGCCCTAAAACCAGTCAAGGTAGCTATCATAATTCGTTTGTTGAAGATTTAGATCCTGACAAGATACACCACGAGCTTACAGTTCAGAGTCTGTCTGATGTGATTGAGGAAATAGAAGAGATGAATCCGGAAGATGGCAAAGACAAATGGGGACGTAAAGTAGAACCCCAGTACAGCTGTATTATATTTGATGATATGATTACTGAATTGAAATCAACTCGTATTAAACCGATTATTGGACGCATTGGTAAGAACTTTAGGCATTTAAGAATATTGATTATTATTATATCCCAAAATTATATTTTACTAGATAAACCAACTAGAGATAATGTCAGTCATCTAATCCAGTATAATACGACAAATAAAAAAGAGTTAGAGCGGCTGAATGATGAATGGTTCGGTCAGTTTAACCGATTCCAGTTTGAGGACTTTTGGAGTTTTATACATGATAAACCGTATTCGTTCGTTATCGCCAATAGAAGAAACGATGAGTTCCATAAATGTTTTAACCCGATTTCGTACATTTGCCCTGAGTAGATGGAATTATCAATGCAAGACTACACAGACCTTTTAAAACTGTGTCATCTTTTTTATTTTTTGTGTTCTTCTATTTCTCGATTACGACCCTTCTATATATCTACTTATTTTTAAAAAAACACATAATACACAGAATACACAATGGAAAACTGGCCTTAGGAAAAAACCAATAAGAAAAAAAAAAAAATAAATATTTTACATGGGCCAGTTTTTTTTTATAAAAAGAAGGTGGTTTGAGTGTAATGTGTGTGTTTTTTTAATCCCCCCCAAAGACATGAATAACGTCACCGTCCAACTCTTCGTCAGGGTGTCTAGGTTGGGTAAATGTAGAGTGGGTCTTTAATATATCTTGAGCTACCCGAATCTTATCAAATATAAAACACCTTCCCCGATGTCCGTTTATTTTACGGTCACCAGTAGAAACAAACTGAGATAAATCGGATAATTCAAGTTTAACCCGCTGGGCTGTCATAGTACATGAGTAGTGTTCTTTCTGGCAAAATGTTTTTAAATCCATTACAAGTAGCGCTTTATTTACCCATAGTTCGTTATGGTTTTTTGGATTGTAAGCCCACCCATCCATAACATTAGTCATTGCCTCATAAATAAATCTGGCAATGGGTTTTACGGTTGACTCTTTTAATAGTCCTTCCAGTGAGCCCTTTGGAAAATCACGAACCTTAAACTCGCTAATATCCCTTTCATAAAACCAATTAAATATAGTCTGACTGACTCCCTCTATCTCCAGTTCATTATATAATTTACCGAACCACTCTTTATTTCCCATATATTTATCAGTCGTTCTAACTACGAAAAACCGCCTGTTCGAATCGGTTACTTGTATAGGTCTAACATTATTACTATTCATAATACCTCTGGCATAGTTATGAGCCATATAGGGTTCTTTACATTCTCCTTTTATACTAATCTGTCTAGCACAAAAGAAGTGTTTCATAGGCTCAACATATTTCATTGCGTCTTCATCAGTCCCTTCATTTAGAGTAATCAATAGTTTTTCTTTGGCACTGGAATTAAACTTACCCAATATCTCACCTTGTTTATCGGTATAGTGCGTATATTCATCACCCACCATCTTCGTTATAATTTGCCCCAGTGTATCTTTACCGTTACCCTCTCTACCTTTAAAAACAATCATGACTTCCGGTAACTCTTCTGGATATTGAATCAGATGTGCGATCCAGTTTAATAGGTATGTTTGTAAAATCTCATTACATTCACATAACTCTAACGTAAGAGGTAGTAGAAACTCAGTAACAAAATCAGTTTCTATGCTATCCCCCTGTGAAAATTCAATAAATGTATTAAAATTATTATTGGATATTTTAGGTGGATTTTTAGAGTAGGGAGCAAACTCTATTTTTTCACAGGAACGTCGGTCTGGGTCTTCTAGCCATAATTGAATAAATTTAGTAGGTTTACCCGCATCATTTAGGAATTTAGGAAAATTACTACATAGACCTATTACATCGTTTACAGGGCGTAACTCCCATTTATTATCTGATAATCGATGAATGCCATAAGGTGAATTAATGAAGACGTGACCTCGTTCAAATGTTTCCCGAAACTGGTTATACTTGGTATCTAGGGCCACCGCCTGAAATCCGTCTGGAAGCTTAATCTTAGTGGAGGGTGGTTTAATAGTCCACTCCACCCCGTACTGACTCGTCAATTCATTAAGTTTATCTAGTTGGACCACTTCACTAGTTAGAAACCCATCAAACATCAGACAACATATTTTTAAATTGTCAGATGCGATTCTAAGTAGTTGGTCTTCGTATAGACATAGTAGTTTATTAAACCGACTACTAATGGGATTCTTACTACCCACCCTGGCCTGGGTCGGCGCTTCTAGTTGTAGTAGCGTTCGTTTCACACGGTCCATCTCGTTAGAAAACAGGCCAAGCCACCTAACTCCCCCAACCTTATCCATATTCATTGTTACTAGAACTCCCTTTTTACCTTTTTCTTTAAGTGACTCCCCTGTTAAATCGGGGTACATTCTAATCCAGCACTCTTCCCTATTATTACAATATCTGGTTAGTTCCGGACATTCGATACCGTGCTTGTCACATAAAAACTTGGCAAGGGTGGGGTGGCAGTTTTTCATGTCATAGTCCGTCATGCCGTCAACTAGAAACCCCCGGATATGAAACTGTAACATTTGTATACTACCCCCTACACTGTACTGACGGTTGTTACTTTTCGTGGCATAAGATACTTCATATGTAGCATTACCCCCAGATAGAACGCGTCTAAAGTATTTCGTAAGATATGTATAATATGATTTCCAACTCAGTGTTTCACCATCGCTATTTTTTTCATCCGGATAATAAACGAGTTCTTTTAGTTGGGGTTCGGACAGGGAACCGAGATAATTAACTTTTAGGAGATTTACTGTTTCGGACTTCATATATTTTATATAATTATTTATTTTTAAATGCTTAATCAAAACGCTTTTAAATCTTTCAATTTTTTTGATTTAAAAATTTGAAAGCATTTAAACCCTATGTTATAATAAATAAACAATGCCTACTAAAAACGAAAGAAGAGAATTTAAAAAATTCAGATATATCGTCACCAATGACGACATGCCTAAATTTCAAGCGTTTTGTCAAAACTGGCAAGAGGTTAAAGAAGCAAGTGGAATTCCGAGAAGTGGACTATACCTAATTTTAAAGGGTATGAACCCCCCAAAACATGCTAAATGGAATATTGTTCGTACATCTATTGATCGAACCCTTATGATTAGTTCGACCGTCTTAAAACCCCGTCCCGAATAGTATAAATACAGTCAAAGGCGGCAACCCATGCCTGGCTGATATTGAGAGTAGAAGTCACCAACCCGTCACTAATCGTATTAAAAGTACATTCGACATCAGCGCCAGTAGTATCCACCCCGCTAATATTATGAATATCAGGAAAGCTTTCTAGGTTTATGGCCGACACCCCTCTATCAGTAAATAGTGTCGATACTGTTGGAACAGACTCAGAAGGACGCCAATTTAGATTAGTATAACCGTGGGCCATTAAGCCAGTCGCACAACTCTGACTAACATTACTCTGACTAGCGATGTTCTGTTGTACTACCTCAGCGAGTGTGTCTATTTTTTGTTTAGGATGTTCTACACCGGCTACACGATACTGAATATCATTCCAAAAAATATGGGGGACATTCACTGAATCTATTTGTCTCAAAGTAGGAAGGGCAAAACCCGCGTGGTAAATGGTTCTTAGTGATTTATACCGAAAACCGGCTACAATAGTATTAACAAGGGTTGCGGTGGAGAGTTGTGCTACTGGGACTTGATTCGTAAAAGCGTAGTAAAATACGTCGGACCATTCGACAGTTCCCGATTCGAATTTGTTTTCTTTAGCTACCTCTAGTTGACTGGAATCGTCCATAGTCGTAATCTCGGCGTCCCAAGTAATATTGGAAAATTCCATACTTCCTTTATCAGTTATAGATACCGTTTCTGTCGTTTGTTTTGCGTTAGTAGTGAAAATCTTTCTAACATCATCACGCCAATTAATACGGATTTCTATACCTCCTTTAAGAAGACATAACGGAATATTCGCCGCCGATAAAAGTCCAACAATAGGAAGACTGAACGACATAAGGGGGGTTACGCATGCGGTAGCGGTTGAGTCTGCTGGAAAAGGACCTATCAAATCTCGGAGTCGATTTCCCTTTAATGTATTACGAACACCATTCATGCCCCAACTAGAACCGTCAATCGCACTTCTAACTCCGGCTGATGCGGAAGTAGCTTGACTGACCTGAAGTATACTGTGGATTTGTGAGTAGTTGTCTAATACTGCTACGGGTAGGTCGTTTTGTAAAACAGTGATTTTCTGGATAAACACACAGGCGCCCATCGGATCAAGCTCAAGATTTCCTGTATTAGCAGTGGCGGTTGGGAGAAGTGTGCCATTTACGTCACACATTACACTAAAATTAAGCCAAGAGTTTCGACATTTCATATAGGCATTTCGGGCGGACGGGATATGAATAGTTGAGATACCGGCCTGTTGAGCTACACCGGCTTTTGACTCGTATTTGATGCGTTGAACTTGAGATCCAAGCGGATCCATCTCTTCATGTAGTACTAGCTTATTTGGGATAATTGCAGACATATTATTTATATTATATAAATAGAGATTAATTTTGATAATAAAAAATTTCAATATGATATACTGGCGTCGCCCTCTGGACTAATCGAATATAATACACCAAACCGTTTAATAGTATATAATTCATAAGCGGTTTCAGCGGTGTTGTCGGCGAGGGCAATTAATGAACCTTGCGTTTCCATACTAGCCGATGCCGTATTTAAACCGTCTCCCTGCTGATCGAATTGTGTTAAATCGATACCAATACAATTAACTTCGGTTCGTGTCTTGGCCGTCGCACTGGATTGGAAGCGTTTTCTAGATGGCAATCCATCAACTAATTTATTATTATAAACCGTATAGGCGTTCTGATTGAAACATTCGAGAGTGTGTTGTGTCATCTCGGCTTTATTTGCCATAACTCGCGGTGGGTAGAGAGTCGCTCCTATTTTAATCTGGAATTCATCATAGGGATTTACGATGGCCCACCGGTCACAATTACCAGCCGAATTACTTCTAACGGCGGCCTGGACTACACTGAGTAATTTACGGGGTCTAACTCCGGTAATAAGCTGACTTTTGACAAGGCTAGTAGCTGAGTTTAATTCACTCATCGGGATACTGTTAAGACTGGCTCTCTGCTGGGTATCACTCCAACTAACAGCTCCTTTGCCGAACTCACAAAACTCCTGTACTTTTCTTAATGAATTATCGGATAATACATCTATTTGGGCGGATAACGAGATGGTGAACGTCCCACTGCCTGTTGATATAGTTCCACCAGCGGCACTATTAAATAATATATCTTGAATAAATGGCGTTAAGAAGATCTCTACATTGGAGTCACTCGATAACCAGGAGAGGGGGAGGTGCCTTACTCCACTAAAAATCCCTAATAGACTTGGGGCGAAACTGACTTTTGCACCGGCCTGGGCGGTTGCCGTCCCTGTAGTTGGTAGAACATTTCCTATTGTATCTAGAAAATTATTACTACCGTTTCCAACAGCGGGTACTGTATTCTTGATTGACATGCCGTTAGTGATACTGTTTGCCTGTCCTGCTGATAAATTTGTATTTTGAGTGGCGTTGACTGCGAATATCGGCTGGTAATGCTGGTAGTGTTGGATATAATTACCATTAACTAGAAGGTTTACCTGGGAGAAGGCTGAGTTAATTCCAATGTGACTCATTCTAGTACTCGTGGTAGTTAGTCCGGTTCCTACTATAGAGTCGGCTGTAAAATCTACCTTGAGATAGGTATTGGATAGGTTCATAAGACCATTTTGAATTGGAGGGATACTGATGACTACCCGGTCTCCTAAACTGTAGCTAGACGCTTCAGACAAAAAAGTGGTTCTGTATTGATGTGAGTCAGTAGCACGATCAATAGTCTCATATATATAGTTATCCGATACGACTGAGTTCATTTTTATATAATAACAATAGATTTTATTCTAAGTATATTTTTCTGGGTGGGGTGTTAGTAGTATACAGTTGGTTCGCTCCCTAATCCGACTGTATTCATTTTCTTTTAACATGATTTCTTGGATAGCGGTTGGCATCAGCTTAATATAACCTAGTTTAAAAAGATCGGTGTGCCTCTCTGCTCCGGCGTAATTTAATTGTCTAGGAATATCTTTTTTCATTTAGATACTCCTAATAAATTATTTTTAAATTAACATATACGTCTAATCACGCCAGTTTTAGGGTCTAGTTCGAACTTAACGCCCACCGTCATACACGTATGTAATATATCATCTTTAGTGGTATTCGGAATAGTTGTCCACCGCTCTAGATTTACCACCACCTGTCTCCCTCTAAGATCCGTCCCGACTAACCGTCTAGATTTATCAGTAGATTTTAGACACGATATACCTGCATACATATAAGGTGGAGTAACACTTCCGTTGACTCCATTTGATACAGTACCATACCCTCCGTTTAAAGAAGCTATAGTACAATTAGGCACAGTAGATGGTCCGGTATTAGTTTGTAAGTTACCTCCGTAAGCCGTAAAATTGGGTGCGGTAGCTATTGAGGTTGCTTCTAAGCCAAACCTATATTGTGTAGCGATCTGACTATTAGCCTCCCAATAATTACTAGAATTTTGTTGAAGTGCTAATAGATTCATTACAAATTCAGCACGACTATTATTAAGATTATCAGTATTATTATTCCCAATGGATCGACCGTTCCAATAAGTGTCTCCATTTACTAGTACATTATATTTATATAATCCACTTTGTAAAGACGCGAAAGTAAAAGTGTTTGCGGTTATATCGGAATAATAGGTAGAAAGAATAATAGCCTTAACGTCCCGATAATTAGTATTTGGAAGTAGGACATTGGCGTTATTGGCGTTGGGGGCTACATTAGCTGTATTACTAATAAATTGATTTGCGTTCCAACTAATCATTCCACGCCCAATATTCTTCTCGATCATAGAGAATCCGTCCCTGCTATAGGTTAAAGCCTTAATCTCCATAGATACATTTGTTACGGAATAATCACTGGTTGCGTCATAACTAGCCACAAAAGGAACAGTTGCGGTAGAAGCAGCCATAGAATAATACATTTCGGGAACCTGTGTGGTTAAATAGAGTCTACAATGTAATCCTTCACTCATAAGTCCAACTGGAATAGCCTTATTAGCGCCTGGTCCGAATAGACTCGATAAACTTATTGGGATTGATAATGTCTGTTTCTCAACGGTAAAGGCGGTTCCGGCAGCCGGGTCAGTTGCATCTGTTAATTTTGTACCCCCCGCTTGACCGCCCGGATTGTTATCTGCAGGCGTTGAGTATAAATCAACTATTGACCCTGCACCTAATAGTTGATTAGAACTACAGTAAACCTGTGATAATGGGTAATAATTTCTATTATAATTAATTATGTTTTCTAACACTTCACCCGAACTAGATAAGACTTCGAATCTAGAAATGGCGTTTTGGAAAGAGCCAGTCGCATAGCATCCATATGCCACGGTCTCTGCCGTTTTAACAACTGGCTTAATTTCTAGTGTTACGTTTAGCTTGGTTTGGGTTCCGTCAATGAATGACCGTGCAATCTTTGGAATGCGAAATTCTATCATATTAGATTGTTTATTAAATGTACCTCCATTAGCTGGGGTAACCTTAATAAACCGGGAGTCTAAAGCTTGGAGGGGCTGATTTCCTGATAGATATTCTAGTTGTTGGTTTATCTGCTCGACTGGTGGATTAGGAAGATACGGGCTAGTTTGGGTTAATAGTGAACCTGACATTTATTTTATATTATAACAATAGATTATTTTTTAATGCGAAATCGGTTATTCTTTAATTTAAATCGACCAGCTTCATGGGACCACCACCAGTAAACTCCGGCTGCTATGGCCGCTGCTCCAGTCACTCCCATTGCTGTGGATACAGCAGACGCTAAGGCGGTATCACCCGCGGTAACCATCCATTGCAATGCTGGAAGTTCCGATGCTAAACTAGTATCTTCTAATACTTCGGATCCTGTTTTGATTTGTAATGTTCCGGGGGTATCTAGTATTTCACTTGATGTGATACGTGATTGATCCATAATACCACTGTGATTAAGTGGGTTTAGGGCTTCCTCTATACCCCGGTCACTAATCTCTCCAATTTCATCCGAATAGGTATTAAGTTCCTGTAGTCCATCATCACCATCAGTAACATAGACGTTATGGGGATAGTAAAATGGGTCAATCATATCGGTTGAGTCAGCCCAGTCGGTGGCGTCTGTTAATTCTGGATGTGCCGCTAAATCAACACTAGAATTAAATTGACGTAACGTCTGATGAATGTCAGTCCAGTCTAACGTATCTAGATCAATTCCGTTTAGATGAGATTCAAATAGTAAATCATGAAAGGCTTCCGTATCTTCTGTTTTAATATAGAGTCCATTATCAAAACCAGAAGTATTTTGTAATTCATCAAAATCGGAAAGATCCGACTCGTCCAATACAGTTCGAACATTAGTGTATTCTGGGAATTCTTCTTCTATTTGTGCTCTGGTTACCGGATTTCCAGCTTTATTCTCTAAATTTAGATTTGCTCTGCGAAGAAGTGATCGAAGTCTGTCGCCAAGAGCTGTACGACTGCTTGCCAAGGCCTCTCTTGCTCGTTGTTGTCCAATAAAACCTAAACCACCTACCACACCAACACCCGCTACTCCAATTCTAGTTGACGGGTCTAGGCTAAGTGTGTTATCAGTCGGTGTAAAAGTCGAAACTAAGTCACCTTCTTGTCTAGTGTGGTAGGCTCTATTATCTTTATTATAATCTGGATGAACCCATCCGTTATAACCATAAAAGTTAATATTTCTATCACCTTGATGGTTTTTAAGAATATTCATACCTAATGTATTACCTAAACTGTGTCCGGCCATAATAATATGTTTATTTGGAAACTGGGCCCTTATCCGATTATACATATCTTCATCTCGGGAAAACCTATTATTTATTGTTTCACTTAACGAATCAGGGTATCCAATAATGTTCTTTAAACCAACTTCAGCATCTGCAATAAAGTCCTTAGGTACTGATGAGCCACGTAATCCGAATAAGATTGTATCAGGACCAACGTAGACTGCGGTCTCGTCCGATGATAGGTCAGTTGAAAGACGGAATCCACTAATATCCCGTCTATCGCTTGGACTTTCATAAACCTCGCGCATCACATGCCTCGCGAGGTCCTCATCGTCGTCCTGTGATCGAATTTTCTGTAGGGGTGTGGATTGGACCGGCCGGTGTTTATCTAGTAGATGTTTATTTTCTAATATTTTATTAAGAACCTGATTTTGGGATTGTAACAGATAGGGATTATCGAATTTAGCCAACCCTACTGCTGGAGTATAGTAATTATTAATAGCTAACTTGTATATTTGTTTATTAAACATATAATAGTTAGTAGTATTTTTTTTTGGGTTTCTCTAGTTTGGCGGGTGGTACATCTTTAATCACTCCTGGGGGCTTGTAGTATTTAATATGGTTTTTTTTAGGTTTAGTAATGTTAGGCATTTATATATATACATATTTTAATATATATTACGTTTACGGGCCCGACCCATGCGCCGGTCCTTGTCCGCCCTAGAACGGTGGAGAGCGAACTGTCCGACATCCGGATCTTCAACGGCACCGGGGCGAATCTGATTGGCGTTATTGGAAAATTGGACCCCCTGGCTCTGTTTTCTAGTATCAATGGGGGCCTCTGCCTGGTAATCACCGTCAGCAGTCAGTTTACCTAACATACGACTGATGCCCATGGCCCGATTATCTATATTGTTTACATTTGTTGGATTTACTCTATCTAGGTGGGTCGGCTGGGAACGTTTACCCAAGCCTTCAGATTTAACTAAATACGGACTTAACATTTTATATAATATGTTTAGAAATTAAAATTATAATATCAATATACAGTAATGGAATATAACGTAATAGAAATATATCCTAATAAACACCGTATCTATGATGTGGCTAATGATCTGGTCCTTCCTAAGAATTTTCTAACAGTAGAAAAAGCCAATACTTATATCATCCAACAGCTGGGTGCCGCCAGTAAAAAAACACAATTTTATTCAGTACATACTGTAATGGGTTTCAATTAACAATCAAACTTTTGAATGAAATTAATGTGTTGTTTAGTGTAGGCTCCTCCCCTTACTTTATCTCTACCATGGATATACATTAATCTTAATGTCTCTTCCGATTCCTCAGACTTTCCGCCTATAATTACATTAATTAATTTAATAGGTTTATGCGCCTTGGTCCATTTAGACCCTTCCCCATTAAAGTGTTGAAATAAACGGGTATTTAGGTTATTAGTCCAACCAATATAAAAACAATCATCTTCCAATTCGAGAGTGTAGACTAGTCCATAACCACTAAAAGCAAATGAATCCATATGATTATATATACCTAGTTTTCCTTAAATGGTAAAGCAATTCAATCATTTTAACGATTGAATCCATACACACCGGGCGTCCTTCCATCTAGCGTTGTGCCCCCTAAACACTTTTTGAATTTTAGTAACTAGTTTGGGACGACATGCATTACAACAGTTTGCACCAAGAGCCTCGCCACATTCTAGTTCTATATTATCACAGGTATGACATTGGTATTCCTGGTCCAACATGCGAATCCCATCACCAATCATAATACATTTATAGACATTGGCGGAATTCAAATATAACAATAGTGCATTAATTAACTCTACCGCCCACCGGCGCATTGCAGTTTCAAAATCACAATCGTCATCTTTCCAGTACTGATTTAAAAACTGATGATGTCCGCGTGTACTCAGGTGAATCGGACATGTAAACACGGAATAGGCACAATCAAATTTCCCAATCGCCTGTCGGAAATCCGGGTCAAGCGCACTCTTAATCATTTCAATCGCCAGTTCCACAATTTTATTCCGTTCCACCTGCTGTTCTGGGAAGTCTATGCCCTCTAAATCCGCCTGGCCCAATGTGTAGGTTGCGAGTGTCCCAAAACACCTAGTTGAGAACTCGAATAGGTCAACACCCTCAGTAGGAGTAGTAGCCGATTT
>Ga0114994_10003466_pt1 | contig 11480 bp, 7 predicted proteins | sample ArcticOcean_MG_C_9_FD_87043 | JGI IMG/M metagenome (GOLD analysis project Ga0114994, IMG submission 87043) | Marine microbial communities from western Arctic Ocean - ArcticOcean_MG_CB2_152 | ecosystem: Environmental > Aquatic > Marine > Oceanic | place: Arctic Ocean: Canada Basin | collected... | reverse complement strand
TGGTTTCTCCCCCATGTCTCGCCACGACGCGGTCCCCTTCCGCTTCACCCGGCAGGGTATCCACCCAGAGCCGTTGAATTGAAAGCGAGCGGGGTGGTAATCGCAGTGGCGGTCTTTAATCGCAACTGTGCGTGCCTCCCATTTCGGGGGGCACGGGGCCATGCTGCCCCAATTCGCATCGGAAATGTCGAGCCACGCATTGTCCAGTCCGAGGGACAGGGTTAGCGCGTACAAAAGCATAGGCTTACACGCGGTGTGCCCGTAAATAGCACCGGGCAGTAACGGGGTATCGTTTTTTATTGCTTACAACCGATAAAGGGGGGATGCTATGCATTCGTTGCTCGCTTCCACGGCGCATACCGTACGCACCCCACGCAAATACCATCCAACCTGTCCTTGACGGGGGCCGTTGGCGCCATGTCCGAAAGTTTGTAGATCGCCGGCCGGCCGTTACCTTTAAGAAATGGGGCGTACGTCATTATTGCCGGGCGCTCGCATATGATCGCATCTGTTCCGGCAATGCACGTCCGACAGAACAGGTGCTGACTACACACCGTCCCGTCCAATCGCCGCAGCCCGGGGACACCCTGCATCACGCCAACACTGTAGGCCGTGTCGCAGCGGCCGCAGTGGTCCTCGTCATCCCACGGGATCGCGCATATCATGTCGGCCGTGGTGTAGTTGCACGCATTGATGCGTTTGCGGATGTCGTCGACGGGGTTAAAATTGCGATTTGAGACGGCAAGCGGGTGGTACGCTAGGTTTTCCGGTGTGGCGAACACCTGCTCCAGATGCAGGCGGGTCGGTACTGCGCTAAGCAGGCTGTACTGGTACGCAGCGATCAGCGCAAGGTACTGTGCCGTCATCGGGGTGCCACAAAACCCGTGGGCCTCATAGTCGCCAAACATGCTGTACTGCCCCTGGACAACATGATGCTGCGATTGCGCCATGAGGTCCACGCAAGGCTCGTCGAGCTCGTTCCGCGCCACAAAGTTAGGGTCAATGCGCTCGACAATGGCGCCGGTGATGCGCACCGTGCCGGTTGTTGCATCAAGCACCGCGCCCGCCTGCGCCTGAAGTCGGGTGATATTGTCGGCGTCAATGGGCGGGCTGTCCTCAGCGGAGTGTTCGGCGGTCGCAGTGCTGGACGCGATGTGGAACACCTGTTCCGCAGGGATCTGTGCAACTGGCCCCGAAATTACATCGCCTGGAAGCCGCACCATCACAGTGGCAGCCCCCAGATCCTCACCAATACTGCTTCCGCTGCGTATGAGGTGTACGGTGGCAGGGCCGGAATGACCATTGCGGGTGTGGGGAACACTTACAAGGCTGTCGCCCAGTGCCAGATCAATGAATGAGGCAGTGGTGTTGAAAGTCTCGCCCGTGCCAAGAAACATGACGCTTTTTTTAATAACTGTGATGCCGCGTCGATCGGGAGACAGTGCCCACAGTGACTCGCTTATCGTAGGTTGCCAAAGTTGGGCGGTCGCCGGCGCCTTCGCTCGGTCGGGGGCAACGCTGAACGCTCCACCGCTGCCTGCAGCCCTGTCAATCGTGAAGGTGGCGTGTGGCATGTACAGGATGTCGTGTACACCGTATGCAAAGTCTACCGAGCAGGTGATAGGTGCTAGTGTCGGGACCCGGGCGATCGTGTACGAAGCCGCGGCGTTGTAGATTGTTTTCAGGAAGTAGGTGTACTGGTCCGTTGATGGCGGCTGGGGCTGGTCAAACCGTGGGGTGCGCGGGTACGTGTTCAAGGGTGCCAGCCGCGAGTCTTCTGCCGGTGCAACCGCCAGGCTACGGAGCTTCTTGTCTGCCACGAAATCGTACCAATCCTGTTGCACATTCAATGCTTGTGTGCCATAGTACCGCCCGAAGAACAGCCTGACCACGTTGTCGATGGCATCCCTGTCCGTATAACTGCCGATCATGGCAATGAACATGGGTTCGGTTTTCACCATTTCGGCCCACGACAGTGTAGAAACCGGCGCGGGTGATGGGCTGTCTTCGGCGGCCACCACCAATTTCCAGTAAGAAGCAGTCCGCATCGAGGCCGGCAGGAGGTCGAGCTTGCCAGCCACGCACAGACGGACAAGGAAGTCGGCGATGTGGCTCCAAAACTCGGTGTTGAACCTTCGCGACGTACCCCCGGGCGCTTTAAGGTGACCGCGCCACGCCTCGATGACACCGATCGGCGTGTCGACGGTGGCAGCCTTAGGGCTGATATCGAGCGCCGTGAGCGACAACCGGCTGAATGCAGCCTGGATGTTGGCCCCCATCGCGACCATATGCCCGGCTATGCTTACATCGGTAATCGAGTAAAGCTCAAGGGCCGTTTGCAGAGGAGCTGTCTTTCCGTCAGCAGCGAACATCAAGGTGCGGACGTGTGCGGTCGTCTTTTTGGCCTTCGCAAGCTTCTCCAACAGGCGGTTGGGATCTGTTCCAATCCCTACCAGTAGCAGGTAGTCGTACCCGCCCGTGAGCACGTTTACACGGTTGCTACCCTTGTCCACAATGCACAGCCTTGAGTCGACAACGTCTGCGAGACTGAGGAACACGGATTTTGCCGCTGCAGCCCGATCTTTGTGATCACCGCTGTCGTCCGCTAGCGCCGTCAGAGCTGCCTTGTAGTCACCGGTGTAGGCAGAAGGGGTTGGGGCTAACTGGGTCGGGATCAACCCGACGTTGAGCTCGGGGTGAGCAGGCAGTAGGCCAAGCCTTCCCAGGCACCGATAGCATAGTAGCTCGTCGCCCAACCTGTCGCGAAGCATTTTCAGACTGTCTTCCAAGACACTTTGTTTCTCTTCTGTAAGCCCTTTCAGAGTGGTTGTGTAGAATTGGGACCAGTCGTCGTCGGAGTTGAAATCAGGCTTGTAGAAGGGGCTGTCGTAACCAACGGCAACCACCTCACGGAACCCATGGGTGGTTGTACTTGTGCCTGTCGCCGTTGTTTCCGTCCGCTCCACGCGTAGACCCTCCGGGTCGTAGTTGTTACAGTTCAGCAGCGTAATGGATGAAACGCCCTCCGCTCTCGCGGCGTTCCACCTCCCGCTGCTGTAGAATCCCTGCTTCTCTGCCAAAGTTTGGGAGTAAGTGGGGTACCGTGGCCCGGTTACGGCCACCAGCGGCAACACCAATGGCTCGTGGTAGATAAGTGCGAAAGGAGGGCTCTGCAGGAGATCCTGAAGATCCTGCCACGAAAAGGTTTCCATCAGGGATGCCTGGCATCGTGGCTTGAAGCATGCAATGCGAAAGGCGACAATGGCTGGGTCCGGGAATGACAGGGACGGGCGGCCGCGACCGGCTAGGTGGTACGTGTATGTGCATCCGGTCTTGCGCCATGGCCATTGGTTGGCTGAGGTTGTGGATGCTGTAGAGTCCTCTGGCACGTCCGGTTTACCATCTACAGTGTCGAACCCGCCAGTTGCCCCACGCATTGATTTCGTTGCGGTTGTCGCCATAACAATGCCATCGATTCCAGGCCCTGCCGTACGGTGCACGCACAGAACGTGTTGCGTTGGCAGGTCACCCCGCGTCTCCCACAAATTGACACCGGTGGTAGCTTGCCGCATGGGAATGGAGAGTACCATGGTATTGATAGCTTCCAGGCCAAGTTCGTTCAACCGTCGATACGTTTGGGTAATGGAGCCATGATCGCGCACGTGGGGCCGGTCCGGCAAACCGAGATAGCGTTGGAGCTGCCGCACATCGTGGCCAGGAGCGTGTTTCACAAACTCAGTTAGGAACTCAACCGATGTTTTTGGCACCGATTTCATCCAGGGAAGGCTTGGATTGGTGACACGCCATCCTTTCGTGTACCCGAGCGCGTCCGTGTTCGCGGTGCGGTATTTGGCGTAGGTTGAAGCGCCGCTGCTGAAAGAACCACGTGTAGCGGGACGGATGCCGCAGAGGTCGGCAACCTCGATGTCTTGTGCGTCCACGTCGTTCTCGAAATACCGATAGACGTCAGGCGAGATTGGACTGATTTTGCTGTCATAGTAGGTCCAGCCCTCTGGGATAGTCCCAGTTGTGGGCGCCAGAGGCGGTTGAAATAGGATTTCGGCGGGCTGAGTCTGAGCCTCATCGGCGAGCTGAGGCTGAGCCAAGGCCACATCATCGGCGGGCTGAGTCTGAGCCACATCGGCGAGCTGAGGCTGAGCCAAGGCCACATCAACGGCGGGCTGAGTCTGAGTCGGGGCCGCCAACTTCAAAGTCATTTCGCCGTCGAATAGAGATGGCGCAAGGATGTCGTCCGCCCAGACCGTCCCTCTCCCTATCCCGCCGGATTTACCGAGGTTTCCTGTGGCGTCAATGTTGGCGTGAAATACAGCCGGGAGAGGCACGTCTAGCTGCGGCCGCACCTGACCGCAGAGCTTTACTAGGTCAACGTGCGTGGTCCTTGTGTATAGCTTTTTGCGCGCGGCTGCTGTTTTGCTCTGTTCGAAGCGTAGGAGGTCGTGTGAGAAGGAGGCCGTGACCGCCGTTGAACCTGCCATTCTATTCCGAATGGCATCCACAAGCGTTTTCATCTGCGGTGTCGCTTTTTGACAGGTTCTGTGGGTGGGACCGCCGGTAGTGTCCATGCCGTCGCCGTCGACCAGGATGGTGCACATGGCAAGAAGCTGGAAATCAGCGTACCACTCGTATTCGGTGAAACTTGCGATCTGCTCCCAGTGCCTCGCAATCCGTACGTTGGGCACGCGGTTTTTGGACTGCTTCGTCAGGGCCCCAGCCGTCGCGAACGAGCCCTCGGTGGTTGTTGCGGTGCGGTGGACCACCCTGGTACACAGCTGCCCTTTCAAATAGCTGGTAATGATCGTGGTAAGAGCGTCGGTAGTGCTGCCTTTGGCCGACGCTAACAGCGTCCCTTTGAGTACATCGTCGATGTCGAGCTCCTCCACTGCCTTGGCAGTGCTGCACCAATTCAACTTGACTACGAATTCTCTTTGGTCTTTTGATGATTTGAGGTTGGCGTACTTCGTTTTCCAATCCTTAAGCCACGGATAACGCTTATCGGAGGCGTCCGACAACAGCAACAGGGCCACCCGCGTGGTGTTTTGTGCGATAATGGCGTCTGCAGACCCGTCCGCGCCTGCGGTCTTGATGTAGGTGTCCCATCCGTGAACGGCCAGTCGGGTGGTGCTGATCGGCAAGCTCGCAATACCGGCGTTGCGTTGGTGGCGCTGCTTGATCTCAACGTACCCTTGTTGGTTGGAGACGGTAACCAATCGGGTGTTCTTGGCCTCCAAGACCCTAGCTAGAGCGGGCCTATCGGTGAGGGCCGTCATCAGCACTTTTAGCGAATCGATAGAGGCCTGGTCCGGCGTAATGTTGCGGGCGCGTTCATACTCTGGGTCGAGTTGGACTACGTGCCAGGCCGCTGGCAATGGGGGGTGCAGGCCGTACGAACGGTTCGCCCCGTGACAATATGCCACCGGCAGGCCGCTCGCAGCGACTAGCCACGTGCTAGGGGACGTGTCGCACTCGAGAGCGAGGACAAGCTGGGCCCATCGCAGGCTAATTTTGTTGTACTCCGTAAGGTAGGCTGCCTGTTGTGCGTCGGGGGACGCTGTCGCCCCGAGTAAAAGGGTCGCGCGGGTGGTGGTTTGATTTAGGCAGTGATAGTACACCGCGTAGTTGCTCGGCAGTGGCATGGGAAACCGGGACTGCATGTCCAGTGGCAGGTCGCAGAAGTGGGGCTGGGCGGTTCCGCGGACAGCATACGTGAAGCTGGCCGGGCCAAGGCGTTCTAACATCGCTGGCTCCAGGCTGTTTGCAAGATCGCTGTGGCCGGGCTTGGCGAGGGCGTTGTTCTCGTGCCGTTGCAGCGCGGGGTGCGCCAACCCGGGGCTGCTGTCTGTCAGACCGTCCACCTGGCACGCCACCGCCAGCGTGGCAAGCATATCGGACGGCAAGTGCCGTAGCCGCGCCGTGAACAGGGACGTGTCGGCAAGGAGCAACTGGCTGATCGTCGTCCGCATGTTGCTGGCCCTGCGAATGCTCGCCACGGTGAACCGCTTCCCCTCTGGGCCGGCGGCCTCGGAGGCAACCAGGGACAGCAGCAGCGTGGCGTGCAGGGGCTCGTCGGCAGCGGCCGTCTTGCCTAGCTGGACCACCAGGTTGTGGTACACCGTGTCGTCGGGCTCGGCCGCGCTGCATCGTGGCTTGGCGCCCACGATGGCACCATCATCCAGCCGCTCAGGCCAAAATCCGTCCATTGTGGTGTGGCCTATACCACACGCCCGGCTTATATTCCGGCCCAGGTTAACGCGCCAAGCACATCCGGCGGATCCGACAGCCAACCGTTGTCCGGCGGTTCTGCGCGGTAGAGCTTGGCGGCCGCGGCGACCGTGATCGGCGGGCACGCGAACCGAACGTCCCGAACGTGTCCGCGCTTGGTGGTGCGCTGCACGGTGCCGCCGCACTTTACAACGTGCGCGTAGAGCTCGGCCAGGCAGCGCACGTCGTTGCCACAGTACGCCAGCACCGCCGCGCGGCTGGCCATGTTCGCGGTGCTGCCCACCCACATCCCGATGGCATCGGCCCCGCTCCCGGTCTTTTCGGTCAGCCCGGAGCCGCTGGCGAAGGAGTTCATCGATGCGTAGTAGCCGTACCTGCACACAAACTCGAACATGAGGTCGACGTGCTCCCGCGCGAGGGTGGACACCATGACGTGCATCTTCGGGTCTTCGCGCAGATGGGCGTGCAGGACCTTGAAATCGAACCCCCCGCCGTTGAAGGTGACAATGGTTGTTCCGGTGCGGTGCAGGGCGTACAGGTACTCGACCACGTCCACCATGGTCGCCGCGGTCATGGCGGCAGCGTAGTTCGAGTGGAAGGTGCGGAGGTGGTGGCCGCCGTCGGCCACCAGCCGGGTGGCACAGCAGGTGATCGCGGGCGGGGTGTCGCCGTCGAACAGACCGTCGGTCTCAATGTCGAAGGCAACCACCGACATCGTTGCAGTTCTGCTGGAACTTCCGGTAGTTGACTCGGAGGCCCTCGTCAAATGGCCCACTGTCGGGGTCAACAAGGCCTGCGACAAGATGCGCCAGTTCTGGCGGCATCCCGGCCTTGGACCACACCAGGAGAAGGGTGTGGATGAGCCGGTTGAAGCCCACCGAGAAGAGCGTGCCGCGATCCTTCCGCCACCCCTGACGGAGGTGGTTGAAGCCTGGCCGCAGGACGCCACAGCCGGCGCGCCGGATGCGGCCCAGCCGCAGCGCCGCCACCGCCGCGCCATAGTTGCGGCTGTGGCTCGCCAGGCGGAGCAGATGCCAGCCCCGGGTTGCCGTGAGATGGGCGTCCAACTCGATGTGGTGCATCCACCGCGCCATTATGTCCGGGCCGACGGTGTTGCCGGGCGCCGGGTCGAAGAAGTTCGCGCCGAACAGCCTGAGGAGGGTCGTCATGCGGATGATGTGGACGGCAGGGGTGTTCGGGGTGCCGGTGACGTCGTCGGCCACGGTGCGCCAGAGCGCGACGTTATTTGACATGCGCCGGCATACCGCCGGATGGGACCCGGCGACCAGCAGGAGGTGCGTGTACGCCAGCGTGCGCCGAAAGGATGCCTCATCCGTGGTGTGGGCGACGGACGTGTCGCGAAGCGACCAACGGCAACTGCCAGCTTGGATCGCGGCCCAGAATTCGGCCGGGGCCGGAAGCCGGCGCCGTCCCATGCCCATTCCCCATGATATCGACCCGTTGAGTGGGTACGGCACAAACTCCATGGGGAAGCGGAACGTCAGCTCGCTGCTGAAACGGCGGGTGGCGGCGCGGGCAAAGTGGCGGTGCACGGAGTGCGACGTGTTGTTGGATGAGCACTATGAGGTTGACCACATCCTGCCGCTCTGGTCGGGTGGGTCGAACCAGCTGGCAAACCTGCAGGTGCTGTGCTGCACATGCCACAAGACAAAAACGCTGTCGGAAAACATACACCGGGGCCCTTCCCCCTCCAACGACACCTGCGCGGTGTGCAACCGGGTGTACAGCCTGTATTTTGGTAACTGCCCGTGCACCCTTCCCGCCTTCTCATTCGAGACCGTGCGTGCACGCAAAGTCGCGGACGGCCTGCGGGAACGGCAGCTCGAAGGCACCGGCCTCGAGACCACGTGCGGCCAGGCCGGCAAACGATCGCACGCGCGACGCGGCCACGTACGCCTGCCCCGCGTCAAACATGTTTTCCCCGTGGATGACGACGGCCCCAACGGTGCGGCCCTGCGCTTTGTGCACGGTCGTGGCCCAACCAAGCGCAAGCGGCAGCGATCCGTCTCGCCCGACGCCGACGGCATGGCGTTCGCCGCGGATGGCAACCACCACGACCTGGCCGGCGATCGCTACAACTAGCCCACTGTCACCGTTGGCGTAGAGCAGCCGCTTGTTCGAACCGTAGCGGTTCCGGGTGGCGAACACCGGCGCGTGCAGCTTCAGCGCCACCCCGGCCAACGTGGAGACCTTGCCGGGCCAGGCCTTGAGCATCCTCTGGTTGTGTGCCTCCGCCGGCTGCCTACGCGCGAAGAGGTGCAGGGCGTTCGGCGGCGTCGCTCGCAGGTGCATCTCGGCGAGCAGCCCGGTCGCGGCCGCGTCCAGCCGGCTGGCCCGGGCACACGCCAGGAACCTTCCGAACTCGGCCGCCCGGGCGTCCGACTTTGTTTGGCGCATCTGCTGCGTCAGGCCCAGGACCACCAGCCCGCCCTGCACGAGCTGCGCGAACGCAGCCGTCTCGAAGAAGTACGGCCCGGCGACCGGCGGGCGCAGCTGGAAGATGTCGCCAAGCAAAAGCACCTGCATGCCGCCAAAGGGACGGCTGGACCCCAGTAGCCGGCAGAGCGCGGCGCTCAGCGCCGCGAACACGTCCCCTGCCACCATGCTGATCTCGTCGATGACGAGCACGGCCCCGGCCATCGCCTCCGTCCCTCGCATCTCCCGCGACAGGCGGGACGGGTCGCCCACCGTGGCCGGCGTGGCCCCCATGAACTTGGCGATGGTCATCGCCCCCGGCTTGCCGGCGACGCTGGCCCCGGTCGGACCGAGCAGAATCGCGCGGCTTTGTGTGGCAACCGCATCGCGGACCGCGGTCTTTCCGGTGCCCGCCGGCCCGAACAGGGCCACAGAGGCGGTGCCTGTCACCGCTGTCAGCGCCGACTGCTGGCCGGCGTTCAGCCGCATTGGGAGTTGTGGCATAACCCGGCCGACAGGCATGGAGAACGAGGCCAACACCGCCAACGTCGATGAGCTTGACGCCCACATCAAGCGCATCGGCACAAAGCTCGCGGGGATGCCCCGGGGTACCGAGCAGTACGCCGAGACGAAGGAGCTCCTCGAGGATTACTATGAGCGGCTACTGCAGATTCGCACAATGACCATCGACACCCTGCATGCCCGGCTGGAGGAGACTGAGCGCGAGGCGTCGCAGGTGATCCGTCAGTACCATCAGAGCAGCCGCGCGCTGACGTGCATGGCGGCGCTGCTATCCGTGTTGGTCGGCTACACGGTGGAGCAGGGGTATGACGGCCTCGTCTCCGGCCCGCTGTGTGCGCTCGCCGACCTTGTCTACGAGTCAACCGCGGCACTGGTCGGGCTGACGGCCATCGGGGTTCACATGCTGACCAGGTGGGGGTGGAAAAGGGACGCATCCGCACAATACACACGGTTACAGAGCGCAACGTAACACTGCGTGTATTCGGGGGTTTACAGGCCATCCCGCACCACGCCAAAAGCGGCGAGGACCTTGGTGAGGGTGCACACGATGAAGCTGTTCGACTGCCCCGGCACCGCGATGGGTGCCAGCGCGTCGAACGGCGCGGGGAACACGGCGCAGAGCGCGACCACGTCCGACAGCGAGGCCCGCCGTGGCGCGTCGTGTCCAAACTTTTGACCTATGCTGGCGTATGCATTGCGGTGGGACTTGTGGGTGACGCCGTCGCACGTGATCCGGAGTAGGACCGCCACCAGAAAGATGGCCTGCACGGCGGCGCAGACGGCCCGCGTCATTTCCGGCGTCTGCAGCGTCGCGCTGTTCGCAACGCAACGGCCGGACCCAGGTACCCATATCGCATCGTCAAAGTCGATCGCGTAAGCCCGGCCAGTGGCCGTGTCGTACGTGAAGTTGTTGGCGTTGTGGTCGACGAGCGGGTGGCCGACCTCGAACCCGAAGATGGTGATCTGCAGCGCCGTCTTTAGGCATTCCTGCAGGCCCTCGCCGTTGAGCGCATGCGTGAGGCTGGCCACGGTGCGGCCCACATCCCTCATCATGTACAGGTTCGGCGCGAGGCACACGAGCGGGGCGAAGCACCGGTGGCCCTTCGTCTCTTCGACAATGCTGTTCGCCAACACGTTGTTGAATTCGGTGTCCCAGGTGGGGGCCGTGACGCGATGCTTGCCGATCATCGTCGCAAGCAGGACCGCCTGGCTATCGGCAAAGGTCAGCGGCCCGTGGCTGGTTATCTGAACGGTGCATGTGGTGCCTGCCGGTGTGTTGGGCGGCGGCTCCGCAACGATCCTCATCGTCACCGACGGGTCCGGCTTGAAGGCCTCGCGGACCTTCTCGTAGTCGCACCGCGTCGTGAGAAAGACGAGGTACGACCAGATCGCCGCGGTGTACTTGACGAAGACCGGGTCGCCCTTGTAAGGCCCGGACATGGCGACCCCCTTCGCGAGGCGGGTTGTGCTGCGAGGGGGCAACCACTCTACCATTTCCAGGAGGTGGGTCGGCGCGAGCCCCACGGCGGGAACTGCCTGTCGGGCGCGCTTGGCGGGTCTCATCGTGGTCCAAAAAATGCGGAATTGTCAACCCCCAAGCCATGCGGTTGTGTGAAATCGTGAAATATTATCGGCGCTGCAGCCGGTTTTATTTTTAGTGTGCGATACTGGATTAATTTCTCAGAATCAGAAAGGGACGATGCAATGCACAAAGGCCGACATTCGGCCGGTCGCGGGCACAACGTGTGAGGCTTACCCCAAGGCGGTAACCAGCGCGGCCCTGGCGCTGTGGGGACCCGAACCGCTCGCCTCGCCCCGAATAGCCGATGTCTGGCGCGGCCCCGACAGCGCGGTTGAATATCGGAGCCGGCGAAGGGTCATTATCACATACAAGTAAACCCCGATCAACGAGAGCCGTGTATTGTCAGGGTGTACAGCCGCCAGATCGGCAGTGCGGTGGCTATTTTTTGTTTTGCTCGGTAACCTCATTCTCTCGCTTCACGATGGGCCGACCATGGATTGCGGCGGTGTACGCGGTGTACTTTCTACTCTATGCTGCCGCAGGGACGATGTTGCATGCCGGGGACACACTGACGCCTGCCTGGATTGTGTTGGCCACCATGCTGCTGCATTACATCCTGGCGGCCGGCGTGGTGGTCTGGCCCGGCCGGGCCGCAGCGATCGCGCCGGCGGGAACGCGGGGGTGGAGCAAGCTCGAGGCGGCGTGGCAGATGCGATACGGACGCTCGTCGCTGCCGCGGACCGTCGCGTTCCTTGACACC
>Ga0114994_10003465_pt1 | contig 11481 bp, 9 predicted proteins | sample ArcticOcean_MG_C_9_FD_87043 | JGI IMG/M metagenome (GOLD analysis project Ga0114994, IMG submission 87043) | Marine microbial communities from western Arctic Ocean - ArcticOcean_MG_CB2_152 | ecosystem: Environmental > Aquatic > Marine > Oceanic | place: Arctic Ocean: Canada Basin | collected... | reverse complement strand
TCGCGCGCCTCCCCCTACGCCGTCGAGCTGACACACAGTGAAGTGCGGGGACACCGTGCGTCACGATGTCCCTCAAATAGATCGTCACCGAGAGCAGCGCGTCTTTTGACGAGCCGGCTTTGGTCAGGATGGCGTCGAGCTTGGCGAGCGCCTGCGCCGTTTGCTCGGCGATCGACCCGGACGCGTCCGTACCGACAAGGCCTTGCGTCTCGATGCGGCCGGCATGCTTGACCCACTTGCTCATACGCCACGCCTTGAAGCCTGGCGCACGTTCGATCAATGCATGGCTGCGGCGCGCGCGGAGGCGCTCCAGCAGGACGCCCACCACCGCGGCGGCAGCCACGGAGGCGAGGTGGCTCAGGGCTTTGAGCTGCATTGTTGCTAGGTGGTGGCTGCACAGCGATGAACAAAAAGTACGGAGCAATCTCAGTTGCACACTTGGAGCGATATTAAAGGTAGCCAGGGAGCCGCACAAGACGGAAAAAAATAAGGCTGAGAGCGAAGAAAACCCGTGCAAAGAAACCCGTGCAAAACCCACGCCTAGCACCACTAGTCCTAGCACCGTAACAAAACGATTCCCCTAGCACCGTGACGACTAAGAAAAAAATCAGCGCGGCATTGCTCCATGTCCGCTCGGTGGTTATTGGGGTCTATGGCTAAGCTCTTACGACCTACGCAGTAGGTAACAGAAACTTCGCCACGGCGGACAGCGCGTCGCCGAAGGTCCGCCCGGCGTCGTCGTCCGTGACGGCCACCAGCGTCTCCACGGAGAAGGCCCGCAGCGATTCCGTCGTGGACATGGTGCCCATGGCCGAGCTCCGCCGCCCTGAGAAGGGGAAGGCGTCGGGCCCGCGCGCGCACTGCATGTTCACGTTGACGCGGCCCACGATCGTCGAGAGGGCGTCCACTAAAGGAGCCGCGGCAACGGCATCGGACGTGAACACGGCGGCCTGCTGGCCGTTCCAGGAGTTCTTCAACACCTCGATCACTTCCGACACCGAATCGTACTCGGCCACGGGCACGACGGGCCCGAACTGCTCCTCGTGGAAGAGGCGCATGGCTGACGTCACGGGGTAAACCAGGGCGGGGTGGTAGAGCTGGCCGTTCGTCGCGCCGCCCCTTTCGTTCATGACGGCCGCGCCCTGTGCGGTCGCGTCCTCGACCAGTTCCTCCAGGTACTGCGGCTTGTTCGGCTCCGGGAGCGGGGTGATGAGGACGTCGTCGTCCCAGGGGAGACCTCGAGGTAATGTTTCTATAGCTTTGGCGAGCTTCTCCACTAGTATTTTGGCGATTGATTTATGAGCCATCACCAACTTGATGGCCGTGCAGCGCTGGCCGTTGTAGGACAGGCTTCCGAGAAGTATCTGTCTCACGGCCTCGTCCAAGTCCGCGTCCGCGAAGACAATACCTAAGTTCTTCCCTTCCAGTTGCGAAAACACCTTCAACCGATGCGGGTGCGGGTGCTGCTTGATCAAGGCATCGGCCCCCTTGGACCCGCCGATGAAGCCCAGGCAGTCCACGAGCCCCCCCTGCATGACCGAAGGAAGGGTCTCCCGCCCACTTCCACTGACGAAGTTGACCACGCCCGCCGGCAGCGTCTGCTTCAAAGCGTCGATGGTCAGCACATGCGCCAAGGCGCCGATCGCCGGCAGTTTGAGAATGACGGGGTTGCCCATCAAGAGCGCCGGCATCATCATCGCGTACATCTCGTTCAGCGGATAGTTGTACGGCGCCAACATTAATGTCACGCCGACGGGGCCGCGCCGCACGCGCGCGCGCACGCCGCTCAGCCCGGTCCACGTGCCGAAAGACTCCGTGGTGTCGCATTCTAAAGCTTGGTCGACAACTGTTCTCGCAAAGGAAATGGTGCGGTCGAATTCCTTCGTGGCGTCCTTCTTGGTCTTGGCGATCTCCCACATGAGGACCTCGATGATCTCGTCCCTCTTGGTTCGTTCCAGTTCGTCTAAGAAGGCCCGAATCGCTTGGGCGCGCTCTTTGAGAGACGCCTGCGGCCAGGGACCCTGCCCCTGGTCCCAGGCTTTTGCGGCAGCGTCGGCGGCCCAGCTCGCGGCCGTCGCGTCCATCTGGGCCAGGCGGCCGAGCACGGCTTTCGCACCGGTGGCCTCGTCGTACACGGGACTCGTGACCTCCTTGATGCGGCCGTCCCAGGGCTTGCGCGCGCCGCCGATAAATAAATCCGCGCCGCCGTCCACGCTCGGCTTCTGGCGGGTCGTCGTGAGGGGGTCGCCGCAGGTCCTCTCTCCTTGGGCAAGCGCGGCGCAGAGCAGGGCTAGATAGGCGGGGCGCATGGTTCGCGAAGGTGCGCTGCGGCTTAAGTGCTGTGCAGCGATGGCAAGCGCTAATGTGCGCAGTTGTGGCGTATTGGCAGGGAGGCAATCTGCGTGCGGTGTCTTAGAGGCTAGCGCAATCTGCGTGCGGGTGTCATTGAGGCAATCTGATCCTGCTCTGCGATTTTTTTTCGGGTTTAGCTGGGTTTTGACGGGTTTTTCCATGGTCAAACGCAACGCAGCCGTCTCACGCCGTGTCATTGCAACAGGAGGTACCCAGCGGTGTCGGACGCGTTCCAACAAGCCATCACCCGCGTCGTGTGCAGCAACAGAGTCCCTCGGCACCTTCTCGCTCAGCAGTGAGGCCACCTCAGTCTGGAGAGAATTATGGCCTTCCGCCGCTTCGCGGTCGCCGGCCTGGTGCCGGGCGGCCTGGTCGGCTGGGAGCTCTTCGCGTACGGCCGGCAGCGCCAGAAGTACGACGCGGCCCGGAAGGCGCGGCCCAAGCCCCTCGTCGAGGGCTCGACGGCCTGGCTCATCGAGCGCGACGCGCAGACGCTGGACCTGGTGTGCGTGCGGCACAAGGCCCTGGACCGCGGCCCGGCCGCGGCCCTCGCCGACGCCGCGGCGCGCATTGATCCAACGTACCCCTACGACGCTGTCGGCGTTGTGGTCGTTGAGCGCGACGGCGTGTCGCGCGTGCTCCGGGCCGACCTGGACGGGACGGTCACCGCGATGCCGCTCGCGCGGCTCCTGCGCGAGCACGGCGACTTCGCGGAGGTCGCGCTCGCGCCATTAGTGTGGAACGACGACGACCGCGAGGTGATCGCGGCGCCGGCGCGGCGCTTCTTCGCGGAGGCGCTGCTCCGGTGCGGGGGCACCGGCGCGCCGCGGTTCGCGCCGTGGGCGGCGCTGCGCGACGCGCGCGTGGCGCCGCTGCTCCTCCCGCGCGCGAGCTGGCCCCGCGCCTCGGCCTCGCGCGCGCTCGACGCGCGCCTGCGCGACGCCGTCTCGCCGGCCGCGGCGCTCGCGCTCCAGGCGCTCGCCGCCTGCGACGTCGTCGCGCCGCAGTACGTGGACGGCTGCGCGTCCGTGCCGGCCGACCTGCTCGCGGGGCGCGTGCCCCTGCGGCGGGGCGCGCGGTACGCGCCGGAGCGGCGGGTGGACGTCGTGGTTGGGAACGCGGTTGCTGCGGAAGCCTAGTTGCGTTATATATATTCTTAGTCATGCACAGATCAACAATAACACATGTCAGAGCTCCGCCTCGCGGGCTTCCTTCTCGAGGAACGCCTTGAAGTCCTCTTCCTCGCGCAGTCTGAACGCCTCGCAGTCGGTCCCCGGCGCGCAGTCGGCATCGATGCGGTCGGAGACGCATCTATGGCACGATCTCATCGCGCTAAGGTCCCCCTGTACATCCGGGCCAACGCCGAACTCATTGCAGTCTTCCAACTTGACGGAACTCGCGTAGGCGGCGCAGGGGCCGACCGTCTCCGGCGCGAAGAAGGATAGCAGCTGAAAGGCGACCTCCGCCGGCAATTGCGCCTGCATGAAGTGGCCGCAGTCCAGGGCGACGCTCCGGGAGCCGTCGTCCCGCGCGTCCAAGTCTTTAGTAAAACGGCTCGTGTGGAAGCGCATACGCTTCCGTGTGCCCCATACAAATAACGTAGGCATACTCGGCATAGCCGGCATCCAGGCCGTCCCAGTCAGAATCTGCTTCCACAGGACGTAGTAGGGGTAGCATATCTTGAAATCGGGCGCGGAAAACCACTCCTCAACTTTGGCGGGCAGCGCGAACTCGTGCGGGCAGGGGCCGATTGTCTGCCACGGAAACAGCATCTGCGCCAATGCCGCCAGCGGCCGGAGTCCGATGGCGTCGACGACGAAACACCAGGCCAAGAAAAGCTGGTACGTCGCCCCCACGACCTTCTCCATGAGCGTCATCTCGGCCGCGTCCGCCATGGTCTGGTGCCCGATGTCGAGGAGCGCGAGCTTCACGACCTCGGTTAAATATTTTTCCGAATATAGAAGTCCCAAATAGGCACCCCAATCGTGCACGACGAGGTGCAGATCGCCGTGCGCCTGCGCCTCGACGGCGTCGTGCATCTTTTCCACGAGCGTCGTGAAGGGTAGGCCCCACTTGGCGCTGATCGGCGCGCCCTCGTAGCCGGGCAGCGCCAGCTTTAAGACGGTGTGCGTGCCTTCGAACGCCGGCGCGACGGCGTCGAAGCTGTGCGTGTCGTCGGGAAAGCCCGCGAGGAAGACAACCATTGGCGTGGTCGGCGACGGCGCTAGACCGGAGAGGCGGGAGGGGAATGCATCCGGGCTTTGCGCGCTGGCGAGCGCGAGACCGAGCATGCCGATGAGGCTGCGCATGATAGCCGCTGCCGCTGATGTGCCGCTGATGTTTCAGCTGGTATGCTGTGCCTTGTGCTCAGTACTCTCTCCGTGTGCGGCACAATCCTGGCGTGCTGTGGTATTATCGACAGTATCAAGAACGACTTCTTTTTGCAGCGCTACGCAGAAACACAGCACCACAGCGATCGCAGTGGCTGCCACACTTGGACGAGCTGCTTGGTCTTTTGCAAAACCCGCGGCGAGGCGGACGCACTCAGTGACTCGGCCCAACTAGCCCTCGGCGCCGTACCAACAAAGGGAACCCCATGACAACAGCGACCGGGGCCCACGCGCCCTAGAGAGCACAACTTATTCCCCCGCGCCGCGGAGGCGAGGCATGAGGCCTCACTACTCGGCCTTCTCCTCGCCCTCCTCGCCCTCGGCCGCGGCCTCGAGCTCCGCCGCCGGCTTCTGCATGACGCAGAGCGTGTACGACCCGACCTGCGAGATGATCATCTCGTAGCTGTCCGTTTTCAACCGCACGCTCTCGAGCTCGTTCTCCGGCGCCTCGAAGAGCGTCCGCACGTGGTCCCGCGCCTTGTTGCACAGATCCAGCGCGTGGTAGGCGTGGTGGATGCCGCCCTTGTCGCGCGGCTCGACGTTCTCGTGCCTTAATACGACGCCGTCGTTGTTGCAGATGACGAAGCCGGCGAAGCCCGCCACCTCCTTCATCTGGTTGATCACCTCGTCCACGGGGTGGACGGTGTCCTTCATGGTGCCTCGGCGCGGCGGCGGCGCTCAGGGGCAGCCCCCAAGTATGCCGGGCGCTAAGCGACTACGGTGCGTGCAGCCCGTTTCCTGGTGCTGCGAACCGTAGAGTACGGTGCGATGCCGACGCGTGACGTGCTGGCGCGCCTCGCACTACGGAAAGGGCGGGGCGGGGCCGGCGCTCCTGTTTGGCCGATGTTAACCTCAAAACCCGGTCCCGGCAGCGGCGCGCCGCCCGGGCCGCCTGGGCGCCGCCCGGAGGCGTATCCGACCCCTCGAACGCCGCCCGGACGAATGCACGAGCCGCCCAAAAAGCGCCATGCCGCGCTACAGCTTGTAAACAGGCCGTGCGTCCGAGGCTACGCGTCGTGGCTGACGCAAGCTGCCGCGGGCCACACGTGCGTGAAGCCGTCGAGCCCGCGCGACCGGCGGCAGCGCCACGACCGGTCCCGGGACGCAATTCCACTGAAGGCATGGGCCTCTTCGGCGCCTCCAAAAAGAAGTACGGCGGCTGCCCCCAGACCCGGCCCGTGCGCAAGGAGAAGTTCTCGTATGCGCTGTCTTCTTTCGAACTCTTCGAGACGCTCGGGACGGGCACGTTTGGACGCGTGCGGTTGGTGCGATGCATCAAAGAGGACGCGCACTACGCGTTGAAGATGGTCAAGAAGGAACATATTCTCAAACTGGACCAGCTCGAGCACATGAAGAACGAGGTCCAGCTGCTGACGATGCTGTCGAACCCGTTCGTCGTGGATCTAAGGGCCCACTTCCAGGACGAACTGCGGTTGTATTTGTTGATGGAACTGGTCATCGGCGGCGAACTTTATGCATTACTCCGGAATTCCGGAAAACTCTCGAATGATAGAGCCAAGTTCTACGCCGCGGAGGTTGTACTCGCGTTCGAGTACCTCCATGGTCTGATGATCGCCTACCGTAGTCTAAAGCCGGAGAACATTCTCATTGATCATCGAGGAAATATTAAGCTAGTGGACTTTGGGTTCGCGAAGGTGGTCGAGGAGCGGACGTTCACGCACTGCGGCACGCCCGAATACTGTGCACCCGAAGTGATTAATGGATTGGGCCACGGGCGCTCCGTGGACTGGTGGGGGCTCGGTGTTTTGATTTACGAGATGACCTCGGGCCACCCGCCCTTTTTTGATGCCTCGCCTTTTGGCATCTACGAAAAAATCTTGGCCGGCAAGTTCAGCGTGCCCCCGCACGTCGATGACAAAGCGTCATCGCTGTTGAAGCAACTCATCAAAAGTGACCGGACGAAGCGCCTGGGCTGCAAGGAAAGGGGCGCCGACGAGCTCAAGGCGCACCCCTGGTTCCACAAAGTCAACTGGGACGCTTTATATTACGCCCAGGTCAAGGCGCCCTACGTGCCCGAGGTCTCCTCATCCTCGGACACGCGGCACTTCGACCGCTACCCGGACTCGGAGCCGGGCGTCGAGGAGCCCCTGGACGGCCGGGGCCAGGCCAAGTTCCACCAGTTCGACACGTTCTAGGCGCCCCTCGTAACCATGTTTTGTGTGACCCTCGCGTCGGTGGCGTGTTGCTGGCTGACTACAACAAACAGCTTAGTGCCCCGCGGCGGGATTTGCCCTCGGGTCGGAAACACACCGGCTAGCTCTTCCCGAGCGCCGCGAGGTCGCGCTCGAGCTCCGCCACGCGGCCGGCGTCGCCCTCCTTTCGGAAGTGCGCCAGCTGGCGTTTTTTAAGAGCGAGGCGCGCTGGCCGATCCAGTTCCCTCCGCCGCGCCTCCCGCTGCGCACGAATCTGTTCGCACTGCGTCCGCTCGCGCGCCGCTTCCTCGGCGGCCGCCCCGCGACTGAGATCGTCGTAGCCGTTGTAAATGATGATGGCGCCTAGCGCCGAAACGCCGCCGCCGAGCCACATGTCTTGTCCGAACAACATCGCAAAGGGGTCGGCCGACCGCGGTGGCTTCGGCGGCTTCTGCTGGCCGCCGAGGCGGCGGTTCAGCGGTCGCCGTTGTGGCCCGCCGAGGCGACAGTGGGGCGTGAGCGTCCTCGCGAGCAGTCGTTGCATCGGTGCGAGGCCCTGTCACAAGGAGTGGTGTCCCTGTGACAAGGTGTTCTTAATCTCGGGAGCCGCAGCACAAGTCGCCGAAGCTTCCAAAGCGACTGGTAAATCAACGTCCAGACTCGTTATGTGCGCCTGGTGGAGCAATGCTGCTCACGGCGCTGCTTTTGAGGTCGACGTCGACTTGCAAAGCTGCACGGGTTTTCACCACCGCGCACAAGCGCCTATCGCAGCGTGTCGCTGGCCTGAGCGCCGCACGGCTCGGCAGCCGAGGTGCATTGTGTCCGAGGACTGCTGCGTGATCGCAAAACGCTCGCATTAGCCGTACTGGAAGAGCACAGACGAAACTAGCTGGGCACTGGCCATGGAAGAAGCTCAGGAGCGCCGCACCGCCGAGCTGGACGCTATCGAAGCGATCTACGGGGACGACGTCTGCACACGCACAGCAAACGCCATCGCGGTACGCGTCGACGGCATCGTTGTTTCGGTGCGACTACCCGACGGCTACCCTGGTCGCGCAGCGCCGGTTGTGGTGATCGATGCGAACTTGCCGCGAGCGGTGCGCGAGGATGCCGAGTGTAGGCTCCGTACGTTCTGCGAAGCCGACGAATGCGTGCTCGCTGTGCTGCAGGAGGCAGCGCCCTGCTTCGCGGCGGCGCGCGCGGCGAACGTGCCTGTGGCGGCGCCCGTCAAGTGGTTTTCGCCGCCTATGTACTGCGTTGTTGTTATTGACCACATGAATGACTCGCGATATTACGCGGCGCGCCTGAAACGGTGGGCGGTCGGCCTGCGCGCTGTTCTGTTCTCGCGGCCGGTGCCGACGGCCGCGGCTCCGAGCCGCCGCGAAGGTGGTGTGCTCGTATTGCAAGGTGACGACGGTCTCATCGGTGGTTTCCTCACGAGTTTGCGCGCAGAGGCGGTCGACCGCGACCGTCGGGGTCGGCCGTGCAAGGAGCGCTGCGCGAAGGTGCTCTGCCGGTGTGCGATGAATCCTACGGATGTGGCGCTCGTCGAGCCGTGGCGCGAGGAAACGTACGACGGGGGCCGCGCGGCCGGCGACGCACTCGCCTTGCGGTGCGTGGGCGGGGATTGTAGTTGTGTGGCGTAAGAGTTATATTTCGAACAACGGGGAAGGATCTTCTTATTTCGTAGGTATTTGCGCGGCGGCGGCCCTCCGCTGTAACGGTAGCGCGCGGCGCAGTCTTGGGTGTGGACCTTGTGCTCACACCTTGGCCCCCGTGACCGGCTCCGCGGCGGGCTCCGCGACGGACTCCGCGGCCTTGGGCTCCTCGGCGGCCTTGGCGGGCTCCTCGGCGGCCTTGGCGGGCTCCTCGACGACCTTGACGGGCTCCTCGACGGCCTTGACGGCCTCCGCGACGGGCTCCGCGACGGCCTCCTTGGCCGGCTCGGCCGCGGGCTCGGCCGCGGGCTCGGCGGGCTTCTCGGCCACGGGCTCGGCCTCCTTGGCCACGGGCTCGGCCTCCTTGACGGGCTCCTTGGCCGCGGGCACCTCGACGGCGGCGCCCCCGCCCGACTCCTTGCGCTTCGGCTCCTCGGCGGGCGCCTCCGCGACCTTGGTCGGCGAGGCCTTGCCCTCTGAGGTCTTGGCCTTCTTGGCGGCGAGGACCGGCTCGGCGGCGAGCGGGGCGTTGATGTTCTCGGTGAGGGCGGCGGGAGACGACATGATCGCGGAGAGAAGAGAAATTTACCTGCGCGCGTCACTGGGTCAAACGCAGCGCGGCGGGGCGTGGCGGCTGCGCGCGGCGCGCGGCGGGGGTAAGCGCGCGGCGGCATCGCGGCGGCGGCCCTCAAAAAGCCATTTTGATTTTTGGTGCGTTGGCGCCAAAACAGCGGCGGCGCGGCCGCGGAGGCCGCGGATTTGCGGCGGGCGCCGTCGCATCAACATTTTGTCGCTGCGCGCTGGACACTGAGTGCTGCGGTGGCTTGAGCGAAGCGTTTGGAGTGTTTTTTGGCAGCGCGGGAGATCGAGAGCTGGGAGAACCGGTGCGGGGTCAGACTCGATTGGTCGATGGAGACGCGCACAGCCTCCACAACACCCATCAAGCACGGATTACTAAGCTCACAACAAGAATCCTACTCCCGATCAGCAACTTGCCAACTTCCTGAACTCCGCGTCCTGGCGTCCAAGCACAGAGTCTGCCAATGCCACGTGAAGACTAAACTCACAACAACCCGCCTTACTCCCCGCCACCACCCACCGCCAGCAGCAGCCTCCGCGCCTCCTCCACGACGGAAGGCGGCGGCGGCGGCTCCCGCGCCTCGAGCACCGCCAGCACGGCCTGGTACTCGGCCCGCGCCTGCTGCGCCTCGCCCATCAGCGCCAGCGTGGCGCCCAGGTCCCGCCGCGCCGCGAGCGCCACGGCGTGGTCTTTGGATAACCCCGAGACGGCCCGATGCAAGGCGCGCCGCTGCGCCTCGGACGCCGTCTTCAGCGTGTAGGCCCGCCCCTCGGCCACGTCGCGCAGCATGGCGCCGATCTTCAGCAGCGCCGTGGCCGCGGCCAGATCGTTCGGGTGCTCGGCCGCGATCGAGGCGCCAAAAGCCTCGAGCGCCGGCGCCACGCCGCAGTCGTCCAATCGTAGCTCGGCGTCCGCGAGCAGCGCGTCGACGTACAGGGCGTCCTCGGAGATGGCTTTTTCTGGTGGGTGGTAGACCCCCGTCAGGTGCGACGAGTCGCGCGACGCCTGCTGCCGCCTTTTGAGCTCGGCGACGCGCGCCTCGAGCGTCCGCACCTCGTCCTCCATGTCCGCGTAGTCGCGCTCCACGAAGGACGGCGGCCGCTTCAGCACGGGTTGTGGCCGCTCCGTCCACGAGTCCTCGATGGTCACGACCTCTTCGTCGTCCAAAATCTGCTGCGCGGCGCTCAGCGACCCGAGGTGGGTCCCGGACCCGGGCCGGGAATCGAGCACCGGGTCCGCGGCGCGCTCGCCCCAGGCGAGCTTGCCCTCGACCCCGAGCGCCCTGGCCTGAGACGCGGTCTCCCCGGCGTCCGCATAGAAGGTGACCATGCCGAACTGCACGAAGTCCGCCAGCTCGCCCACGTTCACCACCGTGTCGCCGTCGTCGTCGATGGCCCGCATGAACGCTTTTATGACGTCGTCCGGCAGATCATCAGAAGCCACCTTGAGCTCCAGCCGGATGAGTCGCGTCAGCTCGCCCTCGTCCAGGTCGCCGGACCCGTCCGTATCGAACTTCCGGAAGATCTCCAGGGGATCCGCCCCGAACGTCGCCGCCTGGAGCTTGCCCTGCAGCTTTTTCATCGTATCTTCATTAAAGTCGGGTTTCAATTTCTTGGCCAGGCGCGCCTTCCGGTCCGCTTTAGCCGACGTCGCTTCGTCCGCGCGTTCCCCCCACTTGAGCTTCTGGCGCGTGGGCGACGCGTCCCGTTCCCAAGCTTCGGCGGCGGTCTCCGCATCTACATAAAACGTGGCGCTGCCGTGCTCCACAAAGTCCCCGAGCTCCTCAATGCTGACAGAGCCACTATTGTCGTCGTCCAAGGCTTGCACGAGCGCGGCAACGTCCTTCTCCGAGAGTTCTGATTTAGAGATCTTGAGGGAAGTCCGGATCATCTTCTCGAGCTCCTTGGCGCCGAGGTCGCCGCTCTTATCCTTGTCGAACTTCCTGAAGAACTTACTTGGCTTCGTGTCCAGGCAGGCGGCCCGCAACTTCGCCTGGAGCTTGTCTACTATTTTCTGCTCGGGCAATTTCTTCCGCCGCTTCTTGAGCTTCGGCTTGGCTTTCGTGTCCTGCAATCGCTTTGCCGCCGCGACCTTCTTCCCGGCGTCCTTGAGCTTGGCGTTGCCGCCCGTGGAGAAGGCGTCTGCCATCCTGGCTTGGCTGTCCCTGAGTCCCGCGGCGGGCTGCCTGCGGTCTGTTTCAGAGGCTGCCTTTCCTGCTCCTGTACGGCAGCCTTTACTGCGCGAGCCGCTGCTGGCGCGTCGACTTAGCGTCGAGGGCGAGAGCCGAAGTGACCGATGGGTCCAGCGGTCGCGTCGGGCCCGCCAGAGTCGGGCGCGCTGTCCCAAGT
>Ga0114994_10003456_pt1 | contig 11499 bp, 14 predicted proteins | sample ArcticOcean_MG_C_9_FD_87043 | JGI IMG/M metagenome (GOLD analysis project Ga0114994, IMG submission 87043) | Marine microbial communities from western Arctic Ocean - ArcticOcean_MG_CB2_152 | ecosystem: Environmental > Aquatic > Marine > Oceanic | place: Arctic Ocean: Canada Basin | collected... | reverse complement strand
TATCCCAAGGATGCTTCTTTCCAAAAAATTCATTCTGTGACCAGGTTTCACTTGTTTCATCAAAATCCCACCAACAAGAAAATCCTAACATTATGTGTGTTCTATAAAGAGGTGCCATAGATCTCTCTAAACAATATGCTCTATGTAGTAAAGATGTGTTCCAACTGTATGCATAGTTTGCTTGTAAATGTTGGGGAGGATATCCTTTTTGTTCTAATACAAATGTAGGATGAGTTTCTACTGGAATATTAATACGCAAATTTTCAAAAATAGATTCGTCAGTATGCCATGCAACACCAGCTCTCATTTTTTTGTCATTAATATTCTTACCCATATTATGACCCGTAGCGGCGGCGTTAATAACCCTTATTGAGCTTCTAACCATGCTTTTCTTGAAAGAATTGATAAAGTCGTTCAAATAGCCATGTTTGCTAGCCGGAGTGCGGTAACACATCGAGAATGTGTCATAATGTGTGTTTACCTTAGCAAATACTTTATCCTTACCAGTTAACCTGCTATACGGGTTCTCTCCGTTGAGGCCTTTAGCTCCTGGATCATAATTACCTTGTACTTGCTGATGTATGTCTTGTTCTTTAAAACTATTAGTACTATCAATATGCCTAGGATTATAAGTAAGCCCTGTTCCTAAGTATCCGGCATCATCTTTATAATTTCGTAATCTATAACCCCAATTACCAAACTTTTCTACTGCACCTAATGTGTCTGTTTTCAATAAATCTGTATTGGTTTCAGTCATTTCAAATTTAATTAAATCGTTAAACTTATTTGTTGGTTGTATTTGATTTTTTAAAAATGGAGATTTACGATTTAACACACCAGAAACATTATGTGTATTTTCGTTTTCTTTAAGATTTAAAGTAAGTGTCATAATCGTCCCTTTTATATTTCTCATAACTAGAATCTAAATTCTTTAACCATTTCATAACGTTTGGCTTTCCTTTAATAGCCATGATTATCTTTTCGCTACCAAAGTCTGCTCCATGTAAGAATGCACCATTATTTAATAAGAATGTATTTGTTTCTTTTGGTAAGTCAATATAGAGTCTATTTTCCTTTAGAACGTCTCTTGATTTTACTCCAAATAATCCATGCTTTTTTTCAAATGTAGGAGGTGGATTAAAATTTACTGATCGTGTAGGCCATTTTGTCATATAAAATGTAGGCTTTTTGTTTGTATCATGTAACATTACTCGTAAACTATCTGGCCAAGGATATACAAATGCATCAGGATCAAAATGAGGATCAACCTCTCTAACGTTTTGCCACAGTACTATCTTTTCGATAAAAGTAAAAGGTACTGCTTCTTTTATTGCCTTAAACATTTTAGGAAAGTGTTTAGTCCAATCTGATATTGGAGTTGTATTAAAATTAAAATTGCTAGGATCTATTGTAGGGTGCAAGTAAATCATCACTCCTTGCCAATAGTCAGGCTCATTTATATCTCGTTTAATTCTATCTCTATGCTGGTCCCATAACTCCCAAAACAAATCCCAGTTGTCAGGTTCTATTTTAGGAACATCTACTGGTATGTAAGGTACCTTAGTCCATTTACTACTAATAAAGTTACTACCTTTCCATATCTGAGATGGAACATGACTAAGGAATCTTAAATCAATTGAAGGATCTAAGATAACAGGTTCACCTAAATTAATTCTTGCTAAATGTTTCCAAGGAATATCTCCACTAATAAAATCCATAATAGAATTCATTCGTAGTTTATGCCAGGTGCCAATTTCTGGTGGAACCTGCTGGAATACTGTTCTGCCGTTGAACCTAAGTGTATAAGAATCATATTCTCCCCAAAGGTTTCCTGGTTCGTTTTTTGTTGCCATACTACTAATTACCTATAGGTTTACTATGATGATTTGCCATAATATTATCACAAATCTCTTTCCAATTTTCAAACATTTTAATTCTTAAATCAGAATTTCCTTTATTCCAAGGTTGTTTCAACAGGAATGTAACATGCCCAGAATTTACCATATCTTCGGCATACTTTACTACCGACGTGATACAAATCGGATCTGCATAATCACGCAGGTAAGGCATGAAACTTTTTTCAGAAGGTGCAATAAAATAATCTTCAAATACACCAGGATATACAAGTTCTAAATTGGCACGTCTAAGAATAGCTCTATCAACTGTTGCGGCACCGTGGCCAACTCCGACTATTCTCCAACCGTAATATTTTAAAACTTTAAATCCATCAGCGGCATCGCTTCTACCATTTAAGGCGCCCCATTCCCAAGACCAGGCCTGAAATTCGTGCATCCAGGTGTTAAGTAATGGTTCAGGTAATCCTAACCAATCATGTAAATTACTTCTATCTGTTATAACTTTTCCAGGAACGTAACTTGATAATCGTTGTAGTTTGTTTAACCATGTAACAAAGCCTCCTAGTAATTCTAGGCAAGTATCATCAACATCAACAAATACTACTTTGTTAGTACTTTGAGGGGTAATATTAGAATGTTTAACATTTTTAACTGTCAAGCTCAACTGTAACTCCTAACGTGTGACCGTTAGTTCTTGCAATCTGAGTACTTTCTTGAGATTTCTGTTCTGCAATTTCAAATGTATATACACCAGCAGTTCCTTTGCCTTTTTCATGTATTTGCATCATAATAGCAGTAGCTGAGTCTGTGCTATGGTGGAAAATTACCCTTAGTAATTCAATAACAAATTCCATTGGTGTTGTATTGTCGTTTAGAATTACAACTCTAAACTTATCAGGCTCTTTTAAAAAGACTGTCTCGTCCACTGTAGTTACTACTTCTGTGGCTGTATCGGCTGTACTCATCTAGGGTATCCTTTTCCTTATTTACTCTAATATTTATATAAAATGAGAGGAAGATGTTAACCTTCCTCTCATTTCTTAAGTTATGAAATAGAAATAACTTTAGGCTTCTTCTCTTCTGGAACTTCTCTCTTTAGGTGGATATTTAAAATACCCAATTCAAGTTTTGCATCGAGAACTTCAACGTGTTCTGCTAGTGTAAAGCCTCTTTGGAAACTCCTTCCTCCAATGCCTTTATGCAGGTACGTTACTTCTTCATCACCAGTTGGGGATTCACCTGCAATCGTTAATTGATTTTGTTCTTGTTTGATTGTAAGTGTGTCCATAGAAAAGCCAGCAACAGCCAATGAGATCATATACTCATCTTCGTTAATCTGTGCAATATTATATGGTGGATAGTTTTGTTTGCTATTTGCAAATTGAGTTTCCATTTCGTTAAAAACTCTGTCGAAACCAATACCGCTTTTAAATAAAAATGGTAGGTCTAGTGTAGTAATTCTTGTCATAATTTTATCTCCTTTATTAAGCAAGACTGTTAATGAGAACTCCATCAAGGACGTTCTCTAGTAATAAAGCAACCTCTCATTGAGCATTACTATTACTATATTATACTTATTCCTATTCAAAAAGTCAAGTACTTTTAAGGAATAATTTTAATTCTTTTTACCTTTGCGTTTTGCCTTAGTTGGTGCACCATATAGGCCTTCGGCTTCTTCTGCTAGACGTAACTTAGTAGCTCGTCTTTTAGCCGCGTTCTTAGCTAATCTCTTTTTATCACTTGGTTTCTGATATGCTTTCCTTGCACGGATCTCATCCATAATTCCAGCTTCTTGTACTTTTTTCTTAAAACGTTTGATAGCCTTTTCTATATTGCCATCTTTAACAATTACAATAACTCCTGATCCAAAGCCGGATTCTTTCTTATCATTTCTGCGTGTATTTCTATTGTTATAAGCCATTCATCTCTCTTGTTTTTATGCTACTACATCACTATTTTTAAGCGGTGTTCGATATAGCAATACTAATTTCTCTTTATCGTCTCTTGGTGCCTGTACGATAACTTTGGTAAGCCCATCTAGGGCTTGTTCAGGAAGTGTAAATTGTACTTCCCTCAAGAGGTCTTCAATTATATTACGCAATCCTCTTGCACCGGTTCTCTTATTTACCGACTCTTGAGCTATCCAGTAATTTGCATCTTCTGTAAATTCCAATTCTACATGATCAATAGCAAATATTTCTTGAAACTCTTTAATAATACTGTCTTCAGGTACAGTTAATATACAAACTAAATCTTCAACCGTTAAAGATTTCAATGCAGTAATAACTGGAATACGTCCAATAAATTCTGGAATCATTCCAAACTTTACAAAATCTTCTGGTTCAACATCTCTTAACCAATCGTCTGTACTTTTTTGTTTATCTTTTAAAATGGCACCAAACCCCATAGTACTTCCGCCACTGGACATACGAGCTGTTACTGCTTCTTCAAGACCAATAAATGAACCTCCAAGAATAAACAAAATATTAGTAGTATTAACAGTTATGTTTTCTTTTCCTGGATGTTTTCTGCCGCCCTGGGGAGGTACTCGGACTTCTGATCCTTCTATGAGTTTTAGTAACGCTTGTTGTACACCTTCCCCTGAAACATCTCTTGTTATACTAGAGCCTTCACTTTTTCGGCCCTTCTTATCTATCTCATCAACATACACAATTCCTCGTTCTGCTAATTTGATATCATAATTTGCATTCTGTAATAATCTATGGATAACATTTTCTACGTCATCTCCTACATAACCAGATTCAGTTAATGTAGTAGCATCAGCAATAGCAAAAGGTACATTTAAATTTTCTGCTAATTTCTGTGCTAATAATGTTTTACCTGACCCAGTTGGACCTATAAGCATTACATTACTCTTTTTAATAAGAGACGAATCTTGGTTTATACGTTTATAGTGATTTCGAACTGCTACACTTAACGCAATCTTAGCAGTATCTTGACTAACAATAAATCTATCTAAATATGCTTTAATTTGACTAGGAGTTGTAGCATTATCAAATCCTTCAAAGCTAGATGGTAATTCATCTCCTGTTAGTACCTTTACACAAAGATCAACACACTCATTGCAAATAAAACTATTCTCTCCGGCAATTAAACTAACTACTTCGTGTCTTGATTTACCACAAAAACTACATTCTAGTTTTTCATTGTCTTTCTGTTTAATCAATGAATAACCCTTCCATAAAATAATCTAATTGTTCAATAGTACTGTATGTTGGTATCTTAGTAGTCTTTAACAAGATTTCTAATTCTTCATTATATTCAACTCTAAATATAATAGGTAAGTTTTTTGACATTGCTATTGCCATTCGTAATTCATGTTCAGTTACATGTTCTGAATCTACTATAACTAAATCACAAAAATTAGCAACATGCCAATACCATAACCATAGTTTTGGATCTACTGATTTATAATTAGGATTTAAGTAAAATGTAAGTTGTTCAGTCTTAATACCCTTTTCAAGCATATTAACCATCTGTGTCTGAAATTGTTCATCATTACTTAATAAACAGATGCTAACTCCAGAAGATGGAAGATGTAACGTAGGAGGCGCTACTAGGTAAACTGATGAATCTTTTTTAATACTCATTTTTCTTATTCTTTACTCGGAAAGCCTCCGGATAACCATCCTTTAGTACGTTGTTTGTTAGCTGACTCTTGTTGTGCTTTACTATATACTTTATCCAAATCATCTGGTTCCTGTTGCTCGTTTTCTGTTTGAGTTGTAATTGGAGAAGCCCAAGCCTCATCAGGCGTCCCTTGCATTGGTAAATCTCCTATACGAGGATCTACTGTAATATCATCTAAGTCTGTATCTAAGTTAATTTCCTGTTCAGTTTCTTCAGTTGTATTTACGTCTAATGTTTCATTAGTGTCCACCAACTCAGTTGTATCAGTTTTGTCAATCTCAGCAAATAAGTGATCGTATGGATCATCTTCATCTTCGTCAATTTCAACTTCGGTTTCGTCAATTTCAACTTCAACATAATCAGGTTCATCAATTTCATGATATAATTCTTCCCAGGCTCTATGAACTGGTTTACTTGGTTCAGTATCAAAATCTAATTCTAGTTGGTTAGGATCAAAGTTATCATCTTCTTCTAAAAGAAGTTCTTCATCGCTTACATCTTCGTATAAAATTGGTTCATCTACTGGCATTGGTTTAATTAAATCCCGGATATCCCCAACTGGAGCACCAAAGTTAGCAAGTATCATTACATCTCTACTTGCTTTCTCTTCTTCAGTTAGTAATTCATCTTGTAATTCATCATCACTAACATCTTCGTACTTGTCTTCGTCATCGGGTGGAATTGGAGTAGGAGATGGATCACTAGGATCATCTCCTTCATCTTCTTCACGTTGTCTAGACCATGCAAATGTATATTGACTTGCAATAAGGAGTAATACTGCTAAAGGATCAAACACAAATATAATTGTTATTATAACCCAACGTACTGCTTCTTCTAATAAATTCTTATCAGCTTCGCCACCGTATACAAATTCAGCAATATATTTAATAGGTCCTACTTCAGCTTCTAATTGTCGATACTCGCCTTCAATCTTATACTTTTCATCTGTTAATGTGTCAACTTGTATATTAGCATTTTTAATACGGAGGATCTGTACATCAATAAGTTCATCAATGTTTTGTTTATCACTAGCACTAGATCCAACTTGTTTCCTGAGTCTGTTAATTAATATATTAGAGTTAGATATTTCTTTTTCTGCACTACTACGCAATCTTTTTATTTCAGTACGAGCATCTTTAATTGTTAGGTTGTTGTTAGAAAGATCTTCAATCTTGGTAACTAGAACTGCTCGCTCTTGTTTTCTTTCATCTTGCCAAGTCCTAAATGCTTCAGCAGTCTTTGGTCCAAACGCACCATCTGCCTTAGAACCTATCATACCTTGTGCTTTTTTAATTTCACCTAGATCAATATATTTTTGTAATAATTTTATGTTCTCATCTAATGTTGTAATTTGAGATGAGTATAATGATGTTTGACTTGTTATAATCGACTGTTGCTCTACTATTGCAGGTTCAATTCTAGTATAGGCTGAGTCAATGCGTTTTTGTTCTTTGTCTATTTGTGATTGGACATTCGCATCACTGCCTGTACCACTAGTTTCTAATGATTTTATCTTTGTTTCTGCTTTAGCAATAATATCATTTTGTCTTGTTAATTCTCCGTCAATACGGGTAACCTGAGCTACTGATTCTGTACTTGCACTAGTTTGTTCTACATGAGCTTTAGATAAGAAACCAAAGATACCCATACTTGTTATAAACATTAGTACTATTACTGCAATAGCTAGATACGTTCTAAGCCACCACATAGTTTGAGACCAAAATCTATGGAGCCATACCGCTGTTACTAGTTTAGCAACCTCTAAAATAGAGCCCATTATAATAATAGGTATAACTGCCGCCGCAAAGATTGCGGCTAATCCAGCAACGGAATAATAAATCGCCACTGCACTAATTGTAAGTGCCGTGATTAAAACTAGAAATCCTAATGCAACATCATGTTTAATACTTGTTTTATTCATCATGTGTATCTATCCTCGCTTTAAAGCAATGTTCCTTATCCTCAAATAAGTTTTCGTACTCAATTAGATTATTGTCTACATCGTAATCGTATGTTGTATTTAAGCCTTGTGGATTCGGTACTTTTTCAAATGGATCAATATATAACTCGCATAACCTATTCCAATACATTTGAGGCATAACATCTAATACTAAATGAGTACGCCATTCATTGCCATCGTTTACTGCATCATGCGGAATTTTATTATTCAACTCCCACATGTCACCAAGATCAATTTGATCCCGGGTTCCGCCATCCTCAAGATCGTAACTATTGTGATATAAGAAACAATCTTTATTTGTTGCAATGGCTACGTTATAACGTCTGCTATAACGTTGTACTACTCTAGTATCAGTATGTAAAATAGTACGTCCGCCCGGAGGCATATGTGCTAGATCTAACTGTGCTAGATACGGATCATCAATGCCTGTTAACGACATTAAATGTTTACAAATTGGCAATATAGTTCCAGTTAAATTCATAACTGGTTCCCATATTGGGTTCATTTCTTTTGCAAAGCCTACAATACGTTCTGCATTGTTAGGAAAGTATATCATGTACGTTCCGTCTGGCCTTAAATGTTTGTTGCGATTTGGTTTCCCTTTATATTCAATTGGGTTCCAGTCAAATTCTGCTAGTTCAGTTCTAAACTGATCAAATATCGCATCATCGTATGTTGCAACTTTTCTACATGTTAATCCTTTTTCGTACAAACTTAATCCTCTGAATCGTATTGATCTTCAGGAGCAGAGAATCCTTCAGCAAGGCCTTTTTCTACTAGTATCTGATTTAAGTTTAATCCAGGTTCACCTGTTTCAACATTAGGCAGAAATGCCCAACCTAATACTCTTCCTAATTTTGCACGTTTTGTAATGATAGGCTCAATAATAAGCCCTCCACTACATAAGTCAAGTAAAACAGTTCTTACTTCGGCATCCTTGCCTGCTGTCTTAACTCCAAACAACCGTACCTTTTGCTTTGTAAACATGTTAAAGCCTAAGTCTACATCCACTTCAATTGTGTCTGTGCCTCTAACTTCAACTAACTTTGCAGGATAGATTCTTTTCATTAATTTATTCCTTTAGTCTATAAAATATATGTTCACCAATCTGATGACGTGTTAATGCTTTCTTTGCCCACTTAGGATTAACATATGTTGCATGATAATGTGTTGCTCCATTTGTTAAATCTGTAATGGCTTTATCCATAACTACTGCAAGAGAAATAGCTAATGCAGTGTTCCAGTATTTAGGCGATTTTCTTCCCTCTGCCTTACCGTCGCACCACCAAGAGAACTGACACTTGTGGCGTCTAGGATAATATTTACGTTCGTGATCCGGAATGTCTTTACCTCTAGTTTTCCAAGATTCAACTATTGGACCTTGTTTAACAACTCCGCATACTGTTGCAGGATAATCAATACTTGTTACCCTATTCATTGTTACCAATGCTACTGCAACTTGACCTTCAAGAGGTTCACTTCGTGCTTCGTAGTAAATATTTTCAGCCATGCACATTATTTCGTCTGATGCAATCTGTGCTGATCCTCCAAGTTCGTCTAACCTACTTAGATAAAGTTCAATCGTCTTGTTAATAGACCTGTTAACTCTATCTAATTTCTTTTTAGGTTTTAATACTTGAGGCTCTATTTTAACTTTTTCTATTTCAACTGGAATAATAGGTACCGGTTTAATAAACTTATTAAATTCATCTGGAGTAGTTATTTGTGTCCAGGTTTCTGTGTTTGTAACGCCGTCCTTAGTAACAACCCAGACACTGTCAAATGTATCTAGTACTGGCTTGATTTCTTTTAGGTTATCGTGACCTTTTGCAATATTAATTGCAATAACCGTTGCAAAAAATATTGCAACCATTATAGTAATTTTAGTACTAACTTTATAAAATATGCTTTTCATGTGCATTCTTTGTCCTCTCAATCTCAATTTTAATAGTTAACTAAGCCCGTTTCTGTAAAACAGTTTCGAGCAATTCGTCTAAGTTGTTATAGTCATGATTTACTGTTGTAAACTCTATCTCATGCCTAATTAACATCTTTTCTATCATCGTATCAATCTCCAATGACTCTTGGAAATTATGCACACGGCCGTGTGTCTCAAAGTTATGGCCGCGATTTAGAAGCACTACATGATTGTCATATTGCTTCCAAATTTGCACTACTACTTCCTCCCAGGCTTTTGGGTAATCCTTAGGAGAGTATATGGCACTTAATAAAAACGGACTGTCAGTTATTACAACATCAAGATGATTTAATCTATCAACTCTTTGTACTTGACGGCCGAATACATATGCCTGATTCCTTAATGCTTGTTCCCTTCCTTCCCATACGAGATCTTTTGCGACCTCAGTAACTAATTCAACGTGTAATCCTTTACACTTCGCTGTATAATATAAGCCTGCCGCTAAAGTCGATTTTCCAGCTCCAGGGCCAGCTATAACATTAATAACTTTCATAAGCTATTATAACAAATTATTTAAGTAAAGTCAACCAGAAAACAACCGAATGGCACAATGTCATACGGTTGTTAATTGCTTGTTTTTATTGGTTAAGTTAGTAGTTATCCTAGATGATCTGTCCATTCTTTCATATAACCTAGAATAAACGGCATAGTTTGCACATGATCGTAACCTAATTTCTTTATAAACTTAGATTTAGATGAAGGGCGAAGAGGCTTGTAACATATATCCAGTACATGCGTCTGGGTAGCATCTTCCGTTCCGCTTACAAGTAATATATTTAAACCAGGATTATTATTTCCTATATTATTAGCACTTGTTCTAGCATTACCTGGACCGTCAGGTGAAAAATAACTAATATAACAAGAAGGTTTACATTTAATAGGCATAATTGCACCATTGTTGAAATCAACAAAATAAGTTGGTTCATCATTACTTTGTTCAAGTAATTCTGTTGCTTTATCCCTAGACCATTTAGTCAGGCTTTGGGCGTTATCGGCTCCTGTATTATGCCCTGGAGATGCAAATATTATACTTGAAATATCCCTGACCTGGGTCATATAAAGTAAAGTAGCAGTAACTCCTAAGGAATGAGATATAATATGAATATTAGTTGCACCTCTACTAATAAGATTTTTCTTTGCCTCAGTAATTCTATCCATTTCATTTAAAAGATCTGTGTTATATGGATTCGAATATCCCCAAGCATATTCTCTATAATCAACTAAATTATTTTTAGAAAAATCAGCTAGATCATCCTTAAATGAGCAAAACGGATTAGATGGACCATCCGTTTTGCCATGTATAATTAAAAAGCCGTGTTTAGTTTGTTGTCCTTGTACTTCTTCTGTCCAGTGTTTCATTGTATTTCCTATTTCTATATTGTTACTTTGCCTTCAGATATAAGTCTTTCTCTATTTTTTAAATGAGCTGCCTCTACATCTTCTTTAGCTTGGCCTTCATACTGTACTGCATAACCTTCTTTTATAAGAATTTGTCCTGCAAGCATTTCTCTATCTTCTGGTGCATAATGGACTTTAAAATCACCTAAAATACGACCAAATTTACCTTTCATGTCTTCTCCACCTTTTGATACTTCTGTCTTAAGAACACATTTTTTACCTAGTAATTCTTTTAAGCGAGCCGATGCGGCTTTACCAAATATCTTTTCTACTTTATCTCTTGTCCTAGATTCAGGAGTATCAATACCCATGATGCGAACACGTTCGTCTTTTATCCACATACCAAAACCTAAATCTATATCTACATCAACGGTGTCACCGTCAATTACTTTTATTATTGTTGCTCTATATTCAAACATTTTAATGTTACCTTTTTAATACGATCTAATCGTTAAAACGTAACTTTATTTATTTTAAATTATTAAATATTGGTCCTATAACTTTGTCGTAATACATCTTATGTCCAGCGTCTGATGCATGTCCGTCCGGTGATAAATTCTCTTGAATTGCATTGATGTTACCACGCTTGTTATCCAGTAATACTGACGCTTTTTGAATACCAGGGATTTCAAGATCTCTAATTGGTGCAGAAACAT